>Ga0302324_100010325_pt1 | contig 19348 bp, 14 predicted proteins | sample Palsa_T0_1_FD_201949 | JGI IMG/M metagenome (GOLD analysis project Ga0302324, IMG submission 201949) | Peat permafrost microbial communities from Stordalen Mire near Abisko, Sweden - Palsa_T0_1 | ecosystem: Environmental > Terrestrial > Soil > Palsa > Peat permafrost | place: Sweden: Abisko...
CACACAACGGAGGCACCACAACAGGCGCTGGATCCCCTCTTTGTACCCTTGTGACATCGGCGCCGCCCCCGATATCGTGCCCCTTGGCGAAGTTGGCGAAGTTGGCGAAGTTGGCGAAGTTGGCGAACACGCAGCAGGCGGCCGGTCCGACACCACACAACCCCAGGATTGTTCAGCGCCCCAACGGTCATTGGGTCTTCGAGTGTCGGCAGTGCAGCGAGGACCACATCATCAGTGCCGATCGGCATCGGAATGCTCCTCGCCGACAAGTTGACAGCTGAGCGCCTCGCACAGAATCACCGGACTCCCGCAGCCGCCGTTCGCTGACTGCGACATCCAAGGTGTTGCGCACCCCGGTCGGGGAAGACGTGTGATGAGCGTGAAGGCGTTGCGCAGCCCCCATCATCCGGAGGTCAGCCGCCGGCACTGAAGATGGTTGGTCGAATGCCCGGAATGTCGCGCTGGGCCGGCGCCGAGCATCCCGATCGGCATCGGGTTGCCTCTGAAGAATCTGACAACAGCCGAGTTGCTCGTTGAAAACCATCTCGTTGAAAACCATCTCGTTGAACGCCATGCCGACCCCTCGGAGAGGCGCGGCGAACTCGGTCGGTGAATTCGCTACCTCCGGGACATAGCCCGCCGTAAGCATCAGCTGTGCGGAGCCTTCATCAACCGAGGGCGGTGCAGCGTCCTGACGGGCAAGAGGTCGCCGAATGTCGGCAGTGCCGTGAAGATCGGAATGCCAGTGTGCCGATCGGCACCGGGATGCCCCTCATTGACCGGGTTCCCGTTGAACGGTCGGCGGGGAGTCAGGCCGGTCTGGCGGCACTCTTTCGCTGAATGCCGCCAACCGACACCACGGCCCCCGGCTCGACCCGACGGGGGGAGCGGTCGGGGAGCGGGGACCGTGGGCCTGGTTCAGTCCTATCAGCGGTCCATGACGATCCCGTCGCGACAACGTCGGATTTTCATGAAGACACGGACATTTTGTTTTGCGATCACCGCCTCGCTACCCTCTGGTCGCATGCGCGAAGCGACCCCGAGCGGAAGCTCAGGGTCGCAACGCAGGCCGGCCTTTTCCCCCCGGCGAGAGGGGACTCTAGAACCTTGGTTTCGGGGTTTCGGGTCGCCCTGATCCACCAGGGCCGCCGCGTTCCATCGGGCCAGACGAGCCGGTAAGTTCACGGCGCCGGGTCACGTACATCCGCTCCACGTCAGTCACGAGTCGTGGCGGGACGTGACCCGGACCTGGTTTCCCTGAGGGTCTCCCGTCGCGTCCGGAACGCGGTTCCCGGCCTTCCTGCTCCAGCCCGCACAATTCAGCCACAATGGTCGCGACCAAACGGCCGTTGGGCGCACAAGACCAGTTTGTGCGCCTCGTTGTCAGGGCAGTGGCCAGCCAGGAGGGCTGCACAAGACGCCGGAAGACGTCGGATCGGAAGGTGCACCATGGAGAATCGCCGTCGTCTACATCGCCACCCGCTGGGCTGGGCGGGGTCCTACCGCCTCGCCGGTGAGCCCGTTGGTGGTTGGCAGGATTGCCGGGTCATCGACATCTCGATGCTGGGTCTCGGGATCACCTTCGATCACCCGAATCCGTCCGAACTCGCTGGTCGGTTGATCTCCGTGAACCTTCCCGGAGACGGAAGCTGCGTGAACGTCCGGCTCGACGGCCAGATCAAGAATGCGACCCCCACGATGGGTCGGGACATCCGCATCGGCATCGAGTTCGTGCGGCTGTCCGAAACCGAGCAGGCGATCACGGCCGTCCTCAGCGTCATGAGCGATGTCTTGGTCGACGCATAGCGGATCCGGTTCGAAAGAAACAGCGAAACGGCGCCCGCGGGTCGGGAACGCCGGAGAGAACGGAGAGGGGTCTTCATGGACTACCGCAGACGAGGAGAGCGCCGGCCGGCGGCTTGGGCCGGCTTCTGCCACATTGCCGGGGAATCACCCTCGATGTGGCGCGATTGCGAAGTCATCGACATCTCGATGTTCGGTCTCGGGATCACGCTCCATCATCCGCAGCCCTGGGACCTGGTCGATCGCCGCATCCTCGTCGACATCACCTCGATCGACGACGCGGTGAGCGTCAGGCTCGAGGGCGACATCAAGGACGCGGCGTTCACCCTCGAAGGGGACATTCGGGTCGGACTCGAGTTCACCGGGCTTTCCAGAACCGGGCAGGCGATCGCAGCTGTCCTCAGTGGGATCAACATGCTCGGCCAGAGGAGCGAGGCGCCAGGCGTGCTGAGCTAGGAGGCGCTCCCAAGGGTCGCCTCTGTCTCGCACTACTCGTGCCGAGGGTCGGACGGCAGCGAATACTTCTCGAAGAACTGCCACATCGTCTCGTCGGCGTTGACAAGGATGATGCCCCGCCCGACACCGGCCAGTATCCAGTTCTTCTCTGGCCCCATGTTCAGCGGGCTGCCCGGCCAGACGTGCCCTGAGCCGGTGAAGCGCCACAGAGCGACTTCGTCGCCGGACCGGCAATGCGCATAGGTGATGGGTGTCGCCGTCTCCCCAGCAGAGATCGAACCGACAGCGCCCACGATGACCGCACCGGTCGTGGGCGTCTTGTCGCAGCCGTCGGCCTTGACCCACTGGTCGATTCCCTGCATCACGGAGAGACGATTGAGGGGGTTCGTGCTCGGTGTGCCGTCGAACTTGGCGATCGGATCGTTGACGCTGTGGAATTCCATGGTCGGCACGGCCCGGGTCGGGTGAATGACGGGGATCTCGACCTGGCCCGACACCGATGAGATGGCGGCAACGTGCCCAGAGGCTTCCGCAGCCATGGCGTAGGCCATCATGCCGCCGTTGGAGATGCCGGTCATGTACACGCGTCGGAGGTCGACGGGCGTCCTGGCCGCGATGTCCGAGATGACCTTGAGCAGGAATCCGACGTCGTCGATGTGCCGGGTGACGGGGAGTCCACAGCACATGCCTGCGTTCCATCCGTACTGCGCGTTCTTCGCCACAGGATCGGGTGTGAGGACCTTGGAGATACGGGTCCCGTTGGGGTAGGCGACGAGGTAGCCGTTCATGTCCGCGTTGGGGTCCATGTCGGACGTGATCTCTTCGAGCTGCGCGTTCTGGGTCGCTCCGTGCAGGTTGAGCACGAGCGGCAGCGGCTTGCCCGATGCGGCGGCGGGGGGGACGTGGAGCCGGTAGTCGCGGTGCAGACCGTCGAACGTCAGCGTGAAGACGTACGAACCGCTCGCGGGCGTCAGAACGGGATGGGCCGGGGTGGTCGCCCCGGCAGCGGCACCAGCATCGGAGAGGCCCATTCCGGTAATGGCGATGACGGCGGCCGTGATGGCGATGATCGTGCCCGGGAACCCTGCGCACACGCTCCTGCGCCGGGCACCCACCGTGACATGGCGGGGACGCTCGGGGCTCCGGACAGCAGCGCGGGGTCCACGGATGATGCGTCCGTTCATGCCCGAGCATCTCATGGCCCAAGGCGCGACCGGATGGACGCCTCGGCTGTGGCGTGAGGGGCCGCCGAAGTGAGACGCCCGGCCGAGAGGCGGCCGGGCCGCGTTGCCAGGCGACCGTTCCTAGGCGACCGTGCGCCGCCGCCGGATCAGCCTGCGCTCGATATCGGTGGTGCCTCCCCACAGGCCGGTCAGCGTCTCGTCAGCCAGCGCGAAGTCCAGGCACGCCCGGCGCACCGGACACGTCTCGCACAGCTCCCGGGTTGCTCGGTAATCGGACTTGGGACCACGGACGAAGGCATCGGGTCCCTGTCCGCGGCAGGCCGCCTGCCGATGCCACTCTGCCAGCACCATTCCTCCCGGGAATCCTTCGCTCCACCCAGGATGCTGACAGCGCCCTCGCGGACGAAATAGGGCCGTCCGGACGCAACCCGCACAACGCACGCAAAACTCATCGGGTCCACCCACGACGCCCGCGCCGGGCCGGCGGCGGATCCTGGGCGTGTTCGGGGCCTCCACGCAGGGCGGCGACGGGGCACGGACCAGCTGATTCGAATCTAGGGTGGGGTGACGAACCGACCCTCAGGGAGGGAACCATGGGCATCTTCCAGCGGGCGCACGACATCGTGCAGGCCAAGACGAACAAGGCACTCGACGCGGCCGAGAAGCCCGACGAGATGCTGGACCTCTCCTACGAGAAGATGCTCGAGCAGATCACCCAGGTGCGCCGGGCCCTCGTTGATCTCGCGGCGTCGAAGAAGCGTCTGGAGCTGCAACAGGAGCAGTTCCAGCACACCGTCGACCACCTGCAGGATCAGGCCAAGCAGGCCCTCGGCGCCGGCCGGGAGGACCTGGCCAAGGAGGCGCTGTCGCGCAAGGCGGCCGCCCAGCAGCAGATCGACGAGATGGAGCCGCAGCGCCAGCAGCTCGACGAAGAAGAGACGAAGCTCACGACGACGCTCGACGCCCTGCAGAAGCGGGTCAACGACTTCCGGACGCAGAAGGAGACGCTCAAGGCCCAGTACACCGCGGCCAAGGCCATTTCGACGGTGGACGAGAGCACGGCCGGGATCTCGAAGTCGTTCAACGACTCCGGACAGTCCCTCCAGCGGGCCCAGGACAAGATCGCCACCATGCAGGCCCGCTCGGGCGCCCTCGACGAGTTGCTCGAGTCGGGCGTCCTCGAGGACGTCGGTGGCGGCACCGACGACATTCAAAAGGAACTCGACCAGGTCGGCAAGGACGCCCAGGTGGACAACGAGCTGGCCGCCCTGAAGGCGCAGCTGGGCACGGGTGCCCCGCCCGAGCCGGACGCGTTGGCGGCGCCCGCCCCGGCCGCCGCACCGGAGGAGTCGCCCCCGGCCTCGTAGTCAGGGCAGGGGAGTGGTCCCGACGAAGCGGGCCACGACATCGGCCAACGGGATACCAGCGTCCTCCTGGAGGAAGTGCCCGGCCCCCTCGACGGTCACGTGCCGCCGGCCGGCCGCGCCCGGCACATGCTCCTCGAGGACTTGGGCCCATCCCCTCGTGGCGGGGTCACCGTCGGAGAACGCAGTGAGGAACGGGGCGTCGTAGCCGGCCAGTGCCCGCATGGTGCGACGGTTCAGCCGCGCGCACTCGCTGGCCGGCGTGAGACCCATTAGCAGCGGGAGCTGGCGCGGCCCCGCGCAGTAGGTCTCGTCGGGGAACGGCGCGTCGTAGGCCGCCAGGACGTCGTCAGGGACATCCGACTCGGTGGCCCCCTGCACGAACAGGCTCGGGCGGAACGGCGTGAGCTCCTGGGTGAGGCGCTGGTAGTCGAGCAGCATCTGCGCCACGGTGACGGTGCCGTCGGGGCCGGCGTGGCAGGGCCATGCGAGTCTTCCCGCCAGTGCGGGATCGGCCGTGTGCAGCACCGTGTTGGCGGCGACGACGCGGCGGACGAGCCCGGGATGGGCGCTCAGGATGCCCAATCCGATCGGACCGCCCCAGTCCTGGACGACAAGCGTCAGGTCGGACAGGCCGACCAGACCGATGAATTGCGCCAGCCAGTCGACGTGGGCCTGCACCGAGTACGCCGTACGGGCCACCGGCTTGTCGGAGCGCCCGAAGCCGATCAGATCGGGCGCTATGGCGCGCAGGCCCTGTCGGGCCAGCCGGGCGACCATGCCGCGGTAGAGGTACGACCAGGTCGGTTGGCCGTGCAGCAGCAACACGACCTCGGCCCCCGCCGGGCCCTCGTCGACGTAGTGCATGCGCAGCCCGTCGGGCAGCGTGACATAGCGCGGGGCGAAGGGGGAGCCGGGCAGCTCGGCAAAGCGTTCTTCGGGTGTCCGCACGGCCTCCACAGCGCCCATCGTGGCGCACCGCTGGCACGGGGAGGGTGAGCCTGATGGACTCAGGGGTGATGAGCGAGGATCCGTGCGACGTGGCCGTGATCGGAGCGGGCCTGGTCGGCCTGGCCCTGGCCTACGAGCTGGCGTGCCTCGGAGCGAGCGTGACGGTGATCGACGCCGGCCATCCGGGACGGGCGACCGACGCCGGGGCGGGCATTTTGTCGCCGGACACCAGCATGGAGAGCGACGTGTCGTTGTGGCTGTTCCTGCGCCAGGCAGGTGCCCACTACCCGGACCTGCTGCTGCGCATGCAGTCCGACGGCGTCGATGTGGCCGGGTCGGGTTACGGCCGCTGCGGCATGCTCTCCGTCGGCCTGCGCGCCCACGAGGACGAGTGGTTCGCCCCGTTCGCGGAGCTGGTCCTGCACCGGGCACCCGACGCCATCACCGAGATCACGCCGGAGGAGGCCAGCTCGCTCTTCCCCCCGCTGGGGCCGGTGCACCGCGTTCTGCACGCGCCCGGCTCGGCTCGGGTCGACGGCCGGGGCATGGCCGCCGCGCTGCGCCAGGCGGCAGCGGCGCGCGGTGTCGCCTTCGTGCAGGGGGCGGCGCACGGCGTCGTGGCGGGGAACGCCGTGGCCGGCGGCGGGCGTGGACGGCGCGTCGACGCCGTCGAAGTGGAGGGTCATCAGAATGTCGACTGCAGGGCGGTCGCGATCGCTGGTGGCGCCTGGACGGCGGCGGCGGGGGAGTGGCTGGGCACACGACTGCCGGTCGGGCCCACGAAGGGCCAAATCGTGCATCTCGGCGTGGGGGCGGACACGGCGGAGTGGCCGATCGTCCAGCCGCTGCTCACCCACTATCTCGTGCCCTGGCCCGGGGGGCGGGTGGCCTGCGGCGGCACGTTCGAGTCCGGCGCGGGCTTCTCCGTCAGCGTGACCGCGGCCGGTCTCTTCGAGCTGCTGCGCGAGTGCCTGACCGTCGCGCCGGGACTGGACGGCGCCACCTATCTCGAGACCCGGGTGGGGCTGCGGCCCACGTCGGTCGACGATCACGCCGTCGTGGGCCGCGTGCCGGGCTGGGGCAACGCCTGGGTGGCCACGGGACACGGCGCCAACGGCCTGTTGCAGGGCCCGTACTCGGCCCGGGTGCTGGCGCACACCATGGCGGCCGTGGCCCAGCCGGCGGACGAGGCGCCCCTGCCCGCTTCGTTCGAACCCGGGCGCTTCGGCTGACCGCCTCCCGCTGAGGCCACTCGGCCCGGGCGGGGCGGCCGCATCATCCACCCGGGGGCGCCCGGGTACGGAGAAACTGTGCCAGTGACCGCGCCCGTGACCGTGCCCGTGTTGCACGGAACCCTGCGTGAGGAAGGCCAAGAGTCGCCCGCCACGTTGGAGAACGTGCAGGCCGCGTTGGCCGGAACCAAGCCCTTCTGGCTCGACCTCGACGACGCCGCCTCCGACGGGGCGGTCAGCGATCTCCTGATGAACACGTTCACGTTCCACCATCTCGCCGTCCAGTCGGCCGAGCGTTTCAATCAGCGACCGCGGATCGACACCTACGACGACTTCGTCTACCTCGTGGCGCGCGGCGCCGACCCCGAGCACACGGGTGACGCCGAAGTCCATTGCTTCTGGACGGACCGTTATGTGGTGACGGTGCACCGGGGGCCCTGCCCGGCAGTGACGCACGTGCGGCAGTGGCTCGTCAATCACCCCTTGAACGCGGTCGCCTCGCCTGAGCTCGTCGTGGTGTACCTCGTCATCGGCGGTCTGGTGGACAGCTTCTTCCCCGTCCTGGCCAAGTTCGACGACAAGGTCGACACCCTGGAGGATCAGGTCCTGCAGCAGCCCACCGAGGCGCAGCTCGGCGAGCTCTTCGACATGAAGCGGTCCCTCATGGACATGCGCAAGATCGTGGCGCCCGAGCGCGACATGATCGCCACCATCAACAACGGCGTCACCGACATCCCGGGCATGACGGACGAAGCGACGCGCTATTTCCGCGACCTGTACGACCACCTGATCCGCGTGGCCGACCAGGTGGACAACTACCGGGACCTGCTCTCGAGTGTCATGGACACGCATCTGTCCACCGTGTCGAACCGGCTGAACGTGGTCATGAAGCAACTGACCATCATCGCCACCATCTTCCTGCCTCTCAGCTTCCTGACGGGCTTCTTCGGCCAGAACTTCGGCTTGCTGGTGCGCTGGATCGGGTCGGCGTGGACCTTCTGGGTCTTCGCCATCGCGATGGACCTCGCCACCGTGGTGGGGCTGATCGTGTTCTTCCGTCGCCGAGGCTGGATGGGCGGCCCGACCGTCTGAACCCGGGCCGACCGGCGCGGGCCCCACTGCGCTGCGTCAGTGGCGCCCGGCGGACCCGGCGGAGCCTGTGGAGCCTGTGGAGCCTGTGGAGCCTGTGGAGCAGAGCGGGAGGCCCTGGGGGCGCTCCGCGGTGTGGGCCTCATAGCCGGTCCACCAGTCCTCGCAGCCGTCGGGCACCGGGAAGCCGAGCTGCTTGCGCCGGTCGACCAGGGTGCGCACCCGCTCCTTGTGCTCGCGCACGAGGGCGAGGGTCCCGGCGTCGCCGTCCCCGATCCGTCCGGCGGCCCACAGCGACTCCTCCAGGCGCCAGGCCTCGCGACGGGCCTCGACGATGGCGTGCGTGCCGTCGGCGATGTCGGCCCGGATGTCGGCATCCCCCTCGGCCAGCAGGTCGGCGGCGCGCAGCCAGCCGTAGTCCTTGTTGATGCGCAGGAGCCCCGGCTCGATTTCGAAGAGGCCGACCACGTCGACCACGGGGTCGACCGTCGTCAGGGTGGTCCCTTCGGGCAGGTGGATGTTCAGGTTCGAGATCTGGCGCTCCGCCACGCCGATCATCCCCATGGAGCGCAGCCCGATGTAACCGGCGGGAGCCGCGGCGTAGTCCCGCTCGTCCCGGGGCAGTCGCAGGGGCACCGCCACCACGGCGATGATCCGGGTCGCCCCGAGAGCGGCGGCGGCGGAGACCGGGACGATCTCGATCACACCGCCGTCGACGTAGTCGTCGTCGGCCATGGGGTGGGGCGGAAAGACCATGGGCACGCTCGCCGACGCGATGGCGCCGTCGACCAGGTCGACCGGCCCGGCGGACCCGGCGGGAGCCGGGGTGCGGGCGTCGGACTCCACCAGGGTGCCGTCCTCGGTGACATAGCGCAGGACGCCGGCGCGCAACGCGGTGACGGCCAGCCGCAGCTGCAGGCCGGGGCGGGCCACCAGCTCCGGGTCGACGGCGTGCACGCCGTCCTCGCTACCGTTGCGGAGCGCACCCTCCAGCGGGTCCAGATTCAGGACCGAGCTGCCGCTGCTGCGCAGCTGGCGGCGGACCCGGGGCAGCCGGAGCCCCGCGCCGGCCAGCAGCCGGGCCAGGTGGCGCTGGCGCTTGCGGCGGGCCTTGCGGGCCTGGCGCCGTCCCTTGCGACCGGAGTCGCAGGCCGGCACGACCTCATTGCCGGCCAGGACGGTCGATGGGGTGAGGGGGAAGGGTGGTCGGGTGCCCTCGGTGATCTCCTGGTGGATCTCGCGGCCGAGCGCGGTGCCGTCGAGGGCGCCCAGCCAGGGTTGCTTGCCGAACACGTGCTCGGTCTGGGTCCAGGCCAGCACGTCACCCTCGATCTCGTTGACGCGGTCCACGAATTCGGGGAGGGTGCGGGCCTGGGCCAGCACGGTGGCGGCGATGGCACCGGCGGAGGTGGCGGTGATGATGTCGGGGGCGATCCCCTCCATGCCGACCAGGTACTGGAGCACCCCGACCTCGAAGGAGCCCTTGGTGCCGCCGCCGGCCAGGACGAAGGCCGTGGGCCCGGTACGGGTGTCGAGAGACATCCGACGATTCTGGCACCGGCCGCCGGGCGCGGACAAAGACGACCGGCGGCGTGACTCAACCGCCGGCGGCGGCCGTCACGACTTCGATGAGGGAGCCGGCGCGGGCGGGCGTGGTCGCCCATTCCGAGTGCGGGATGACGCAGCGGTCGACGGCGACCGCCACTCCCTTGGGATCGTCCTGCGCCGTCAGCGTGGTCACGAGGTCGGCGATGGTGGCGCCCGGGGGGACCTCCACCGGCTCGCCGTTCAGGTGGAGCGCCAGAGCCGTCATGCCGGTGCGAGCGCCTCGATCAGCGGAGCCACCCGGCGCCGGCCGACGAGGTCGGTCACGGCGGCGGCGGTGAGGGGAGCGAGCAAAATGCCATTGCGGTAGTGGCCGACGGCCGCGAGGACGCCGTCCAGCTCCGTCCACCCGATGCACGGGGTGTTGTCGGGAGTGGCCGGCCGCAGGCCGGTGGCGGTTTCGAGCAGCTCGAGCTCGTCGAGAGCCGGCACGATCGCCCGCGCGTCACAGAGGAGCTCGTGCACCGCTCCGGCGCGCACTGCGGTGTCGGTGCCCCGTTCCTCGACCGTGGCGCCGACCACGACCGAGCCGTCACGGCGGGGTACGAGATAGACCGAGCGACCGTGCACAAGGCCGCGCACGGTGCGAGAGAGGAGCGGGACGGGCGCCGCCGGGTCGGGCGGCCCGAGGCGCAGGATGTGCCCCTTGACCGGGCGGAGGAAGGGCAGCCCCGCCCCGCCGAGTCCGTCGATGGCGGGGAGGCCGGTGCCGGCCGCCAGGACGACGTGGTCCGCGCCGAGGCGGCTGCCGTCTGCCAGGACGAGCGCAGGCCCGTCCTCCAGCGCGGCAACGGTGCCCGGGACGAACGTCACCCCCTCGCCGCGACAGGCCTCGTGGAGCGCCGCCAGGAGCGCCCGGTTGTCGACCTGGTGGTCGCCCGGCACCTCGATACCGCCACGCAGGGCGGGGCTGAGCGCCGGGACCAGGCGGCGGCAGTCGCTGGCGCTGCGGCGGTGGGCCTCGAGGCCGAGCGTGTGCTGGTAGGCGAGGAGGTCGTCGACGCTGGCGCGATCGGACGCATCCACCGCGACCGTCACCGTGCCCGTCGTGTCGTATCCGATGTCGTCACCGCTGGCGTGTTCGAGCGCAGCCGCAAAAGCGGACCAGTGGCCGGCGCCCTCCACCAGCAGCGCGGTCAGCGCAGACTCGCCGAATTGCGCCTCGGTGACGGGGGCGAGCATGCCGGCCGCCACCCAGGATGCGCCGTCGCGGCCCGGGGCGGGCGCGACCAGCGTCACTTCATGACCGTTGCGTGACAATTCCCACGCGCAGGCCAGGCCGATGACCCCGCCCCCGACCACTTGGACGCGCGATCCCATGCGCCAAGCCTACGAGAGAGGTCGTGTATCCTGTTCTTTGCTCTTCGGGCCAACGTCGTCCCGGTATCCGTTCAACTTCTCCTCATTTCGGAAGGACGCCGATGGCCACTGGCCTCTACGACCCGGCATACGAGCACGACGCCTGTGGTGTCGGCATGGTGGCCGACCTCCACGGCAGTCCCAGCCACGACATCGTCGACCGCGGCCTCACCGTCCTGGAGCGGCTGGCCCACCGCGGCGCCTCGGGCGCCGAGGTCAACACCGGTGACGGCGCCGGCATCCTGGTGCAGATCCCGCACCGCTTCTTGGCGGCAGCGGCGGCCCGGGCCGGCTTCACGCTGCCCGACGCCGGCGGCTACGCGGTCGGCCTCGCCTTCCTGCCGGCCGACGCCGACGACGCGGGCAAGGCCCGCACCGTCGTGGAGCACACCGCGGCCGAGGAAGGGCTGACGGTGCTCGGCTGGCGTGCGGTGCCGACGGACGACAGCGACCTGGGTCTGATCGCCAAGGGCGCCATGCCCTTCATCGCGCAGCTGTTCGTCGCCCCGTCGGAACCCGGCATCGACACCATGGCGCTGGAGCGACGCGCCTTCGTGCTGCGCAAGCGGGTGGAGCACGCCGTGGACGGCCTCTACTTCCCCTCGCTGTCTGCCCGCACCATCGTCTACAAGGGCATGCTCACCTCCGAGCAACTGCGTCAGTTCTTCCCGGACTTGCGCGACCCCAATTTCGAGTCGGGCCTGGCGCTGGTGCATTCCCGCTTCTCGACCAACACCTTCCCGAGCTGGCCGCTGGCGCACCCGTACCGCTATCTGTGCCACAACGGCGAGATCAACACGCTGGCCGGCAACCGCAACTGGATGCGCGCCCGCGAGGCGCTCCTCGAGACGTCGCTCATCGAAGGTGACCTGTCACGCATCTACCCGATCTGCACCCCGGGGGCGAGCGACTCGGCCAGCTTCGACGAGGTGCTCGAGCTGTTGCACTTGGGCGGGCGCTCCCTGCCGCACGCCGTGCTGATGATGATTCCCGAGGCGTGGGAGAACCACACCACCATGGACCGCGAACGGCGGGCCTTCTACCGCTACCACGCATCGCTCATGGAGCCGTGGGACGGCCCTGCCGCGGTCTGCTTCACCGACGGCACGGTGGTCGGTGCCGTGCTCGACCGCAACGGGCTGCGCCCGGCCCGCTACTGGGTCACCGACGACGGGCTCGTCGTGCTGGCCAGCGAGGTGGGCGTCCTGGACCTGGCCCCCGAGCGCGTGGTGCGCAAAGGGCGCCTGCAGCCGGGGCGCATGTTCCTGGTCGACACGGCCAAGGGCCGGCTCGTCGAGGACGAGGAGATCAAGGCGGAGCTGGCGTCCGAGCATCCCTATGCCAACTGGCTGGCGGAGGACCAGATCCGCCTCGAGGAGCTCCCCGCCCGCACCATGCTCACGCCGCAGCACGGCCGCGTCGTCACACAGCAGCGTCTCTTCGGCTACACGACCGAGGAGCTGCGGGTCATTCTGGCCCCCATGGCCCGGCTGGGCACGGAGCCACTGGGCTCCATGGGCTCGGACACCTCCATCGCGGTGTTGTCCGACCGGTCACGGCTGCTCTACGACTACTTCACGCAGCTGTTCGCGCAGGTGACCAACCCGCCGCTCGACGCCATCCGCGAGGAGTTGGTGACCTCCCTGTCGGCCACCATCGGCCCCGAGGCCAACCTGCTCGAGGCCAAGGCCGGCTCGTGCCGGCAGATTCTGCTGCCCCTGCCGGTGATCGACCGCGATGACCTGGCCAAGCTGATGTACGTCAACGAGGGTGGCGAGACGCCCGGCTTCAAGGCCTTTGCCATCGACGGCCTCTTCGAGGTGGGCGAGGCGGGGGAGGCCGGCGCCCCCTCGGCGGCCGGGGGTGAGTCGCTGCGCCGGGCCATCGACGACGTGCGCCGCCGGGTCTCCGAGGCCATCGCCGAGGGCGCCAACCTCATCGTCCTGTCGGACCGCAACGCCAACATCGATTGGGCGCCCATCCCATCGCTGCTGTTGACAGCGGCGGTCCACCACCACCTGGTGCGGCAGAAGACACGGACGCAGGTCGGCCTGGTGATCGAGACGGGCGACGCCCGCGAGGTGCACCACATGGCGCTGCTGATCGGGTTCGGGGCGGCGGCGGTGAACCCGTATCTCGCGCTGGACTCCATCGACGACATGATCTCCGAGGGTCTTTTGGAGGGTGTGTCGCCGCGCCAGGCGCGCCGGAATTACGTGAAGGCGGCCTGCAAGGGCGTGCTGAAGGTGATGTCCAAGATGGGCATCTCGACGGTGGCCTCCTACACCGGGGCCCAAGTCTTCGAGGCGATCGGCCTGGACGGCGCCCTGATCGACGAGTACTTCACCGGCACCGCCAGCCGGATCGGCGGCGTCGGGCTCTCGGTCCTGGCCGCCGAGGTGGCGACCCGCCACCGGCAGGCCCACGAGCCCCGCCCGACCGAGCGCGCCCACCGCGAGCTCGAGGTGGGCGGCGAGTACCAGTGGCGCCGCGAGGGCGAGTTCCACCTGTTCAACCCCAAGACGGTGTTCAAGCTCCAGCACGCCACGCGGTCCAAGCAGTACCGGATCTTCAAGGAGTACACGGCCGCCGTCGACGACCAGGCCGAGAAGCTGGGCACGCTGCGCGGCCTCATGCGGCTGACGCCCGGCGCGGGGGGACCCATTCCGATCGAGGAGGTGGAGCCGATCTCCTCCATCGTGGCCCGCTTCTCCACGGGCGCCATGTCCTACGGCTCCATCTCCGCCGAGGCGCACGAGACGCTGGCCATCGCCATGAACCGCATCGGTGGGCGCTCAAACACCGGTGAGGGCGGCGAGGACGCTGATCGCTTCACGCCCGACGCCAACGGGGACCTCCGACGCAGCGCGATAAAGCAGGTGGCGTCCGGCCGCTTCGGCGTGACGAGTGAGTACCTGGTCAACGCGGACGACCTCCAGATCAAGATCTCCCAGGGCGCCAAGCCTGGGGAGGGGGGCCAGTTGGCGGGCGTCAAGGTCTACCCGTGGATCGCCCGCACCCGGAGTTCGACACCGGGGGTGGAACTCATTTCGCCCCCGCCCCACCACGACATCTACTCCATTGAGGACATCGCCCAGCTCATCCACGACCTCAAGTCGTCCAACCCGCGGGCCCGCGTGCACGTGAAGCTCGTGGCCGAGGTGGGCGTGGGCACGGTGGCGGCCGGGGTGGCCAAGGCGCACTCCGACGTGGTGCTGATCTCCGGGCACGACGGCGGGACGGGGGCGGCGCCGCTGACCTCGCTGAAGCACGCCGGGATCCCCTGGGAGATCGGGCTGGCCGAGACCCAGCAGACGCTGCTGGTCAACGGGTTGCGGGACCGCATCGTCGTCCAGGTCGACGGTCAGCTGAAGACCGGCCGCGACGTCGTCATCGGCGCGCTGCTCGGCGCGGAGGAGTACGGCTTCGCGACGGCACCGCTGGTGGTGTCGGGCTGCATCATGATGCGCGTCTGCCATCTCGACACCTGCCCCGTCGGGATCGCCACGCAGAACCCCGCCCTGCGGGCCAAGTACAGCGGCAAACCCGAGTTCGTCGAGACGTTCTTCGAGTACATCGCCGAGGAGGTGCGCGAGTTGCTGGCCTCACTGGGTCTGCGCTCGTTGGACGAGGCCATCGGCCGCGTCGACCTGCTGGACACCGAGTCCGCCGTGACCCACTGGAAGGCGGCGGGCCTCGACCTGTCAGCTGTCCTGGCCGAGCCCGACGTGCCCGCCACCGTGGGCCGGCGCCAGACCCAGGTGCAGGACCACGGGCTGGAGAAGGCGCTCGACCACGCCTTTCTCGACGCCTGCGCGCCGGCATTGGCCGACGGCACCCCGGTCTCCATGGAGTTGCCCATCACCAACGTGGACCGCACGGTGGGGACGCTGCTCGGGTCCGAGATCAGCCGGCGCTACGGGGCGGCGGGACTGCCAGACGACACCATCTCGCTCACCTTCACCGGTTCGGCCGGGCAGAGCTTCGGCGCCTTCGTGCCGCGGGGTGTGACGATGCGCCTCTACGGCGACGCCAACGACTACTTCGGCAAGGGGCTGTCCGGCGGCCGCCTGGTAGTGCGTCCGCCCCAGGGCTCACCCTTCGCCGCGGAGGACGAGATCATCGCGGGCAACGTCATCCTCTACGGCGCCACCGCCGGCGAGGTCTTCATCCGGGGACAGGTGGGGGAGCGCTTCTGCGTCCGCAACTCGGGGGCCACGGCCGTCGTCGAGGGCGTGGGCGACCACGGCTGCGAGTACATGACCGGCGGCATCGTCGTGGTCCTGGGGCCGACCGGGCGCAACTTCGCCGCCGGCATGTCGGGTGGCATCGCCTACGTCTACGACCCGGACCGCACGTTCGGCCAGCGGGTGAACCTCGGGATGGTGGACGTCGAGCCGCTCGACCCCGCCGACGCCTTCAACGTGCGCGCCCTGGTGGAGCGGCACGGCGTCGAGACCGAATCGGCCGTGGCCGCCGGCCTGCTGGAGCACTGGGACGCCGAGGTCCTCGAGTTCGTGAAGGTCATGCCGCGCGACTACCGGCGCATCCTCGACGCCACGCGCCGGGCCGAGGCTGAGGGCCGCTCGGTGGAAGAGGCCGTCATGGAGGCCGCACATGGGTAAGAAGACGGGCTTCATGGAGTTCCCGCGCAAGCTGCCTCGGCGCCGCCCGGTGTCGGTCCGCCTGCGCGACTGGCGTGAGGTCTACGAGCCGTTCGGCGCGGACGAGACCAAAGTGCAGGGCGCGCGCTGCATGGACTGCGGTATCCCCTTCTGCCACGACGGCTGCCCGCTCGGGAACCTCATCCCGGAGTGGAACGACCTGGTGTACCGCGACGACTGGCCCGGGGCCATGGAGCGCCTGCACGCCACCAACAACTTCCCCGAGTTCACCGGGCGTCTCTGCCCGGCCCCCTGCGAGGCCTCCTGTGTACTCGGGATCAACGAGGACCCCGTCACCATTGAGCGCATCGAGTACGAGATCGTCGAACGGGCCTGGGACGAGGGCTGGGTCGACCCGCAGCTCCCCACGGTGCGCACCGGCAAATCCATCGCCGTGGTGGGCTCCGGTCCGGCCGGCCTCGCCGCGGCGCAGCAGCTGACGCGCGCCGGTCACCTGGTGACCGTCTTCGAGCGGGCGGAGAAGCCCGGCGGGCTGCTGCGCTACGGCATCCCTGAGTTCAAGATGGAGAAGGCCGTGCTCGACCGCCGGCTGGCCCAGATGGAGGCCGAGGGTGTCACCTTCGTGTGCTCCACCTCGGTTGGCGGCCGGGCGGCGGACGCGGACTCCGAGGAACCGGGGTCGGCCCCCATGGAGCCCGGCGAGGAGCGCGGGATCGGGACGGCGTGCGCGCCCGGCGTCACCGTGCGGCCGGCGGCCGAGGTCCGGGCCGCCTTCGACGCCGTCGTCCTGGCCGGTGGCGCCACGTTGCCGCGGGACCTCCCGGTGCCCGGACGCGCGCTGGACGGCGTCCACCAGGCGCTGGAATACCTGAAGCCGTCCAACCTGGTGCAGGAGGGGGCGCTGGGCGCGTCGCCGATCGACGCCAAGGGCAAGCGGGTCATCATCATCGGCGGCGGCGACACCGGGGCTGACTGCCTCGGCACGGCCCATCGCCAGGGCGCCACGTCGGTGCACCAGCTCGAGATCATGGCCGAGCCCCCGAGCGACCGGCTGGCCGACAACCCGTGGCCGCTGTGGCCGCTGATCCTGCGTACCTCCTCGGCGCACGAGGAAGGCGGGGCGCGTCTCTTCTCGGTGACGACGACGGAGTTCGTCGACGACGGATCCGGTGCCGTGCGCGCCCTGCGCGGGCACACGGTCGAGATGCGGACCGAGGACGGCAGCCCGGTCTTCGAGGAAGTGCCGGGCTCGGAGTTCGAGCTCGAATGCGACCTGGTGCTGCTGGCCATGGGCTTCGTCGGGACGGAGCGCCGCAACGCGGTGGACGAGCTCGGCATTGCGGTAGGGCCGCGGGGCACGGTGGCCGCCGACCCGGGGTGGGCGACCAGCGTCGACGGGGTGTTCGTGTGCGGGGACCAGACGCGGGGCCAGAGCCTGATCGTCTGGGCCATCGCCGAGGGACGCTCCTGTGCGGCGGCCGTCGACCGCTGGCTCATGGGGACGACGGCATTGCCGGCGCCGATAGCGCCGGGGCAGGTGGCGCTCCGCTAGCTGCGTCGTCGGGGCGATGCCGCGAGGCCCCGGTCGCTACTCTGCGGGCCATGGCCCGGATCGACGTCAACGGTGTTTCGCTGTACTACGAGATCGCGGGAAGGGGCGAACGGCTCTTGTGCATCTCGGGCACGGGCGGCGACCTGCGCCAGCAGCCCCGGATCAGCGACGGCCCCCTGGCCGAGCACTTCGAGGTGCTGGCCTACGACCAGCGGGGTCTGGGCCAGAGCAGCGTGCCCGCGTGGCCCTACGCCATGGCCGACTTCGCCGACGACGCCGCCGCCCTGCTCGACGCGGTGGGCTGGGACGAGTGCCTCGTCATCGGACTCTCCTTCGGCGGCATGGTGGCCCAGGAGGTGGCCATCAGGCACCCGGCGCGGGTGCGGCGGCTCGTCCTGTGCTGCACCTCGGCGGGCGGCGCGGGCGGCGCCTCCTACCCGCTGCAGGACCTGGTCAGCCTGCCCCCGGAGGAACGCGCGGCGAAGCGCATGGAGCTCATCGACACCCGCTGGGACGAGCCCTGGCGCCGCGCCAACCCCGCGCTGGTGCAGATGTTCGGCCAGCGCATGGGACTTGAAGGGTCGCCAGGGGGGGAAGACACCCCGCCGCAGGGCCTGACGAACCAGTTGCTGGCCCGGGCCGGGCACGACACGTCGAGCAGGCTCGGCGCCATCACCAGCCCCACCCTGGTATGCGGCGGACGCTTCGACGGCATCGCCCCGCCGTCCAACAGCGAATTCCTGGCCCGCTCCATCCCCGGCGCCCGACTCGAGATGTTCGACGGGGGCCACGGCTTCTTCCTGCAGGATCCGGCCGCCATGCCGGCCATCCTCGGGTTCCTGGCCGAGGGCGCGCCCGGACCGGACGCGCCGTAGATTGCCTTCCATGGACCTGACGGCGACACCGGAGTGGCAGGCGCTGGCGGCGCACTACGACAAGATCTCCACGACGCATCTGCGCCAGCTCTTCGCAGACGACCCCGAGCGGGCGGACCGTATGACGGGCGGGGCCGCCGACCTCGTGGTCGACTACTCGAAGCAACGGGCCACCGACGAAACCCTGCTCCTCCTCTTCGACCTGGCGCGGGCGGCCAAGGTGGAGCAGCACCGCGACGCCATGTTCGCCGGCAAGCACATCAACACGACCGAGGACCGCGCCGTCCTCCATGTGGCCCTCCGCATGCCGCCGGGCAGCAGGCTCCACGTCGACGGCCAAGACGTCGTCGGCGACGTGCAGACCGTCCTGCAACAGATGGGCGACCTCTCCGACCGCATCCGGGACGGACAGTGGACCGGAGCCACCGGCAAGAGGATCGCCGCGGTCGTCAACATCGGCATCGGCGGCTCGGACCTGGGTCCGCACATGGCCACCCTGGCGCTGGCCGACTACGCCCAGCCCGGCCTCACCAGCCGCTTCGTGTCCAATGTCGACCCGGTCGACCTCTACGCCGCCACGGAGGATCTCGATCCCGAGACGACCCTCTTCGTCATCAGCTCCAAGACGTTCACGACCCTGGAGACGCTGACCAACGCCGCGGCGGCCCGGGACTGGCTCCTGGCCGGTCTCGGCAGCGCCGCCGGAGACGACGCTGTAGCCAAGCACTTCGTGGCGGTGTCCACCAATGCCAAGGGGGTGGGGGCCTTCGGGATCGACACCGACAACATGCTGCAGTTCTGGGACTGGGTCGGCGGGCGCTACTCCTACGACTCGGCGATCGGTTTCTCGCTCATGGTGGCGATCGGGCGCGACGCCTTCGTCGAGATGCTCGCCGGCTTCCACGCCATGGACGAGCACTTCCGGACGACACCGCTGGGCGAGAACCTGCCGGTCATTCAGGGCATGCTCAACGTCTGGTACAACAACTTCTTCGGCGCGCAGACGCACGCCGTGCTGCCCTACAGCCACCGCATGGCCCGCTTCCCGGCCTACCTGCAGCAGCTCACGATGGAGTCCAACGGCAAGTCGGTCAAACTCGACGGCACGCCGGTGTCGGGACAGACGGGGGAGATCTTCTGGGGCGAGCCCGGCACCAACGGGCAGCACGCCTTCTACCAGCTGCTGCATCAGGGCACGAAACTGGTCCCGGCCGACTTCATCGCCTTCGCCGAGTCCACCCATGACACGGGGA
>Ga0302324_100010327_pt1 | contig 19346 bp, 15 predicted proteins | sample Palsa_T0_1_FD_201949 | JGI IMG/M metagenome (GOLD analysis project Ga0302324, IMG submission 201949) | Peat permafrost microbial communities from Stordalen Mire near Abisko, Sweden - Palsa_T0_1 | ecosystem: Environmental > Terrestrial > Soil > Palsa > Peat permafrost | place: Sweden: Abisko...
GGCCTAAATTAAACAATTGGTTAAGATACTAATCTGCGGTAATTTATAGTTTAGGAATCAAGCGAAAAAGCTCCTGCAGGCGCGAACCTGTCAACCTAAGCGCGGCCACACGAGCGCGTGACGGGCGATAGAATGAAACGCGCAGAAGATTGCACAGCAACGGCGGTGCCGGCACATCGCCAACTCGGGAGCTTCGTGAAAAGAACGCAAAGACGTGGCCGCAATGCGGTGACCATGCATGAAGTGGCCAAACACATCGGTGTTTCGCCGATGACCGTATCGCGCGTGCTGAGCGGCGATGCCAACGTCAAACCGGAAACCAAGGAGCGCGTCGAAGCCGCGATCAAGCAGCTCGGTTACTCACCTAACGTCGCGGCGCGCAATCTGGCCAAGGCCGCCAGTGTTCACATCGGTCTGCTCTACAACAACCCGAGCGCGGCCTACATGAATGAGCTGCTGGTGGGCGTGCTGGAACAGAGCAGCCAGGCCGGCTGCCAGATCGTGCTGGAAAAATGCGGCGCCCGCAGCGAACGCACCGTGATCGAGAAGCTGCTGCGCGACGGCGTCGGCGGTGTCATCTTGCCGCCGCCGTTGTCGGACTCGAAGGTGGTGCTGGAGGCGCTGCGCGAGGCCAAGATTCCATTTATTGCGGTCGCCACCGGCAGACCGGAAGTAGAAGGCCTGTCGGTTCGCATCAACGATTACGAAGCGGCGGGCGCGATGACACGCTATCTGTTGTCGCTCGGCCACCGCAAGATCGGCTTCATTGTGGGCGCTCCGAACCAGACCGCCAGCGCGCAACGCTATGCGGGCTTTGCGGCCGCGATGCACGAGGCCAAAATGGAGGTACGCCGGGATTGGGTGAAACAGGGCTCCTTCAGCTATCGCTCGGGGTTGCTTGCAGCCGAAGAATTGCTGGCCGCAGCCGATCATCCGAGCGCCATATTCGCCAGCAACGATGACATGGCGGCGGCCGCGATTGCGGTCGCGCACCGCCTGCAGCTGGATGTGCCGGCCGATCTGACCGTTGTGGGCTTCGACGACACGCCGCTGGCTACGACCATCTGGCCGGCTCTGACTACGGTGAGACAGCCGGTCGCAGCCATGGCGCGCAAGGCCATGGAATTGCTGTTGGAGGAGATTCGATTGCGCAGCGCCGGCCGCACGCTCGAGCCGCTGCAGCAGTTCCTGAGTTTCTCGCTGGTCAAACGAGAATCCTCGGCGCGGATCTGAGGCCGCCGTGTCGCCACTGATTGCAGTGGGCGCTGCGGCGGCGGATCACGGTTGGCAGGTCGGTGAGTGCGGGCCGGGGTCTCCGGGCACATACGGAAAGCACAAGCTTTCATAGTATTGCAGCGAATGCTCCGGAGGCGCGAAACCCTGGGGCAGGGGCCGGCGCGAGAGGCTCTGGAGATAGGCGATGCTGGCATCGCGCCACCATCTGGCCTCGCGTTCCTGGATTGCCAGGAACGCAGCGATCTGCGCATAGCGTTCGGCATCGACGAACGAGGCGAGAGCGGCCCAGGTGCTGCGCATCTGAGCGACGCTTGCGACGCCCTGGGTGTAGTGGCGCACGAGTTCATCCCACAATGGGCGTCCCGAACTCATTGGGTAGTCCCAGGGTACGTGATGGAACCACAGCAGGTATTTCTCGGGCGTGCGTTCGAGACTGCCGAACCGTGCCGCGAGTTCGGGCGCGTACTGAGACACCGCATTGCTGCCGCTCGCGGTCCGGTCGAAGCCTATGCCGTTGGCATCGGCACGGTTGTAGTAGACCGAAGTCCAATCGGCGCGTGGCCCTCCATCCACCCAAGGACCCGGACCGTGATGATGACCACGAGCCATCTGGTGGTGCAGGCCCAGAGGAGTCATGTAGTCGACCACGGCTTCGCGTGAACCCATCATCATGGCCACCACCGGCACCACGAAGCCCGCATCGTTGGAGAAAGTCATGCGCAGCCATTCTTCGGCGATCGCCGAGGAATCAAGCGCTGGGTCCCAGGCAACGCGGCCGAAGGCGTACCAGTTGGCCTGATCGAAATGCGAGCCGGTCCAGTTGCGGTCGGCGCCTATGTTGGCCACCGCGGCGATGCCGGTGTGCTTGTAGCCGAACAGCGAGCCATCGATGACCTTGCGAACGGTGGAGTCCTTGCCGTGCGCGTAGGTGTCCGAGTCGAGCGTCTCCGCCCACAGCGGCGCCAGATAGGCCAGCGACGTGGCGAAACCCAGATACTCCTTGGTGAGTTGCAGCTCCAGCAGCAATGGCGTGCGGGGCATGGCGCCAAACAGAGGATGGAACGGCTCGCGCGGCTGAAAGTCGATCGGCCCGTATTTGACCTGCAGCAGGACGTTGTCCCGGAACCTGCCGTCGAGCGGGGCAAATTCTGCGAACCCTTGTTTGGCGCGGTCGTCGGACTGTTGTTGGGAGTAGACGAAGGCCCGCCAGATGATCACGCCGCCGTGCGGCGCCAGCGCCTCGGCGAGCATGTTGGCCCCATCGGCATGAGAGCGACCGTAGTCCTGCGGCCCGGGCTGGCCCTCGGAATTCGCCTTGACCAGGAAGCCGCCAAAGTCGGGAATGATGCGGTAGATCTGATCGGCCTTGCCTCGCCACCACGCGCGCACGCCCGGGTTGAGCGGGTCGGCCGTCTTGAGGCCGCCGATCTCGATGGGTGCGCTGAAACGCGCACTCAGATAGACGCGCAGCCCATAGGGCCGGAATACATTCGCGAGCGCGGCTACCTTGCGCAGATACAGCGGTGTGAGACTCACGGCACTGGCATTGACGTTGGTCAGTACGGTGCCGTTGATACCCACCGAGGCGCAGGCGCGCGCATACAGGGCATAACGAGGGTCAATGTAATCCGGCAGTTTCTGCCAGTCCCAGATCGATGCTCCCGCGTAGCCGCGTTCGACTGAGCCGTCGAGATTGTCCCAGTGGTCGAGCAGGCGCAGCTGCGTCTGCGGCGCAGAGCTGAGATTCAGACGTTCGAGCGATTGATGAGTCTGCAGCAGCCGTAGGAAATGAAACACGCCATACAACACACCGGTAGCGTCATTGGCTGCGATCACGGTCGCCTGGTGAGTGTCGATGGAAACATTGCGGATCAGGTATCCTGCGGCACCCGCGCTGGCGAGGTCGAGCCGCAATCGTGCGATCAAGGCTGATGATCCGGGCGTACCGAACAGAATTGCCCCGTCCTGCGTGACGCGCTCGGCCAACGGCGGCGCGGCGCCCAACAATCCGCCCAGCCCGCGCGTGAGCTCGGCCTGAGCGGCCTTGAGCGTGGGAGAGTCGGTGGGGCCGAGCAGTTGCGTCGCGGCGGCGCGGTATGTCGCCAGCCATGGGGTTTGCAGCAGCCGATAGCGCAGCCACAAATCGTAGCCATCCTCGGCGCGAGCGAACGAATGGGCGCAGAGTACGCCGATCAAGACCAGTGTTGCTGCTCGGATCAGGCGGGCCGCGCGAGCGATGTCAATCGTGGGCACCGACCCTCCTTGGATCCGCGTTGCCGCCTATTGAGGCGCGTGGATCTCTGCGATGTAGCCGCCGGGGAACTGCACCATGGCCGCACGGCGGTCATCGGCTGCATAGGGCTCAATCAGCACGCTGACGCCGGCGGCTTTGGCTTTGGCGAGCGTATCGGAGAGATTGGCCACCTCGTAACCGGTAGTCTCGCGGCCATAGGGATACGCAAGGTGCCCGTCAGTGACGCACACATTCAGTTTGCCAAAGGCCGATGCGATCCGAATCCGGCGATAGCGCGTGCTGGCTTGCCCGATCTCAATTCCGGGGGCGCTGGGATTGTCCGAAATCACCTTGCCGCGTGAGAAGCGCACAAAGCTGTGTACGAATGCGGCAACCCGATCGGGTGAGAGATAGATTCGGTTCTCGGGAATGGTTTGCAAGGGCCCATAGGAAGGCGCGACCCTGTGCCAGTACAACTGCATGTTGATACCGCCCGGCCACTGAATGATGGCGTCTCGTCCCACCAGATCGGGGAACGGCGCGACCAGGACGTCGGCGCCACTGGCGCGAGCGGCACGCAGTGCCTGGTCCATGTCGGTCACCAGATATCCGGTTCGCTCGGCGCCAAAAGGGTAGGGTATGGGCGTCGTGAAACCGAACAATGACACGCTGCCCACCGGCGTCTGCAGCGCTTGCCAGGTGGTGCTGCTGGGAGTTGGCGTGACCGTGAGTACAGCCGACTTGGAGCTGTGGCCGCCGAAGGTGGCCAGGAAGCTGGCCGCGAAACGCTCGACCTCGCCGGCGGCGACATAGACGTGCGTGGTGCCGTACTGAGGACCTACCGATACACCGGCTTTAGCGCCGGCGGCGCGCGTGTTCGCGGGCGTGAACGCAAACAGCACGCATACCAGCGCATTCCATAGCACGGCAAGCAGCGACCCGGGTAGACAGCGCATCGAGTGGCTGATGCGAGGCGGGTCAGCGTCCGTAGTGCGCCACGAATACCGCCTTACCCAGAAGGTGATCCTGAGCCACGGAGGTGACCATGGCGCCACTGGCCTCGGGCGCAACCGGCAGTTTGGCCACACTCAGCGCGTACACCGTGAACACGTAGCGATGCGGCGGATCGCCCTTGGCAGGGCAGGGCCCATGATAGGCGTCGGTACCCAGGTCGGTTCGTCCCTGCTGCGCCTCGGCAGGCAGCAACGCACTGTGCTCGGCACCTGCGCCCAGGGGCAGCCGGTCGACGTTGGGCGGCAGATCGTAGACTACCCAGTGCCACCACCCCGACGGTGTGCTGCGCTCATCGCGATCGAACAGCGTGAGCACGAAACTCTGCGTCCCGGCTGGCGCGCCGCTCCATTGCAGCGCTGGTGAGGTGTTGCCGCCCGAGCAGCCGAAGGCCTGCGCCGTGTAGACCTCCGGAACGCTGATCGCAAGCTGCGGATCGGTACTCACGAGTACGAAGTGAGATTTGTGTTTGGCCGCCTGCGCGGGCGCCGCGCTCGCCGCCACCAGCACCGCCGCAAGCGCGAGCGAGCTCCATGCGGCAATGGCTTTCGATGACAACATGTCGGATGAATATAACGTATGGCGTCGGAAATACAACAAGGCGGACTGCAGCGGCGGAAACTGCCGATCGCCATTTTATTTTTGCGCATTGTCGGCGGCCGGCACAGTCATTACGATGGAGGCCATCGACGACGCTCACTGAGGCGGTGCAGATGGATGCGGTGGCACAGTCGCTGATCGCGGCACAGAACAAAGCCGAAGCGCTGTTCGCGGAAATTGTCGCCAGTGGCATGATTCAGCCCGGAAAGCTCGAAAGCGAACTCACCGCCGAGATTCATGAGCTGGCACGATCGCGATTCGGGGTGCGGCGCCACTGGCACAAGCGCATTGCCCGCTCCGGTCCCAATACGCTGTTGACCTACCACGACCCGGCCGCGGACCGCCGGATTTGCGAAGACGATATCGTTTATCTGGACCTGGGCCCGGTGTTCGAAGCTTGGGAGGCGGACTTCGGTCGCACGTATACGCTGGGATCGGATCCATTGAAACATCGACTGATCGAGGATATCGGCAGCGCCTTCCAGCGCGGCAAGCAGCTGTACGAAAACACGCCGGATCTAACGGCCGGACAGCTGTACGATTTCGTTGCCGGACTGGCCCAACCCTGCGGTTGGGAATTCGGTGCGGTCAGCGCCGGGCATCTGATCGGGCACTTTCCGCACGAGCAGGCGCCACAGGAGGACAAGCGTTTCTCGATCCGCCATGGCAACGGCACTTCGCTGCGCGAGCCCGACCAGCAGGGCAGAATGCGCCACTGGATTCTGGAGATTCACTTTATCGACCGCGCCCGGCAGATCGGCGGTTTCTTCGAAGAATTGCTTACGCTCGATACCCGAGGGGCAGCGGCACAGGGCTGAGCCCCAATCATTGACGGCGCCGCTGAAGCTCTTCGAGCTTGCTCTTGAGCGCTTCGAGCTTCTGTCCGGCTTCGGCGAGCTTGCCGGCGGCAGTCAGCTGCTGATAGTCGGAAAAATCGCGCGCCGCATCGCCGATCAGGGCATTGAGATCTTCGGTTCCGCCCGCACGGCTCGCGGGGCTGCTGGTCGCTGCGGCGGGCGCCGCTGCTGCCGGGGATGGCGCTGAAGGCTGCGCACCGAGCGTGGAAGACCCGCGGCCAAACAGAGCAGCCAGGGCCGCCTCGAAAGTGGGCCCGTAGGCGAGTTTATCCTGTACCGCCAGCACCACCAGACGCAGCTCAGGCATGGGGCTGCGATCGGCCTGAAGGTAAATGGGTTCGGCATAGAGCAGCGCGCGCCCGATCGGAATGACGATCAGGCTGCCGCGGCGCACGTGCGAGCCCTGCTGGTTCCACAGCGTCAGCTGTCCCGATAATTGCGCGTTCTGATCGATGCGCGCCTCAATCTGCAGTGGCCCGTCGATCAACCTGGTTTTGGGGAAATCGTAGACCACGGTCTGACCGTAGTGTTCCCGGTCGCTGCGACCGGCGATCCAGCCGATCAGGTTGTTGCGATTGGCGGGAGTGAACGCCAGGATCTCGATGAACTCGGTCGTGTGTTCGCCAGGCAGAGTCATGAGTACGAAGTTCGGCTCCATGATGCTCTGCCGCTGTTCGGTGCTGGCCACTTCGGTGGCAACCGTCCAGAGATCCTCACGGTTATAGAACACGTCCGGATTGGTCATGTGATAGAGCCCATAGACGACCGCCTGCACCTGCAGCAGCAGTTCGGGGTAGCGCACATGCGCGCGCAAGTCGGCCGGCATGGCCGATGCGTCCGCAAACAGACTTGGAAAGATGCCGCGATACGCGGCGATGATCGGATCCTGCGCATCGAACACGTAAAAGGTGGTCGCACCGGTATAGGCATCGATGACGATCTTGACGCTGTTGCGGATGTAATTGATGGGTTCGCCGGCGAGCAGGTAACGGCGCGCGTACGGGTAGTTATTGGAGGTCGTAAAGGCGTCCATGAGCCAATAGATCCTGCCATTCTCGCCCACCACGACGTACGGATCCGGATCCAAGGTCAGGAACGGCGCCAGCTCCTGGACGCGATCGCGCAAGCTGCGGCGCATCAGCAGGCGGCTGTCCGGACTTACATCATCGCTGAAGGGAAGCTTGGTCAGGTCGCCGCGATCGAGGGCAATCAGTGTGCGGCGCAGGAATCCGCCCAGGCGAATGCCGCCGCTGCCCTCGTACGAGGTCAGATTGTTGCTGTCGCCCTGCGGATAGTTGAACTCCTTCTGGCGCGTCTTGACGTAGACGTCGGTGTTGGTGAGTTCGCCGAAATAGATCTCCGGCCGGGTGACCGTCAGACCGGCGACAGTGCTCTGTATCGGCATGTTGCTCAGCACCAGGGTCGGCAGGCCTTCAGGCGTAAAGCCATTGACCGGATTCATGGTGACGCCGTAGCCGTGGGTGTAGATCAGTTTCTCGTTGATCCAGTTGCGGCTGCTCTCCGGCAGCTTGTCGACATTGAGTTCGCGCGTGGCCAGCATCATCTGCCGCACCGTACCCGAGACCACATAGCGATCGATGTCGATGTCCGGAAAGTCGTAGTAGGTTCTGATTTCCTGAATTTGGCGCAACGTATCCTGCAGGGCACGCGAATCCCACAGCCGTATGTTTTCCAGCGTGGTCTGATTGTTGGCCTCGTCCAGCGCCTCAACGCCGGTATCGGCGGGAAACGCGTGCGGCTCGATGCGATCCAGCGCGTACGCGCGCCGCGTCATCTCGATATTGTGTTCGATGAATGGCCGCTCGCGCACCAGTTGGTTGGGTTTGACGATGAAGTTACCGACATACCAGGCGATCAGACCGACGATCACATAGCACAGCACGGCCGGGGCAACGCACAGCAACAGCCATCGCGGCCGCGGCGCCATGAGCGCACACACGGCCGCTATCACAGCACCGGACAGCAGCGCGCCACAGATGACCAGCATCCCGGTCAGATTGACATGGGCATCGGTGAAGGTCACACCGGCGAAGATGGTTTGATCCTGAAACAGACACTCGAAGCGGCTCAGATACTCGCGTAGCGCCATCACCGCCAGCAGCGCGGCGATGCTGAGCGCAAGCGCGCGCCATAATGTGCCCTGTGCGGCGCCGAAGCCGCGCTCGATCAAGCCGCGCGCACGCGCGGTAGCGAGCACGAACGCGCCGGCGATAAGTGCGGCGATCACAGTCAGTGTCAGCAACCAGCCGGAGATGAGTTGCCACGCCGGCAGCGTAAACAGGTAGAAGCCCAGGGGCTTGCCGAATATGGGGTCCGGGGTCGCGGTGTCCGGCGGTGCGTGCCAGTACAGCGCCAATGTGCTCCAGCTGCCCGACATGCTGGCCGCGACCGCCAGCGCGCTCGCCAGCGCCAGTCCCAGCGCCAGCACCTTGAGTATGGGCTCAATGGGCAGCTCCACCCATTGGCGATTGACCACAATCCTGCTGCCGATAATTTCATCAAACCGGCGTGGCTTTATGGCCAGAAACACGCCGCCGACGCTCACGAATGTAACGACGGCGAAGGCGCCGAAGATGGCCGCCTGCAGGTTCAGGCGGGTCCAGAACACCGCGGCATAGCCCAGGGAGTCGAACCAAAGGGCGTTGACGTAGTACGAGAGCGCGGCACCGCCGCCGAACACGGCGGCGGCGAGAATGCCGAGCAGCAGCAGGCCGATACCTCGCCTGCGCGGTGGTGCGCGGTCGTCGCTGATGCGGGGGCGGGGAGTGTTCGTGGCGCTGATCCCGGTCGAATCGTCCACGCTAGCGCGTTTCGCCCGCGGGTGCCAGCGCCGGCGTTATGCCTGTTGCCGGGGAGGCCTCAGTTACGGCCCATTTGCTGACGCAGATACCGCATAATGGCGCATAGAAAAACGGGCGCAAGCGCCGACAGTTGCGCGGCAGGGTATGCCTGACAATTTCATCATCGAGACGCGCGGTCTGACCAAGGAGTTCAATGGCTTCCTCGCCGTCAGAGACGTCGACCTTCGGGTACGCCGCGGGCAGATCCATGCGCTGATCGGTCCAAACGGGGCCGGCAAGACCACCTGCTTCAACCTGCTGACCAAATTCCTGATTCCCACCCGCGGCCAGATTCTGTATCGGGGCGAGGACATCACCTTGGCCAGAGCGGTCGAAGTCGCGCGCCGTGGAATAGTGCGCTCGTTTCAAATATCGGCGGTGTTCCCTCATCTGACCGTGCTGGAGAATGTGCGCATAGCTCTGCAACGCAAGTTAGGTACCAGCTTTCATTTCTGGAAGCGCGCATCGAGCCTGTCGGTACTGAATGCCCGAGCCATGGAATTGCTCGAAGCCGTGGACCTCGGACCGCTTGCCCGCAAAGTGGCGGTCGAACTGCCTTACGGGCGCAAGCGGGCGCTCGAGATCGCCACCACGCTCGCCATGGAGCCGCAGCTCATGCTGCTCGACGAACCCACGCAGGGCATGGGGCACGAAGACGTCGAAAAAGTGACCGCGCTGATCAAGCGCGCCGCAGCCGACCGCACTGTGCTGATGGTCGAGCACAACATGAGCGTGGTATCCAGGATTGCCGACACCATCACCGTGCTGCAACGCGGCCGGATCATCGCCGATGGAGCTTACGCCGAGGTGTCGAAGAATCCGCAGGTCGTCGAGGCCTACATGGGGTCCGCAGAAAGCGCCGTCGGGGCCGCGCACCGATGACACCCGAACTACTGCGCGTGACCGGGCTGCAGGCCTTCTACGGCGAGTCGCACATCCTGCACGGCGTGGACTTCAATGTGAACCGAGGCGAGCTCGTGACGCTGCTGGGTCGCAATGGCGCCGGGCGCACGACCACTCTCAAGGCGCTGCTCGGCCTGGTCGGCAAGCGATCCGGCTCAGTGCTGATCAATGGCCGCGAGGCCATTGCTTTACCGTCCCACAAGATTGCGCATCTCGGTGTCGGCTACTGCCCGGAAGAGCGCGGCATCTACGCCAGCCTGTCCACCGAAGAGAACCTGCTGCTTCCGCCGACGGTTGGCTCGGGGGGCATGTCAATCGATGAGATCTATGGCATGTTTCCCAACCTCAAGGAAAGGCGCGATACCCAGGGGACGCGTCTTTCCGGCGGGGAGCAGCAGATGCTGGCGGTGGCACGCACCTTGCGCACCGGCGCCAAGCTGCTGCTGCTGGACGAGATTTCGGAGGGACTGGCCCCGGTGGTCGTGCAGGGGCTTGCGCGCACCATTCATGAATTGCGCAGCAGGGGATACACCATTGTCATGGTCGAGCAGAACTTCCGTTTCGCCGCGCCGCTGGCCGACCGCTTCTACATCATGGAGCACGGCCGCATGGTACATAGCTTCGCGGCCTCGGAACTTAAGGACAAGCTGACTGTGGTGCAGGAATTTCTGGGCGTCTGATGCTCGAGTAACCAATCTAGGGGACGATGATGAAACTCAAGATATTAGCAATTGGCGTGGCCGTGGCGCTCGCGAGCATGGCGAGGACCCAGAGCGTGGTGGCCGAGGATGTCGTGATCGGCGACATCGATGACCTGTCCGGTACTTACGCCGACGTGGCCGGCACCGGCGCGGTCGAGGCAGTGAAGATGGCCATCGCCGACTTCGGCGGCAGCGTGCTCGGCCGCAAGATCGTCATTCTGGTCGCAGACCATCAGAACAAGCCCGATATCGGGGCCTCGAAGTTTCGGGAGTGGGCCGATCAGAATGGCCTGAACATGCTGCTCGGCGGATCCAATACCGGCGTCAGTATTGCGATGGCCAAGGTTGCGGCGGCCAAAAAAATTCCCCTGTTCGCTATCGGGGCGGGCGGCTCGTCGCTGACCAACGAGGATTGCACGGCCTACACGGTGCATTATGTCTACGACACCACCGCGCTGGCCAACGGAACCGCCACCACGATTGTCCAAGGCGGCGGCAAGAGCTGGTTCTATCTGACCGCCGACTATGCCTTCGGCACCCAATTGCAGAATGCCGCTTCCAAGGTGGTCGAGGCCAACGGCGGCAAGACGCTCGGCGCGGTACGGGTGCCGCTCGCGGCCTCGGACTTTTCCTCGTTTCTGCTGCAGGCACAGGGCTCGGGCGCGCAGGTGCTCGGTCTGGCCAATGCCGGTGAGGATTTCAGCAACTCGCTCAAGGCCGCCAATGAGTTCGGGATCACCAAAAAGATGAAGCCGGCGGCGCTTCTGGCCTTCATCACCAACATCCACAGCCTCGGTCTGCAGACCGCGCAGGGGCTGTACCTGACCACGGGATTTTACTGGGATTTGAACGACGACACGCGCGCATTCAGCAAGCGCTATTTCGATAAGACCAAGAAAGAGCCGACCATGGATCAGGCCGGCTATTACTCCGCCACCATGACCTACCTCAAGGCCGTCAAGGCCGTGGGCACTACCGACGCCGATAAGGTCATGTCCGAGCTCAAGAAGACCAGGATCAACGACATGTTCGCCAAGGGTGGCTACATACGGGCGGATGGCGTCATGGTGCACGATATGTACGTGATGCAGGTCAAGTCTCCGCAGGAATCAAAGTATCCCTGGGACTACTACAAAGTTCTGAAGGTGATGAAGGGCGAGGAGGCATTCGGGCCGATCACGGGCTTGTGCCCGCTTGCACCCAAGTAGATGCGCAGGGGGGCTGAGCGGCGCCGTCTGCTCGCTGCGGGAAATCCGTGACTGAAATCTTCGGTATTCCCGTAGCCGTCATACTCGGGCAGCTGATGCTTGGGCTTGTGAATGGCTCGTTTTACGCCATGCTGAGCCTCGGCCTGGCGGTGATATTCGGCTTGATGGGCATTGTGAATTTTGCCCATGGCGCTTTCTATGCACTGGGTGCATTCGCAGCGCTGCTTGGCCTGCAGTGGCTCGGGATCAACTACTGGGCCGCATTGGTGCTGGCGCCGCTGGCGGTGGGGCTGATCGGCGTGGTCGTGGAACGGCTGTTCCTGCGACATCTTTATAAGCTCGATCCGCTGTACGGTCTGCTGATGACCTTCGGGCTGGCGCTGGTGATCGAGGGATCGCTGCACCAGTTCTTCGGCGCCTCGGGGCAATCCTACCCGGTTCCGGCCGCGCTCAGCGGTGCAGTGAATCTCGGATTCATGATCCTGCCCATCTATCGAGCCTGGGTCATCGCGGTGTCGGTGGTGGTTTGTTTCAGCACCTGGTTTGTGATCGAACGTACCCGTCTGGGCGCCACGCTTCGCGCGGCCACTGAGAATGCGCCGCTTCTGCAGGCCTTTGGCGTCAATGTGCCGCTGCTGGTGGTGGCGACCTACGGCGGCGGCGTCGCGCTGGCCGCGCTCGCCGGCGTGCTGTCGGCGCCGGTTATCCTGGTCAGTTCGCAGATGGGCAACTCTCTGGTCATCGTGGTATTCGCCGTGGTTGTGATCGGCGGAATGGGCTCGATACTGGGCGCAGTCGTCAGTGGGTTGACGCTCGGCGTGGTCGAAGGCTTCACCAAGGTAATCTATCCCGAGGCATCGAATATCGTCGTGTTCGTGATCATGGCGCTGGTGCTGATCCTGCGGCCCGCGGGCCTTTTCGGTAAGGAATAGATGCGCAGCGCAAGGGTGTTCTATGGGCTAGCGCTGTTGTTTGCGCTGTGTGTGCCGCTGCTTGGCATCTATCCGGTGTTCATGATGAGACTGCTGTGCTTCGCGATGTTCGCGTGCGCCTACAATCTGCTGCTCGGCTTCGGCGGCATGCTCTCGTTCGGTCACGCGGCTTTTTTTGGCTCCTCGGCGTATGCGACTGCGTGGCTGGCAAGCGCGCACGGCTGGGGCACGGCCCCGGCCATGCTGGCCGGCATAACCTCATCGGCGCTCATAGGGCTGCTGGTTGGCGTGATCGCCATCCGCCGCCGCGGCATCTATTTCGCGATGATCACGCTGGCGCTGTCGCAGCTTATTTATTTCGTGTGCCTGGAGGCGCCATTCACCGGTGGCGAGAACGGACTGCAGGGTGTGCCGCGCGGGAGCTTATTCGGGTTGCTGCCGCTGAAGTCCGACGTGGCCATGTATTACCTGGTTCTGGCTGCCTTCCTGGCGCAATTCGCGTTCATCCGGCGCGTGGTCCAATCCCCGTTCGGCCAGGTGCTCAAAGCAATTCGTGAAAATGAGTTTCGTGCAGTGTCTCTCGGCTATGACATCAACCGCTACCGGCTGGTTGCGTTTGTACTGTCGGCGACTCTTGCGGGGCTCGCCGGATCGCTCAAGGCGCTGGTGCTCGGATTTGCAACCCTGTCCGACGTGCAGCAGGCGACCTCGGGTGAGGTGATTCTGATGACCCTGCTTGGCGGCACCGGCACCCTGTTCGGTCCGGTCATCGGCGCCGCGATCGTGGTCACACTGCAGGAGTACCTGTCCGACATCGTCGGCGGATGGGTTACGGTCATCATCGGGGCGGTCTTCATCGCCTGCGTGCTGGCGTTCCGTCGCGGCATTGTCGGCGAATTGACGGCGCCGCGGCGGCAACGCTGAGCGCACAGGTACCTGCGCCGGCTATGTGCCTTCAGGTGATCTGCAGGCGCCGAAAAAGCGGGAATTTCACAAAATCGAACAGCAGCGCGAACACCGCGGCGGCGCCGAGCGTACTCACAATGACCCAGGGTGGCAGGGGCGTCATGCCGACGCCGCCGATCGCCAGAGCCGATGCGATCAGGATATCGCACAGCGATGAGGCGATCACCCAGCGGCTCGGGCGGGAGGACCACAGCCGTCGACGTTCGCGATTGTTGTACGTGGTCGCCTGATTGCCGAAAACGATCACGATGAAGGCCAGGGTTCTGAGCGACTGGATATCCAGGCGCATCCAGTGACTGCCGGCTGTCAGCACGGCGGTACACAGCAGCAATTCACCCAAACCCATGATCACGCCCGCGAGCGTGAGCGTGCCGATGCGCCAGGCATTGGGCATGGGTGAGGGTCGCACGTTGTCGGTCGTTAAAGACATGCCGAGGAAGTCACCGGTGATCATGATGATGACCATCAGCAAAGGCGTCAGAATGGCCTGCCCGGTCATAGCCAGGCCAACGGCCAGAAAGAGCACCTGCACGATTTTTTTGGTGATGGAATTCAGCGTGTAGGTCAGGATGCGTTGAAAGGTGACGCGGCCTTCCTTGACCGCGGCGACAATGCCGCCCAGTCCCGGCGCAGTCAGCACCATGCCGGCGGCGGATTTGGCGACATCGGTAGCGGTGGAGACTGCGATCCCGATCTGCGCCTGGCGCAGCGCGGGCGCGTCATTGGCGCCGTCGCCGCACATGCCGACAATGTGGTTTTCATTCTGGAAAGCCTTGACCAGCTTGTATTTGTCTTCCGGCATCACGCCGGCGAAGACCGCGAAGTCCTGGGGCTGCGCGCGCTCGGGGATAGGACCGGGCGGACACACGAGGCCGGTCAGCCCGACGGCACGCGCCACAATCGCGGCGGTCGCCGCGGCGTCGCCCGTGACCATGACAGTACGTACGCCCAGAGCACGCAATTCACTGACCAGAGTGGCCGAATCGCCGCGCGCAGGATCGCTGAGCGCGATGATGCCGGCCATTTTCATGGCTGCCGGCGCACCCGTGGCGACCGCGAGCACTCGGAAGCCCTGATTCTCAAGAGCCTGCGCCGCCGCTTCGGCCGGTGCCGAGGGAGCCAGTCCAATGAGTGCACTGACGGCTCCCTTGATGACCTGCGCCGGGGCACCGCTTGAGTCGACCACCATGGCCTTGGACAGCTTGGTCGCCGGGTCGAACGGGGTAAAGGCGCTGCAACGCGGTGCGTCGCCTACCGGCTCGTGCGCCGCGGCAGCGCGAATGGCCTGATCGACCGGGTCCTGTCCTCCATCCGAACTGGCTGCCGCAGCCAGAGCGAGCACGTGCGCAGCGTCGAAGCCCTCCATGGGTTGCACGTGCATCACGGCCAATTGATTCTGGGTCAGGGTGCCGGTCTTGTCTGAGCACAGCACATCCATCGATGCCGCCTCATCCACGGCAGACAAGCGCGTCAACAGGATGCCAAGCTTAGCGAGGCTTCGTGCCCCTACTGCTGCAGCCAGAGTGAAGGTCGCCGGCAGTGCGACCGGTATCGATGCCAGTACCGCCGTAAGTCCCAATGCGACCGCGTCGGCAACCGGCAAATGCAGCCAGCGCGCGTAGGCGAGCATCAGCACGATGATCAGACCATTGCATGCCGCCAGATTGCGTATCAGGCGAAATACCGCCTTCTGCTGCGAGCTGGTTACGTGGGCCGTGCGCACCAGTTCCGCGGTGCGGCCGAAGCGAGTGCGCACGCCAGTGGCCGTGACCCGCGCCACCGCCTCACCACGCCGTACCAAGGCCCCGGCATAGGTCTGTACCCCCGGACCGGCTTCTATCGGCACCGACTCGCCGGTCAGCATGGATTGGTCGAGAAGCACTTCTCCCTCAGTCAGGCATACATCCGCGGCCACCACACCGCCGAGTGAGAGCTTGACGACATCACCCGGCACCAGCTCGGCCGCAGGCACGATCGTCCACGCGCTGTCACGCCGCACGGAGGCATTCAGCGCGAGCCGCGATTTCAGCGCCGCCAGCGTAGCCTCGGCGCGTCCCTCCTGAAACAATCCGAGTGCCGCATTGAACACCAGCAGCGCGGCGATGATTGCACCCTCGACCAATTTGCCGAGCGCAAATTCGAGCACAATTGCGGCCTCGAGCATCCAGGGCACCGGCGCCCAGAATTTCTCCATAGCCCTGCGTAATGGATGCGCGGAAGTATCCGGCATGGCATTGGGGCCGGTTTTTTCCAGCTCGGCACGCGCTTGCTCGCTGGTCAAACCGCTCGGCTGTAGGGGAGTGCCGCTGAACTGCTTGGCAGACTACATTGACCGGGCCTTTACGCGCCGAGCGGGCGCAACGGTCTTGCGGACATGTCAGGGCGGCGCAGCCTGTCCGGCTTCGCGGGCTCGCTCGGCGCGCTGCTGTTCAAGTACGTCGTACCAGATGGCGTTGAGTACGCCGAAGGTGACGGCCAAGCCGAGGCCAAGAATCCAGCTGAAGTACCACATCGGTAGTTCTCCTTCAGGTCCGTACCGGCCGAGTCACTACGGTCCCTGATGTTCGTGCATGGCCTCGAGTGTGAGGCGACCTTTGAGAACGCGAAACACCCATGCTGTATAGATGAGCACGATGGGCAGAAAGATTATCACTGCCCACAACATAATGAGCAGCGTCTTGGCGCTGCTCGAAGCATCCCAGACCGTCAGGCTTTGATCGGGCCGAGTCGAGGAGGGCATCAGAAACGGAAACAAAGCGAAGCCGGCGGTCAGAATGGTACCCGCCTGAACCAGTGCACTGGCGATGAAAGCGGCGCCGCTACGACGAAGGTGCAGCAACGCGTGGGCGCACACGGCCGCACATAGCGCGCCAGCAGGAGCCAGCCACATCCAGGGCCAAGTGTGAAAATTGTTCAACCAGGCACCGGCCACAATTTCCACCGTTTTGTGTGTCGGATCCGAGGCTCCAGCGTGATCGATGCTGCCGACAATCCCGTAGCCACCAATTGCAGTCCCCACCCACAAGCCGGCGCCAATGAAGCCCACTATGAACACTGCTGAGGCGATGCGTCCGAGCAACTGAGCGCGTGTGGCCATCGGCTCGCCAACCTTCATGGCCGCATAAGCGGCGCCATGCAGAATCAGCATCGAGAGACTGATGAGGCCGCCAAGCAGTGCAAATGGATACAGCAGACCAAAGAAGCTGCCCGAGTAGACCGGTCGTTGCAGCGAATCAAAGTGGAAGGGCAGGCCGAGGAAGAGATTGCCGAAAGCCACCCCGAAGAGCAGCGCCGGCACGGCCCCTCCTACGGTCAGCGCCCAGTCCCAGGCGCCGCGCCATCGTGGATCGGTCAGATGATTGCGAAAGCCGAAACCGACCGGCCGCAGTATCAACGCGACCAGGAGCAGAAACATCGCCAGATACAGGCCCGAAAACGAGGCCGCATACAGCAGTGGCCACGCGGCAAATACCGCGCCGCCGCCCAGGATAAACCAGACCTGATTGCCTTCCCAAACCGGCTCGAAGGATTCGATCAGAACGCGGCGCTCCGGGTCGGTTCGCCCCAGAAATCGGAACGTGGCGCCGAGACCTAGGTCGAATCCATCCATGATCGCAAAGCCGATCAATAAGATTCCGAGTAGCAGCCACCAAACCAATCGCAGGGTTGCATAATCGAGCATGGCTTTAGGTCCTGTGCGCCGCTGGCCAATAGCCTAAGCCATCAGGTCCGCGCCGAATGCTGCGCACGAGCAAAAAGCCATCCACCACTGCGAGCGCTGTATAGAACACCACAAAACCCAGCAGGGACAGCCAGACGTTGCCCACGGCTGTCGGCGACACGCCGAGGAATGTGGGCAGTATGCCGTCGACGGCCCAGGGCTGCCGCCCGTACTCGGCCACGATCCAGCCCAGCTCGACCGCGATCCACGGCAGCGGCAGACTCCAGAATGCCAGTCTCAGGAACCACGGATGGCGCTCGAAGCGATGCCGTGTCGACAGATAAAATGCGGTCGCGAACAGCAGAATAAAGAAGATTCCCAGCGCTACCATGCAACGGAAACTCCAGAACAACACCGGAACGTTGGGCACCGTGGACCGCGCGGCGGTATCGATTTGCTGCGCGCTAGCCTGCGCCGGGTTATCGGTGTAACGCAGCAGCAACAGCCCGTAACCCAGATCCGCCTGATGTGCTTCGAAGCGTTGCAGGACGCCAGCGTCCGGCGCACCGGGCGGCGCCGACCTCAGGCGCTGCAGAGTCGCATAGGCTTCCATGCCGCTCACGATGCGCCGCCGTGCGAGCGCGACCAGCTCTTCAATGCCCTCGACCGGCTGATCGGTCGAGCGCGTCGCGATCAGGCCCAGAAGCCAGGGCACCTTGATTTCGGCGTGCGTGGTGCGGGCGGCCACGTCCGGCAGACCAAACACAGTGAAGCCCGCCGGTGGCGTCTCGGTCTTCCATTCCGCCTCGATCGCGGCGACCTTCATCTTTTGGTTTTCGCTCGCCAGATAACCCGACTCATCCCCGAGTACCACCACGGAAAGCGAGCAGGCCAGTCCAAAGCTTGCGGCCACGGCCATGGAGCGTTTGGCAAGCTCGACATTGCGTCCGCGCAGCAGATACCAGGCGCTGATGGCCAGCACAAATACCGACCCCAGCACGTAGCCGGCGGCTACGGTGTGGACAAACTTCGCCTGCGCGACCGGATTGAACACCACGGCGCTGAAAGAGGAAAGTTCCATGCGCATGGTGTGGTAGTTGAAATGAGCGCCGACCGGGTTTTGCATCCAGCCATTGGCGATCAGTATCCATACCGCGGATAAGTTCGATCCAAGCGCGACCAAACAGGTCACGATCAGATGCCCCAACTTGGACAGCCGCGCCCAGCCGAAGAAAAATAATCCGACAAACGTCGATTCCAGGAAGAAAGCCATCAAGCCTTCGATCGCAAGCGGCGCGCCGAAGATATCGCCCACGTAGTGGGAGTAGTAGGCCCAATTCGTGCCGAACTGGAACTCCATCGTGATGCCCGTGGCCACACCCATGGCGAAGTTGATGCCGAAAATAAGTCCCCAGAACATAGTGATACGCTTCCAGATCTCGCGACCCGTCATCACATACGCCGACTCCATGATCACCAGCAGCACGGATAGCCCGAGGGTCAGGGGCACGAACAGGAAGTGATACAGGGCGGTGAGTGCAAATTGCAGGCGTGAAAGCGTGACCACGTCCAGGTCGATCATGAATGACTGCCTCGGAAGAAGAAAAGCCACAGCAGCAACAGGGCTGCCAACTTGATGGCCACCGCCCAGGCAATTCTGTGCCGCAGATCGCGCCGCCAATCCGGCGGCGCGGTTGAATCCTCAGACATTCAGGTCGATCTCCGAAGGCGGCGGCCGGGTGGTGTTTTGGCCTCTGATCCCACGCCATACGCGATAGCGCGGTCTCGGCAGCCGACACGCTCGCAATGCTTATAGGTGCCGCGGCAGACAGTGTCCGTGCGGCAGCGTACCGACGCTGCTGTCGGCGACTCGCAACTCTAAAATCGCGACCGCGCGCGTGGACTGGCGCCGCGTGCTTGGGTTGCGGCATTTTCCACGAGCTTTCAACGCCGCGCTCGCTATGAGCTTGAATTCGGTATCAGTCGTTTCGAATGCATTGCGCCTCCACGGATCTCGAGGAGCGCTAAACCGGCGCGCAATGGCGGCATGGCTCGCAGTTCGTGACGCCGTGCGCTAGGATTTGCCCTCAAACGGCGAGGTCTATGGCGACACATTGCAAAATCTACTACTGGCGGGTGGCCACGCTTGCTGCCGCCTCGGCTTGCGCGCTGCTGCT
>Ga0302324_100010329_pt1 | contig 19345 bp, 19 predicted proteins | sample Palsa_T0_1_FD_201949 | JGI IMG/M metagenome (GOLD analysis project Ga0302324, IMG submission 201949) | Peat permafrost microbial communities from Stordalen Mire near Abisko, Sweden - Palsa_T0_1 | ecosystem: Environmental > Terrestrial > Soil > Palsa > Peat permafrost | place: Sweden: Abisko...
CCACCACCGCCGGGAAGGGCGGCTTGAGCCTCGGCCAGCCCTTCTTTCCTTCCAGGGACTCGAGCATTCCTGTCTCTTCGCCGCAGATGTAGGCCCCGGCGCCCCGGACGATGAAGACGTCCAGGGCGAAGCCCTTGCCCAGCACCGAGGAGCCAAAGAAGCCAGCCTTGTACGCCTCGTCGACGGCGCGCTGGAGGCGCTCCGCGGGGAACTTGAACTCGCCGCGCGCGTAGATGTAGGCGGTGTGGACCCCCAGGGCGAAGGCCGCGATGCCGATGCCCTCGAGGAGCATGTGCGGGTCGTTCTCGAGGATGTACCTGTCCTTGAAGGTGCCCGGCTCGGACTCGTCGGCATTGACCGCCAGGTACTTGGGCTTGGGGCTGTCCTTGGGGACGAAGCTCCACTTGAGGCCGGTGGGAAAGCCTGCGCCGCCGCGACCGCGGAGGTTGCTCTTCTTCACCTCGTCGGTCACCGCCTGGGGCGTCATCCCCAGCGCCTTCTCCAGGGACTGGTAGCCGCCGGACTTCCGGTATGCCTCCAGCGTCCAGGAGTCGGGGTTCCCCCAGTTCCGGGTGATGACCTTCTCGGCGGCCGGCAGCATCGCTTGGTGTTTCCCCCTCCTAGGGCGTCAGGACAGCTTCTCGAAGAGGGCGTCGACGCGCCCGCGGGTGAGGTTCTCGTGGTGGACCTCGTCCACCTGCAGGCAGGGCGCGGTGCCGCAGGAGGCCAGGCATTCCGTCTCGCGCAAGCTCCACTTCTCGTTGGAGCTACCGGCCTTGAGGCCCAGCTTCGCCTCGAGATAGGCGAGCAGCTCCTCGGCTCCCCACAACGAGCAGGAGAGGTTGGTGCACACGTCCACCACGTGTTTCCCCGGCTTCTCCGTGTGAAACATGACGTAGAAGGTAGCCACCTCGTAGGCCCGCTCCGGGGGAACGTCCAGGGCTTTCGCCACCAAGAGCATCCCGTCTGGAGACAGCCATCCCTTCAATTCTTGGAGCAAGCGCAGCGCCGGCAGCATCGCCGCGCTTTTGCGGTCCGCCGGGTAGTGGGCGACAATCTCCGACAGCTTCGCGTCGAAGACGCGCTGCTCCTCGGCCGAGAAGAAGGGCGACCCCATCGGGGCGGCTTCGTAGGGGCTTTCGAGGGTCCCTGTCAACGGATGGCATTAGCTGATGGACGAGGAAGACAAGCGCGGGGACACTCGTGTCCCCTTCGTCCTGCGAGTCCACTTCCAGGACCGAGCCGCCGCGCTCAACGCGACGGAAAACCTCTCCCGGGGCGGCCTTTTCGTCCAAACCAGCGAGCCGCTCGCTCCTGGAGAGCCCGTCTTCCTCTCCGTCTCCTTCCCGGGCCTCCTCAAGCCGGTCCCGCTGGCCGGGGAGGTGGTCTGGGTGCGGCCCCCACGGCCGGATGCGGTGGGAGGCCTCGGCATCCGGGTGGCGGACCCCACGGCCAGGCAGCGTCTGGAGGGGATGCTGCAGGAAGGCGTGCGCCGGGCCACGGCTCCGGCGGCTTCTGGCTACCGTGTCCTTCTCGTCGAGGACAACCCGCATGTGGTGGAGATGTACAGCTACGTCCTGAAGAAGCTGGCCACGGAAAACCTCGGGGGGCGGGTCCCGATGGAGGTGCATTTCGCCCAGGACGGACACGGGGCGCTGGCCCAGCTCGAGGCGCGTCCCTTTGACCTGGTGGTCACGGACCTCTACATGCCTGTGTTGGACGGCTTTCAGTTGGTGGCCAGGATGAAGGCTGACCCGCGCTTCCGCGCCGTACCCGTGGTAGCGATTAGCGGAGGTGGGACGGAGGCGCAGGAGCGCGCCACGTACCTTGGAGTCGATGTCTACCTGGGCAAGCCGGTGCGGTTCGTCCAGGTCCTGGAAACGGTGAAGCGACTGCTGCGGATCAGCTAGCATCCCGAGGGCACGTGAACGTCATGAATTCCCAGAGAGCGGCCATCACCCGCGACACGGTGAGCGGCGAGGCGCTGTTCATCCTGAAGAACCTTCGGGAGAACGGGCGGCTCGGACGCTCGAACAAGCTGGCGGACGTGAAGACGGCGCTCGAGCCGGCGGTTTCGCTCGAGTTCGACGCCTACTTCTTCTTCCTCCGGAAGTTCCACTACATCGCCATGGACCGCGAGGCCCAGCTGCGGCTCACCGACACCGGCGAGCGCGTCGTGGAAGGCAACGAGCTCGACCGCTTCAGCGGCGAGGTGGGGGAATTCTTCTCCGAGCAGCTCGCGCCCGCCGATGAGCCACTCGGCAATTCCTATCCCGTCGAGGTGGAGACCTCCGTCCCCGCCTTGGAACGCGTCACCGTGGAGACTGCAGTGCCACAGCCAGCCGCCCCCCCACCGTCGAATACCCCTGTCCCGCGCGCACCGCTGCGCCGCACCACCACCGGCATCGACGCCGTCGCGGCGGTGGATGGTCGCCCCGCTCCCGCTGCGGGCAAGCCCTCGGACGGCGACGTCCGCTACACCAAGTTCGACGCCATCGGCTCGGGTCCCCTGGGCACCGTCTACAAGGGCCGGCAGAACAGCCTTGGCATCGAGGTGTCGGTGAAGGAGCTGAAGGATATTTTCAACTACTTCTCCTTCCTTCAGCGCTCGGACGTGGTGAAGCGCCTCAAGGCCGAGCTCTGCGCCCAGGCCCAGGTGCGCCACCCCGGGGTGGTGTCCATCCTCGACCAGAATACCGACGTCGGGCGGCCCTACGTGGTGATGGAGCTCCTGCGGGGAAACCTGCGCGAGCGCCTCGACCAGACCGGCGGCAAGGGGCTTCCCGTCCCGCTGGCGGTGCGAATCTTCCTGCAGCTCTCCTACGCGCTGCGGGCCGCCCACGCCCAGGGCCTGACCCACCAAAACATCAAGCCGGAGAACGTCCTCTTCGACGCCTACGGCAATGCGAAAATCGGCGACTTCGGGCTGAGCCGCGTCATCGAGATTGATTCTGGCAAGGGCATGCCCCAGGTGTACGTGGGCACGGGCTCGCTCAGCTACCTTGCCCCGGAGCTCATCGTGAAGGCCAAGGACGCTGGCGGCGCGGCCGACGTCTACGGCGTGGGAATCCTCCTCTACGAGATGCTCACCGGTGCCATCCCCGGCCGCCGCTCACCGCTGCCCTCCGAAGTGCGCACCGACGCCCCGAGCAAGCTCGACCTCATCTTCGACAAGATGACGCACGACCGGCGCGAGGCGCGCTACCCGGACTTCGACGCCATGCTCGAGGAATTCTACGGAGCCTTCAGCGAGGGGGAGTACCTGGGCCGCGGGGACCTCGTCCTCTCCTCCGAGGTTGCTCGCTAGCCGCTTCGTCCCCCGGCGGCCGTTGAATGCTGAGGTGCAGCTCGCCCCTAGTTGGGGGCTGCCGCAGGCCAATTCACCACCACCGTGAGTGGTACCTCGTCGGCCGTCACCTCAGGGCTGGCGACGAGGATTCGCATCCCGTCCGGAAACACGTCGAAGCTCGGTCCGGTACTCCAGGACCTCGGCACGAGACTCTTGGCAGTGAAGAGCAAGGTCCGAGCACCGATGTGCAGGACGGGTTGGGTACTCACCGCCAGAGACCACAGCCTGCCCTCGACGTCCGAATAGAAGAGGGTTTCTGTCTCGCGGTTCCACTGGAGCGCCGCCGCGCCACTGCTCGAGATGCGGAGCCTCTCTCCAGGCCCAGGGTAGGGGGTGATGTAGGCTTCGTCCTGGCCGGATTCGTCTGAGATGAGCGCGATGTACTTCCCGTCGGGGGAGAAGCGGACGTCGGAGACACCGAAAGTCGACTTCAGCACCGGCGAGGGGGTTCCCGCATCTCGCAGGGGGAACCTACAGAGCGCGCGCTCCTCCGTGTAGAGGAATTCACTTCCATCGGGAGAGACGTCCTGGACCCTCTGCCACCCTCGCACCGGCAGAAGCGGGGTGTCCGTCCCGGTCTCGAGGTCGCGCCGCACCAGGTGCGGCAAGCCGCCCTCGCCGGTCGAGTAGAGGAGTGCCCTCTCGCCCGGCAACCACGCCGACATGAGCTCGTTTCCGATGCTCGACGTCAGCCGGGTTTCAACTCCACGCTGGAGGTCGAGCGACCAGAGGTCCGACGTGCCAAGGCCGGGTGTCGCCCGACCGAAAGCCAGCCGTTGACCGCTGGGAGAGATCGCGAAGTCGAAATACTTCCCCGACTTGGCAACCGCTGCGAGCTCACGTCCGGTCCGGTCGAGAACCGCGAGTCGTTGCGCGTCGTCCGAGCTCTGAAAGACGAGGGTGCCGCTCGGGGACGTCGCAAACTCGGCACCGGCGGTGGTGATGAAGCCTCGCACGTGCTGAGCAACGGCGAAGGGCGCTCCTTCAAGCTTGCTCGTCCGCCAGTCGTAGCGCTGCGCGAGCAGGGTACCCTCCTTCGCAAAGAGGAGAAAACCCGGCTCGCTGAATGTGACCTTCGAGTTGACCGACATCACTGCCCGCGGTTCACGTCCGGGAGCGGATGACATCAGGACCCGGCGGCCGCTCGTGCCGGCCAGGTAGAGGAAACGCACGCCATCAGGCAGAAACGTGGGGTAGCGGAGGGGACTCTCTCCGTGTGCGGTGTCCGGCTTCAGCTCGACCGTGGGAGTCCCGCCAGTCGCCGGCACGCGCATGATTTTCCCGTCGGCAGCGAAGAGAATCGCGCCGTTCTTTCCCCAGGAACCGGATGGCCCGATGCCTCCCATGTCGACTGGGCAAAGGATGACGGCGGCCTCGTCCGACAGGTCGAGGCGCCTCAGCTTTCCTTCGGCGAAAAAGGCGATGGAACGTCCGTCCGCCGACCAGAACACCGAGCGCGCTCCTTCCGTCGTTGGAAGTTGATGGGCGTCGAGGTCGTTCAGCCGACGGACCCAGAGGTGCTGCTCACCTTTGGAATTGACGGCGACGTACGCCAGTTGTGAGCCGTCGGGCGACACGGCGAGCGAGTCGTCTTCCGGGTGCCAGTAGACCGTGCTGCCGGGAGGCGGCGGCAGGAGGAACCGAATCGAGCTCTCGCGCTGGCGCCGGAGCAATTCGACGGGAAAGCGGCGGACGCATGTAGGGAAGCGTTCCGATGAGCCCTCCCCCCGGCGTGGGGCCGTGACTCACCGTCGATTCCCACGTCGCGTCCCTTGCCACCTGAGGAGGCACGAGTCGCGTGGCAACGCCAAAGTCCAGTAGCTTCACGCCGGTCTTGGTGACCATGACGTTGCTCGGCTTCAAATCCCCGTGCGCAATGCCCACTGCGTGGGTTGCAGCCAGCGCCGATGCCATCTCCGAACCGAAGCGGAACACCTCCTCGAGAGGAAGCGCGCCCCTTGCCAGCCGGGCCGCCAGCGTCACGCCGGAGAGCAGCTCCATCACCAGGTAATCGACGTCGCCCTCCCGGCCGACGTCGAAGAGGGCGCAGACATGTGGGTGCGCAAGCTTGGAGATGGTCTTGGCCTCGCCTTCCAGACGCTGCCGCCATGCGTCCGAGGTAGACACATCGTGAGGCAAGACCTTGACCGCGACTTCCCGACCGAGGCGGGTGTCGCGGGCTCGATAGACCTCACCCATGCCGCCTGAGCCAAGTGGAGCGAGAATCTCGTAGCGCCCGAGGCGAACGCCGGTAGTGAGCACCATGTCTAGGCCCAACCCTGCACGCGTTCGAGACTCTTTCCTAGCGCCGCCTCTCACAGCTGGTCGCTACATCAGCGGCCAACTGCGGCCGCACGGTGTCTGGCCAACGTCATTCTGAGAGATTCGCTGAAGGGAAGTGCGCAAGGCATCGCCTGGAGCGCGACGAGCCGAATGATGACCCGTCGCGCACCTGGGAAGGCGTGCGTTCAGCTCTTGAAGAACGCGAGCAGCTCCTCGTTCACCTTGTCCTTCAGCGTCGTGCACATGCCGTGCGGGGCGCCCTTGTACACCTTGAGCTCGGAGCCCTTGATGAGCTTCTGTGTCAGGGGTGCGGAGTCGGCGAAAGGCACAATCTGGTCGTCATCGCCGTGGATGATGAGCGTCGGAACGTCGACCTTCTTGCAGTCCTCGGTGAAGTCCGTCTCCGAGAAGGCCTTGATGCAGAAGTAGGACGCTGGAAAGCCGGCCATCATGCTCTGCATCCAGAATGATTCGCGCACGCCTTCGGAGATTTTCGCTCCAGGCCGGTTGTAGCCGTAGAAGGGCATGCTCAGGTCCTTCCAGAAGGCGGAACGGTCGGCCTGGACGGCCGCACGGAGCTGGTTGAACGCGTCGATGGGGGTGCCGCCCGGGTTGGCCGGTGTCTTCAACATCAAGGGAGGGACGGCGCCGATGAGGACCGCCTTCGCCACGCGCTTGGTGCCGTGGCGGCCGATGTAGCGGACGACCTCCCCACCGCCCGTGGAATGGCCGACGTGGATGGCCTTCTGGAGGTCGAGTGCCTTGGTGAGCTCCGCCAGGTCGTCGGCGTAGGTGTCCATGTCATTCCCATTCCAGGGCTGGCTCGAACGGCCGTGGCCGCGGCGGTCATGCGCGATGCAGCGGAAGCCGTTGGAGGCCAGGAAGTACATCTGGTCCTCGAAGGCATCCGCCGAGAGTGGCCACCCATGGCTGAAGACGACGGGCTGCCCTGTGCCCCAGTCCTTGAAGTAAATCTCCGTGCCGTCCTTGGTGATGAGGCGGTTCATGACGTGCTTTCCCTTTCCGCCGCTGGACGAGGCGGGCGCAGCTTCGGCCGTCATCCCGGACAAACCTGCCGCGGCGGCAAGGCCGGCACTTCCGATGAGCACGTTTCGGCGTGAGCTGTCGGTGGTTGCTGCTTGCTTTGGTTGACGCTTGTCCATGGCGAGTCGCTCCTTCTCCTCGGGTGTGACTTCTCCGGCTGCCCTCGTGTCGGCCCTTCAATTCACCGGTGCGCCTTGCGCGCGGCCGCCGGCGGCCGCGCGTCCAAGCTTCCACTGGAACCACAGGAGCGCGAGCCCAAACACCGGGATGAGGATGTCCAGGTAGAAGAAGAGGCCGGCGTTGCCGGGCGCGAAATTGTGCGCCGTCACCATCTGGTACACGTGCCCCACCGCCGCCCCGAGGCTGAACACGCCAGCACCGACAATCGCCCCCAGCCGCAAGTCAAAGCTGCGGAAGGCGGCCAGGAAGCCGACGAGGGAGAAGCCGAGGCTGGCCGTACCGACTTCGAATTGAAAGGGACTGTCCACCCAGCCGATGAAGGCCGCGGACATCTCGCCGAAGAAGACGTGACAGACGAAATTGTAGAGGTAGGCAACGCCGACGCAGAAGAAGACATGCCAGGAGAGCAGCTTCTCCACCACCAAGGCCTCGCCCACCGGCTTTGGCGCGCGGGCGATGGCGACTGTGGAAAAGAGCAGCCCGGTGACGAGAAACGTCAGCGTGAAGTTTGAAAGCAGAAACGTGAGGGTCGCTCGGATGAGGCTCGCCACGCATGCTCCCCCTGGTCCCGGAGAGACTCGTCGCCGAGGCTCCCTTCCCCGGTGCGCTACCACGGACGGACGGGGCGTCCAACGACGGAAATACGCTGGGGGGGCGTGACTGCGGAAGAGTGAGCGGTTTTGGGCCCTCGCGGGGGACTGTGAGAAGACACGCTCCATGCCGGCGCTTGATTCCACTGTGCAAGCAGGCCTTGTCCGCTTCGAGGCCGGCGAGTTTCACGCTGCCCATGACGCGTGGGAGGAGGGCTGGCGGACGGCCCAGGGCGCGGAGAGACATCTCCTGCAGGCGCTCGTGCAGCTGGCCGCTGCCTTCCACCAGTGGGCGCGAAGGAAGCCCGCCGGCGCCGCCACCCTCTTCGGCCGGGCCCGTGCACACCTCTTGAGTGTCCCGAGCACGCTGCTCGGCGTCGAGGTGTCCGAGCTCGAGCTCGAGCTGGAATCCTGGGAAGAGGCCGCGGCCCGGGGCGACAGCGTGCCCGCCTCGCCGCGCCTTCGGGCCCTCGAGGGGCCGGCTGAGGCGCAGGGCCGGCCCCAGCGGCCGCGCTGCCCTTACTGCGGCGAGCGCGTGACGGTGCAGGCGGATGCGGTGGGCGTCGCCGAGGAGAGTTACGTCGAGGACTGCCCGGTGTGCTGCCGTCCCTGGACGGTGCACGTCACCCGCGAGGGAGGCGCGGTGGCCGTGGCGCTTGGCCGCGAGGACGACTGACGAGAAGCAGGAGGAGTCCGAGGAGGCCCACCCCACCCACGGGCCCGGGCGCGCTCGCGCAGGCAAGGCCCTGTACTCCGTTGGCCAGGGCCGCGGAGGGGCCGGTGGGGCTGCCTCCGTCGGCGCCGCCGCCCGGCTGTCCGGCATCCGGCACCACCGCCACGGTGGCCGAGGCCACCACGAGGAGGGTGATGCTGTTGGCCGGGAAGGTGGTGCTGAGGGTGGTGCCACTGAGGCTGAGGTCCGCCTCGTGCACCACGGCCGAGAGGTTACTGGGCGCGTAGCGCCACACCTGGGCCGCGCCGGACGGGGTGAAGTTCGCGAGCGTCACCGAAGTCGCGAGGTCGCCGCCCGTCTTGTTGAGCACCACCAGCGTGAGGGCCGAGTCGGAGCTCCGCTGCGCGCCGTAGATGGCCAGGTCGCCCTGTCCGGAGTTGCTTGCGTCGCCGCTGGTGGAGCTCACCCAGGTGTCGCCGTAGGCGCTCCCCAGCCCGTCGTAGTTTCGGTAAATGCGGAAGGCGTAGGCCACGGCGTCGGTGGTGGCTGGCGGCCCCCACATGGTGGCGAGGTCGAGGCCCTCCCGGCCGAAAATACCGAGCACGTCCGCCTCAGCGAGCGCCCCATTCATGCTCTGCGTCCCGCCCCAGTTGTACTCGGTGATGGCCAGGCGAGTGCCCGGGTAGTGAGCGGCGATGAGCTGCTTGAAGGAGGGGATGAGCTGGATGGGCGGGTTGTATTGGCCAATCCAGCTCTCGTCCGCGTAGGTGGGGTCCCACAAGGAGCGCGTCGAGCGGAGACGCTGGGCCTGCAAGTCCGCGTCGCCGGGGTCGGTGGTGTTGGCCAGCGAACCGATGCTCGAAGACGGGTAGTAGTGCTCGTCGAGGTAGTCGAGCAGCCGCTGGCCAGTCGCCGTCTCGGCCTGGGCCATGGCGTCGAGGTAGCCCCCGGCGTACGAGTACACCGGGTAGCCGAAATCCACCGGACCGAGAATGAGGGCCGTGGGGTCGGTGGCCTTCACTGCCGTGGCGAACTGGATGCCGAGTTCCGTGATGCCGCCATCGCCGGCATAGGGGCGTGTGACGGGGATGATGTCGCGGTGGGTGTTCGACCAGCCGCTCGGCTCGTTGTCCAAGTCCCAGAAGCGCACGCCCCCGTCCGCCGCGCTGCCGTAGCGGCCGACGAGGTACTGCACCCACTCGGTGGCCCAGGCAGTGGAGTTGGCAATGTGGATGCGAAGAATCTGCGCTTCGGTGAGGAGGATGGGGCTCCCGCCGTCGGTGAGGACACCGTTGCCGCAGTCGTAGCCGTTGGGGTGGACGTAGGGATTGAAGGACTGCTGGTCCGGAAACTGGGTGCTCGGGTAGCTGCAGTCGTATTCGCTGACGCTGTCGAGGTAGGGGACGAGGGGGATGGTGAGGAGGGTGCGTCCCTCGGAGGCCGTGGCCAGCGAGATGACGGTGTCCGCGGTGGCGTTGGGCACGGGCGTCGCCGTCCCGCTGCCGGCCATGAAGTACCAGTCAAAGCCGGCGTTGCTGGCGTCCACCTTCCAGTTGTACCGGGTGGCGGCGTCTCCCCCCATGCGGGTGACGGGCACTCTCACCTCGGTGTGGAAGGCGCCGTCCGCGGTGCTGACGCTGTAGCTATTCATCCCGTAGATGTCGGGGCTGATGGGATGCCGGTCGGCGGAGACATCCACCGCCAGGGTAGGTCCCGCATCCACCTGGGAGAGCAACGAAAGTGTGAGGAGCGCCGCGAGCATTCGGCCCTGGCTGGGAGCACGAATCGGGCCGTGCCTCAGAGGGGCCCAAGGGGGCGGAAATGAGGCCCCGGCGGCGGGTGCGCACCCCACACATTGGGGGGAGGACAGACCTCACCCAAGGGGTGGGGCGACCCCGGCAATCGCCCCCAGCCCCAGGGCGTACTGAAGGTGAGGTTGACGTCGGAGGTCCGTATGCGCCGCATTGTCCACGTCCCGGTTTTCGCCCTCCTGCTGGCCGCTGTCGCACTCCGTCCCACGGCTGCGCATGCCTGGGACTTGAATGGGGACTGCGTCATCGACGTGCAGCCCGGAGACATGGTGGCGCGCGGGAAGGACGTCGTCGTGGAGTCCGGCAAACGCGTCAACGACGCCGTCGCTGTCGACGGTAACGTCATCGTCCGCAAGGGCGCCCACGTGAAGAGCGCGGTGGCCGTCAATGGCTCGGTCACCATTGAGTCCGGTGCCAAGGTGACGGGCAGTGTCATCTCCTTTGGCGGGAAGGTGACGGTGGCGCCCGACGCCAAGGTGGAGGGCAGCCGCGTCGTGCTCGGCGACGGCATCAAGGTGAAGAGCGAGGACGGGAAAGACAACGTCTCGCTCAACTTCACCCTCGGCGGCGAGGAGCTGGGTCAGCTGATTGCCGGAAAAATCTCCGGCGCGGCGCGAAACTGCCGCATCGTCGACAACACGGACGGCGGGAAGAAGGAGAAGTAGCCCGGCTTCAACTCCGGGAACTGGGCCCCCGCGGACGGCTGCCTCAGCCGGCCTTCTTGCTCATCGACAAGGGGACGCGGAAGAGCTCCAGCACCTCGGCCACGTCCACCGGCTTGGCGATGCAGGCCACGGCACCGGCCTTCAGCGACTGCTCCACCAGTTCCGGCGTGTGACGGCCGGACATGGTGATGAGGCGGACGCCTTCCAGGTTTTTCCGGGCCTTAATACGGCGGCACACCTCGAAGCCGTCGACCTCGGGCATGTTCAAGTCGATGAGCAGGCCGTGCGGCTTAATCTCCGTCACGAGCAACAGCGCCTCGACTCCCGAGGTGGTGGTGGTGAGCTCCACCTGGTTGGCGTGGGCCTTGAACGCCCGCTTCATGGCGTCGAGGACTGGCTTCTCGTCGTCCACCACCAGGAGGCGCACCGCGGAGCTGCCCAGCTCCTCGGGCACCGGCATCTGGTGAGCGATGAGGAAGGAGCGCAAGTCTCCGGCGCGGACCCGGCGGTGGCCGCCCGGCGTTCGGAAGGCGATGAGGATGCCCCGGTCTATCCACTTGCTCACCGTCGACGGGTCCACCTGCAAGAGTCGGCTGATGTCGTGGGTGGTGTAGAGAATGTCCGTCATCGAGTGACTTTCTTCATCCAGGGAAACCATCGAAGAGGAAATAGTCATCCTCGCCTCGAAGGGCACGGCGCGAAAGGCGATTTTCCGACTTTTCTAGCATTGGAGCCTGGTAGGCATAATCCAGCCGTCTCGGGTAAACACCCTAAGGACGAACTCAGGTAAACACCTTAGTTTCGGACCTAGTTGCCGAGCGCCAGACGGATGGCTACGACCTCCCGGAGTGCGGTTTCGAACATGTCCGGGGTGAGGGAGCAAGGACCATCGCACGGCGCACTGTCCGGGGTCTCATGGACCTCGGCAAAGAGGGCGTCCACTCCGGCTGCAACTGCCGCCCGGGCCAGCACCGGGACGAGGTTTCGTTCCCCCCCCGACGCCGTGCCCTGGGCGGATGGCAGCTGCACCGAGTGGGTGGCGTCGAAGCACACCGTCAGGCCGGCAGCGCGCATCTGGTAGAGGCCGCGCATGTCCACCACCAGGTTGTGGTAGCCGAAGCTGGCCCCGCGCTCCGTCACCAGGACGTTGGGGTTTCCGGCGTCGGTGGCCTTGCGCGCGGCCTGCACCATGTCCAGTGGCGCGACGAATTGGCCCTTCTTGAGGTTGACGCCGCGGCCCGAGCGAGCGACGGCCACCACCAAGTCCGTCTGACGGCAGAGGAAGGCCGGCACCTGCAGGACGTCCACCACCTCGGCGACGGCGCCCACCTGGGCCGTCTCATGGACGTCGGTGAGGACGGCCACGCCCACGTCCCGCTTCACCTTGGCCAGGACGCGGAGGCCCTCCTTGAGTCCTGGCCCCCGGAAGGCCGTCCCGCTCGTCCGGTTGGCCTTGTCGAAGCTGCACTTGAAGATGAAGGGCAGGCCCAGCGTCCGCGTGATTTCAAGAAGCAGCCGTGCGTGGCGGACGGCGTGCTCCTCGGATTCGATGACGTCCGGGCCAGCGATGACGAGAAGCGGCTGCCCGGGGCCCACCGGGTGGCCCCCGAGGCGAATCATCGCCGGGCACCGTCGCGCTGCTCGAGGGCGGCCCGGATGAAGCCGGAGAAGAGCGGGTGCGGGGCGAAGGGCTTGCTCTTGAACTCGGGGTGAAACTGGCAGCCGACGAAGAAGGGGTGGTCCGGCAGCTCCACCATCTCCACGAGGTTGAGCTCCGGGTTGTGGCCGCTCACCAAGAGGCCGGCCTCGGCCAGGCGCGCCCGGTAGGCATTGTTGACTTCATACCGGTGGCGGTGCCGCTCGCTCACCTCGTCCTTCCCGTAAAGCTTGAAGGCCAGCGAGTTGCTCTTCAGGACGCAGCGGTAGGCGCCGAGGCGCATGGTGCCGCCTTTGTCCTGGACGCTCTGCTGGCTCTCCATGAGGGAGATGACGGGATGGGGCGTGCGCTCGTCGAACTCGATGGAGTTGGCGCCGGTGAGGCCTAGGACGCTGCGCGCGAACTCCACGACGGCCATCTGCAGGCCGAGGCAGATGCCGAAGAAGGGCACCTTCTTCTCCCGCGCCCAGCGGATGGCGTTGATTTTTCCCTCGGTGCCGCGCACCCCGAAGCCGCCCGGGACAAGCAGCGCATGGGTACCGGCCAGCAGCGCCGCGGCGCCCTGGGCCTCCACCTCCTGGCTGTCCAGGTAGACGAGCTCCACCTTGCAGTCATTCGCGATGCCGCCGTGCTGGAGCGCCTCGTTGAGGCTCTTGTAGCTCTCCTTGAGGTCCGTGTACTTGCCCACCACCGCGACGCGCACCTCGCCCTTGGAGGGACGGTAAACCTTCTCCAGAATCCGTTCCCAGCGCTCCAGCCTCGGGGCGCGCGACCAGATGTTGAGAATCTCCGAGAGGCGCTCGTCGATGCCCTGGCGGTGCAGCTCGAGCGGAAGCTCGTAGATGCTCTTCACGTCCGGGCTGGTGAAGACGCCGGCCGGGTCGACGTTGCAGAACATGGCGATTTTGGCCCGCATCTCCGCCGGGACTTCACGGTCGGTGCGGCAGACCAGCACGTCGGGCTGGATGCCAATCTCGCGCAGCTTCATCACCGAGTGCTGGGTGGGCTTGGTCTTCACCTCCCCCGCGGCGGCGATGTAGGGCAGAAGCGTGAGGTGGACGTACGTCGTGTTCTGCGGCCCGACGTCGTAGCGCATCTGCCGCACGGCCTCGAGGAAGGGCAGCGACTCGATGTCGCCCACCGTGCCGCCCACCTCGACGATGATGGCGTCGTGCCCCTCGGCGGCGGCGAGGATGTTGGCCTTAATCTCGTCGGTGATGTGGGGAATGACTTGCACCGTCTTCCCCAGGTACTCCCCGCGGCGCTCCTTCTGGATGACGGAGTTGTACACGCGGCCGGTGGTGAAGTTGTTCAGCCGGCTCATGTGGGCCGAGGTGAAGCGCTCGTAATGTCCGAGGTCGAGGTCGGTCTCCGCCCCGTCGTCGGTGACGTAGACTTCCCCGTGCTGAAAGGGGCTCATCGTCCCCGGGTCGACGTTGATGTAGGGGTCGAGCTTGCAGAGGGTGATGTCCAGCCCTCGGTTCTCGAGCAAAGCCGCGATGGACGCCGACGCCAGCCCCTTGCCCAGGGAACTCACCACGCCGCCCGTCACGAAGATGAACTTGGTCTTCTTGGTGCGCATGGGAAATCCTCAATGCCCGAGAAGGCCGTGCGCGGTCAATGAGGGCGTCCGGGAAGCCATTCCGCTGCCGACATCCGGCGGCGGTGGACTTGGATGGTAGGGACGGACTTGAACGCTACGGACTCTGGCCGGCGTCCCGTTCCCTAACGGCGGCCTCCGCCCGCGACAAATCCTCTGGCGTGTCCACGCCGATGCTTGCGTGCTGGGTGAGGACGCAGCGGATACGAATCCCGTGCTCCAGGGCCCGGAGCTGCTCCAGCGATTCGGCCTCCTCCAGCACTCCCGGGGGAAGCCGGGCGAGCTCGAGCAGCGTTGCGCGACGGTACCCATAGAGCCCGACATGCGCGAAGCGGGGCACGGTGGCTCCCTCCCTCGCGAAGGGGATGTCGGCCCGGCTGAAGTAGAGGGCATCGCCACGCGCGTCAGAAACGGCCTTCACCACGTGGGGGCTTCGTCGCTCCGCCTCGTCCCGGAGTGGCCGCACAAGGGTGGCCATGGCCACCGCCGTATCGCCAAAGGCCCGCACCAGCGCCCGGAGGGACTCCGGGTCCACCAGCGGCTCGTCCCCCTGGACATTGACGAGGACGTCCGGGGCATCGGCCGCTAGCCGCGAGGCCACCTCGGCCACCCGGTCCGTGCCACTCCGGTGCGACGCGGACGTCCGCTCCACCGTGGCGCCGAAGCCCCTTGCCGCCTCGGCGATGCGCTCGTCGTCGGTGGCCACCAGCACCCGCTCGAAAGCGCCTGACTTGAGCGCCGCCTCCACCACGTGCTGGATGAGTGGGCGGCCGGCGAGGAGGGCCAGGGGCTTTCCGGGGAAGCGGGTGGAGGCCCAGCGCGCGGGGATGACCGCCAGGGCGCGCACCGTGAGCTCGCCGGGCAGGGGCATGGCCGTCCTGAAGGCTAGCACCGCCCCCTTCGGTTGCCGCCGGACGTCCCAGCACCCCCGGTGCGCCTCAATGAGGTGCCCGGGGGGGTTGCCAAGGAGCCGCCCGATGCACAGGGAGTCGCTCCCTCGGCGCCCGCGGTCCGACAAAAAGCAAACCGACGCAAACGACAGCCGCCCCGGACTCCTCTATGGTGACGCGCGTGGCGGCCGGTCCGCAGGTTGCAGTCGCGCTGACGGAGACTCCCGCAGGGGACGCGGTGATGGTGCTCTCCGGTGCGCTCGACGTCCGGACGGCAGCGGCCACGCGCCGCGAAATCTCGAATCAGCTCGCCGGCAAGACGCTCAAGGCGGTGGAAGTCGACGCGAGCCAGCTCGAGCATGGCGACGCCTCGGGGATGGTCATCCTCTACGAGCTGACGCATGGCCGCTTCACCCCCGGCGTCCAGGCGACGCTCAAGGGGCTGCGCCCCGAGCTCCAGAAGCTTCTCGCCGCTTTCCCCCCGCCGGCCCAGGTGGAGGCCGCCGAGCGCCACGCGCCGAGGAAGCCCATCGCCGTCGAGGTAGGGACGGCCACCTTGGGCCTCGGCCGGGACTTCCTCGAGGTGGTGGCCTTTCTCGGGCGGCTAAGTATTGCCATGGGGGCCATCATCCGGAAGCCCCGCTGGCTCCGTCCGAGCGAGCTGGCCCGCGTCTTCGAGAAGGCCGGGGCCAATGCCCTCTTCATCGTCTCCCTCATCAGCCTCCTCACCGGGCTCATCATCGCCTTCGAGGCCGCCCAGCCGCTGAAAACGTTTGGCGCGCAAATCTACATCGCCAACATGATTGGCCTGGTGATGGTGCGTGAGCTCGGACCCATCATGACGGCCATCGTCTTCGCCGGCCGGACGGGCTCCGCCTTCGCTGCCGAGCTGGGCACGATGAAGGTGAACGAGGAGCTCGATGCCCTGAGGACGATGGGGCTCGACCCGACGCGCTTCCTCGTCATCCAGCGGGTGCTGGCCGGGACCCTGGCCATGCCCCTGCTCACTGCCTACTCCATGACCATGGGCATCCTCGGCGGCGTCATCGTCACCAAGCTCATGGGGTTTCCCCTGCCCCTCATCTGGAAGCAGCTGACGTCGGCGCTCGGCCTGGCGGACATCCTCTTCGGCCTCATCAAGGCCGTCGTCTTCGGGACCGTGGTCTCGGCGCTGGGCTGCTACCACGGGGTGCACACCCGTCAGGGCCCGAGTGCGGTGGGGGACTCGGCGACGCGGGCCGTGGTCTCGGGCATCCTGCTCATCATCGTCATCGACGCCATCTTCTCCGTCTTCGCCTTCGCCCTCGACATATGAGCCCGGCAGAGAAGCCCCCCATCATCGAGGTCAAGCACCTCACCATCGGCTACGACGAGCGCGTCGTGCAGAAGGACCTGAATTTCCAGGTCCGGCGGGGTGAGGTGTTCGTCATCCTCGGCGGCTCGGGCTCGGGCAAGAGCTCGCTCCTCAAGTGCATGATTGGGCTGCTCACCCCGGTGGAGGGCCAAATCCTCTTCGACGGGGTGGACATCCTCACCGCCGAGGGCGAGGACCATCTCAACCTCCTGAAGAAATTCGGCGTCATGTACCAGAGCGGTGCGCTCTTCGGCTCGATGACGCTGGTGGAGAACGCCCGGCTGCCGCTGGACGAATTCACCCGGCTGGACATCGACGAGCGAGAGCTGGTCGCCCTCACCAAGCTCAACCAGGTGGGGCTGCTCGAGGCCGCGCGTCGTATGCCGGCCGAGCTCTCCGGCGGCATGCAGAAGCGGGCCGGCATCGCCCGGGCCATGGCGCTCGACCCGGCCATCCTCTTCCTCGACGAGCCCTCGGCAGGTCTTGACCCCATCACCTCGGCCGGCCTGGACCGTCTCATCCGCAGCCTCTCCCGCGACTTCGGAATCACCTTCGTCGTGGTGACGCACGAGCTGCAGAGCATTTTCGCCATCGCCGACCGCTGCATCATGGTCGACGCGACTCGCAAGACCATCATCGCCGAGGGCAAGCCTGCCGACTTACGGGACCACTCCGAAGACCCGGTGGTCCGTCAGTTCTTCCGGCGCGAAGCAGACCCAGAGCAGGGGAGACAGACTGGATGAGTGAGCGAGCCCATGAATTCAAGATTGGCGCCTTCGTGCTGTTCGGCGTCGCCCTCATCCTTGCCGGGCTGGTCGCCTTCGCCTTCAGCCGTGACGTCGAGCCCGTCTACCATTTCGAAACGTACGTCGATGGGGACGTCGACGGCTTGAGCGTCGGTTCGGCGGTGAAGCTGCGGGGCGTGGACGTGGGGCAGGTCACCTCCATCCACTTCTCCTGGATTGACTACCCGCCAGGGACTCCCCGCTGCGTCGTCATCCGCTTCACCATCGCCAAGTCCCAGAGCCCCATCCCCGTCGGTGGCGACGAGGGCGGCAAGCTGCAGGAGGCGGTGACGCAGGGCCTCCGGGCGGTGGTCCAGGGCCAGGGCATCACCGGGACCAGCATCCTGGCCCTCAAGTACGCCGACCCGAAGCAGTACCCGCCGCTCGAGTTCTCCTGGACGCCGAGGAGTCTCTACATCCCCTCGGCCCCGAGCGAATTCAGTCAGATAATTACCGCCGTCACCCGCATCATGAGCAGCCTGGACAAGATTAACTTCGAGGCCATCGGCAACACCGTGCAGAGCAAGCTCGATGACCTCAACACCAAGGGCATCTCGGATGACTTGCAGAAGACGGTGGTCGAGGCCCGGCGCGCCCTGGCCGACATCGACGCCGAGGTCCAAAGCCTGAAGCTCGCCGACATTGGCAAGAATGCCAACGGGCTGCTCCTCGGCCTTCAAACCACCAACAGCCACCTGGAGCGGACGGCAGGCCGTCTCTCCAACCTCGATTTTCGAAACCTCAACGACACGCTGGCCGGCACGCGGGAGGCGGTGGAGCAGCTCAACGACGTTCTCGGCGAGTTGAAGCGTTACCCGGCCGGCTTCCTCTTCGGAGACCCGCCGGCGAAAGTTCCCGGCCTGGCCAAGGAGAAGCAGTGAGACTTCCACTCGCATGCCTCGGAGTCCTCCCGGTGCTGGTGCTGGCCAGTGCCGGTTGCGTCTCCAAACCCAACGAAGGCTCGCTCATCTTCGCCATCGACCCGCCCGTCATCGCGCCGAAGACAATCGCGCCGGGCGCCCGCATCGTCGCCGTGGACCGCGTGGAGGCCGCGCCAGAAATCGCCGGGCGCTCGCTCACCTACCGCACCGGCATCCACAGCTTCACCCGCGACCCCTACGCCGTCCTGGCCGCAGCCCCGAGGGAGCTGGTGCTGGCCGTCTTGCGCACCTCGCTCGACAACGCCGACTTCGTCCGGGACGTCGTCGAGGTGGGGGGCCCGCTGGCGCCGGACGTGCTGGTGGAGGCCTACGTCAGCGACCTGGAGGGCGACTTCACCGTCCCGGACAAGCCGGCCGCGGTGGTGGGCATCGAGATGACGGCGCTCGCCGTGCCGCCCGCGCCGGACGCCATCACCTCGCTGTTGCGCAAGGCCTACGTTCGGAGAGTGCCGCTCCAGGAGAAGTCGGCCACCGCGGTGGCCAACGCCTGGAACCAGGCGGTGACGAGCATCGCCGAGGAATTCCTGGTGGACTTGAAGGCCGCCCTTCCCCCGCCTTCCCCGCCGGCGAAGGGGCGACCGCGCTAGTCGTCTGAAGAAACTGTGCTCCTGCTTTGGCCCGGGCGTGTGAAACGCTCGCCGCACCATGGCCCCGGCTTCGCTTGACGGAATTGACATCAGCACCGACGTCGCCCGCCTGGACGTCGAGGCGCTTCACGCCTTCCTCTCGCAGTCTTACTGGTCTCCGGGCCTCCCCCGCGCCGTCTTCGAGCGGGCGCTGGCCAACTCGCTCTGCTTCGGCGCCTACGAGGCCCAAAAGCAGGTGGGCTTTGCCCGGGTGGTGACGGACCGGGCCACCTTCGCGTGGCTGTGTGACGTCTTCGTCGTCGAGAGCCACCGGCGCCGGGGCATCGCCGACGCGCTGCTTCTGGCCATCAAGTCCCACCCCGAGCTGCAGGGGCTTCGGCGCTGGAGTCTCGCCACCCGGGACATGCACGCCCTCTACCGTCGGCATGGGTTCTTGCCGCTGGCCGACCCCGCGCGGGCCATGGAGATTCGGCGTCCCAATGTCTACCAGGAGGCGGGCGGCGCCCCCTCTCAGGGGAAGTCGCAGGCGTAGGTGGTGGGCCCCGTCCCGGAGTCGGCCAGGCCCCCGTCGGGAAGCACGACTCGCACGACGCACTGCTGTGTCCCACCGTCGAGGACGCACGAGGCGCCGGCGCAGGACGGCGTGGCGCAGGCGGTGCAGTCGATGCAGCCCGCGTCCACGCAGGCCGCGCCCCCGCCGCATGGGTCATGGTCATCCACCACGCCGTCACAGTCATCGTCCTTGCCGTTGCACGTCTCCGGCACGCAGACGCCCAAGGGGTAACAAAGCCCGTTGCCGCCGTCGGCCTGGGGCACACACTCCTGGCCGCTCGCACAGTCCGAGAGGTTGATGCAGGAGAAGTGGCCCGTGTCCGGGTCGACGCTGAAGTTGCAGCGGGTGAGGACGACAACGCCAAGCGCCACACCGGCTGCCAA
>Ga0302324_100010330_pt1 | contig 19345 bp, 15 predicted proteins | sample Palsa_T0_1_FD_201949 | JGI IMG/M metagenome (GOLD analysis project Ga0302324, IMG submission 201949) | Peat permafrost microbial communities from Stordalen Mire near Abisko, Sweden - Palsa_T0_1 | ecosystem: Environmental > Terrestrial > Soil > Palsa > Peat permafrost | place: Sweden: Abisko...
CGTCACCGCCGCGCGACTGGTAGCCTGGTTTGCTGAACGGACTGACCACCACCAGTTCGACTTGCCCGCCACAGCCTTTTCCTTCAGTTGTGGTATCACAACTCGGCTTTTCGTCACCACGGCTCTCGTCGAAAACGATGATCAGCAGCCCCGCCCCTCCCGGTTTAAAGTAAGAGCTCTCAACCAAAGGCTTGATCTCGGTCTTCAGCCAGTCGTCGAAGGATCCGATGGGGCAATCGTGCGCGTCGTCACAGCCGTTTGGCACAAGCCACGAAAGAGTGGGCAGAGCGTGATTGGCCAAATCCACGGCGAACCGACTGAAGCACACATAGTAGCTTGTCTCTTTGTTGATCGTCGTCAGGTATTCGAGCGGGTCGTGACGGACGTAGTAAGCTCCTTTCTTCAATCCGCCGCAGTCCTTCACGCTCGGAAGGTTTTCCACGTAGTCCTTCCAGGTTTTGCCCGCCTCCTGCACCTCGTAAGCAATATTATTCCTGGCGACCGGAAAGCTCTCAGGAGTCTCGGTGTCTTTGTCGGTGAGGATATACCCGGTAGCCAGGTTCAAATAATTGCCAATCGAGGGATGCGTGTCTGAGTAATAGTCAATTCCGAGGCCATAAGCATTAGCCAGGGAGGTCAAATACGGCATGTTTGTAGAATCGTAGGCGGTGCTGAAGTTCCTGTTCTCACCAAGCACGATCACTAAGTTCTCAAACGATGGAAGCGTCTGGCCCGACGCCGAGGGAATGAGGACCGACGTACATAGCAGCAACCCCGCACATAGCAAAAACCAGTTATTTCGCACTTTCATGTGTGAACCCTCGCGTTGCGATATTTAACAGTGTAACGCCCCTTGAAGGGGTCCACGCCTTTCATTGACTCGCCGACGCTTCCGCCATAGCATGTTTTGCACATGGTCGGTTAGACCGTCTCGCACTATCGCATCGTCGAGGAGCTTGGCGACGGGATGGGTGGGGTCGACGAGGCCGAGGATGTCACGATCGGTCGGTTTGTGCCTCTCAAATCGAACGGCTTAAGGACTACTTTCTTAAAAGGAAGATGGGCGCACGGGGAGTTATCAGTTAACACGCATTTGGCGATGACAGACTGCTTCCATATATGAGTCTTGAGCCGGCTGTCCGGGAAACGGCTGCCCCATACTACCGACAGTAATAATTAAAGACTAAGCTGTCGTTCTGTCTGTGGCTGGAACTCAGAAAAGGAGTCGCTATGTTCCGCCTTGCTGGTCTCTCGTTCGTTTGCTTTCTCTTGGTGGCTGAACCGATGCTCGTCGCGGGTGGTGGGCCGGGCGCGACCACCTCAGACAACATCGCCGCCGGTGACTGGCCTGTTTACAACCGCACTTCCACTGGAGAACGGTATTCTCCCCTGAGTGAAATTACGGCCAGCAATGTCTTCGAATTGCATCCGCTTTGCACCTTCGACTCCGCTGTAAAGACCGGCTTCGAGACCGGCCCGGTCGTAGTGGAGGGCATCTTGTACTTCACCACGCTCGACAGTACATACGCGATCGACGGAGCGACCTGCGAACTCCGCTGGAAACAGACGCAGCCACTGAATGCCGAACAAAGAATCGGCTTGGGAGTGAACCGTGGTGTGGCCTTTGCCAATGGCGAGATTTTTCGCGGATTCGACGACGGGAACGTGGTGGCCGTTGACGCCCTTTCGGGCAAGCCCGTGTGGCAGAAGCAAATCGCCGACCACAGCAAAGGCGAGAGGATCCCGGCGGCGCCGCTGGCGTGGGGCGGCATGGTCTACGTGGGAAACGCAGGCGGCGACCACTTCGGCGTGACGGGGCGGATCTACGCGCTAGACGGCAACAGTGGCAAGATTCAATGGCAGTTCGAGGTAGTGCCATCCTCCGGTCCTGCCGCGGCCACGTGGACAAAGAAATCGCTCGAAAATCCGCCGACCGGCGGAGCGACCTGGACGACGTATCATGTCGATCCCGCCACTAGCGTGCTCTGGGTCGCTTCCGGGAATGTCGGGCCCGATTTCATGCGCGAGATGCATCCGGGAGACAACCTCTACACCGGTTGCATTCTGGCGCTCGATGCGAAAACCGGCAGGCTCCTCGCCTATATACAGCCGGTGAAGGGAGACTTTCACGATTGGGACATGGCCACGCCGCCAACCCTGATCACCACCCGCGCCGGCCGCAAGCTGGCGGTCGCGGCCGGCAAAGATGGCATGGTCTATGGGATCGATCGCAGCGCTGTGGGAGGCAATATTAGTGCCGGGGATCTGAAGATCCTACGTGCCGATTATCAGACCGCCGCGACCACCCTCAGCAATGAGGATGTTCCTCTAAACAGCACGGATTTCACCCATGTCTGCCCAGGCACCGACGGCGGGGCGGAGTGGAATGGCCCTGCCTATTCGGGAGTGCAGAATCTTGTGTATGTTCCGGAGGTCGATTGGTGCACTTCGATAAAGCTCGCGCCGGTCAGCGCGATGAAGGGAGTTCCAGGCAGGCCTTGGACGGGCTCGTATGATTCAAGCTTCGGTACAAAAGACCCTATAGAGAAATGGAGCGGATGGGTGACGGCCATCGATGCTGACAGCGGCAAGATAGCCTGGAAATACCATACGTCGAGTCCGGTAGTGGCGGGTGTCACCGCCACCGCTGGTGGGTTGGTCTTTTCTGCCGACCTGGCCGGCAATGTTTTCGCGCTCGACCAGCGCAGCGGTAACAAACTTTGGAGCCACAACGCCGGCCAACCGGTGGGAGGCGGCGTGGTGAGCTATCGGGCCGGCGGACATCAGCGCATTGCGGTGGCGGTCGGAGTGAACTCGCCCATTTGGCCAACGAAAGGCGACTCTGGCCGGATCGTTGTGTACGGATTGAAATGATGCTGCGACCGAGGTAATAACCTGATGCCTACCGTTCATACGCAGAAGGGCGTGGCGTTTCGGATGGTCGCGGCGGAAATCGGGAACGAATGGATAGTTGCGGTTCGCCTCGGTTGGCTAGGTATGAGTGGGTCTGCGCTCGAGCTTACGAATCCGCGTGTAACTGTCGCTATAAGGAGATTTTGCTCGACCCTGCGATCCGGGGTTTTGAGTGTGATGGCGATCGCCAAGGACCCTTCGGGAGCCCGCCCACGTCCACACCTTCATTGACTTGCCCCTGCTCCCGCCATAGCATGTTTGGCAATTGATCGGCCAGACCATCTCGCATTACCGGATCGTAGAGAAGCTGGGCGGTGGCGGGATGGGTGTGGTGTACAAAGCGGAAGACACGCGGCTGAACCACTTCGTGGCCTTGAAATTCCTGCCTGAGGAGGTCGCCTGGCAAGGCGTTTATCGCCATGGAGTTAGGCCAGCGTAACCTGTTCGACGTGGCCTTGAGTGCCGTGCAAGCTGTTTCTGGTGCTAGCTCAAGACCTGATCAAGCAGCTGGCCGACAGCTCGTCTTGCTTCGAGTATAGAGTAACGATGGTCCATGGCTCCCGCTAGATCAGTATTAGCAAATGCCACACGGCCGAATGGCGCTCTGCGCAGAATTTCGCGGGGAGCAGGTTGACCATCGCGCCCAAAGAAGAACCCAGGTTGTGGGCTCAGATAAGCGTGTCCCCAGCGATTCAAGATAATTCCGGCGATGTCACGCCGCGCATCGAAGCCCCCCTCGCGCGAACATCTCGCCAAATTGCTCACGGACTTGTTGTTCATAATCTCTGAAAGATGTTCCCAGCATCTCTGCGCGGCCGCGATTCCCCTGCTCTTCGGTTGGAGCTCCAGGGTAGGAGTACAAAACTTTCAAGCTGAGCACGATCGGCGAGTCTGGACCGATCGTTCGATCTTCAACCCCAGTCAGCGCCAGCTTGCGAACCTCCAAGTAGTTGCCCAACCCTTCGAACCAACGACAACCGCTCATTCCCATTTTGTACAGAAACCGCCAATTTCTGACAGCAACGTTAACCATCATGCACGGTGAGCGGTAAAACTGCGCATAGGCCTGGCGCTGGGTCTGGGGAAGATCCTTCACAATGTGTTTCGTAGTCCAGCATCCGCCCGCCATTACAGCTGAGCGTGCCTTGACGCGGTACAACTTGCCTTTCTTTGAATATGCGATCGAAAGTGAGTCGGCTTTGCTGGCTTCCCCGTCATGCTCTACATGGATGACAGTGGACGACAGCCGAATTCGCATCGCGGCTCCGGCGGCATCCAGTGCGGCAAAGTTCACCTGGTTCTGGCAAACTCCTTCCACGCTATGTGGACCATTGATTGCGGCGGGGATCAAACTTTTCAACATCAGTCTCGCAATTGTCGTGTTACCGCCTGGAAACATCTGATCAGAACCACCGTCTTCTTCCGGTAAAGGGTGCAGCATTTCAAATGCATAGTCTGAGTACGCAGACAAAGCATCCGCTCCTAAACCCGAGCCACCTCCGCCCACCGGCGAGAGGAATGTGCGAACCGTTTCGCGGCTGAGACCGAATTGTTCCATGTAATGCTGTTCCAGCGTGATCGAATCGAGATACCGCGATATCGCGTCCCCTTCCACTTTGGGATGTTCGAACTTCGTTCCTGCCGCAGGTTTGTCTTTCAGCCAATTCAGCCATTCGAGTCGAGTCGCGTTTGAAACGGGAGCGCCTTCGAGGTTTTTCCCAAGCGGATCCATCAACCACTTTCCCGGTTTCTGATTGAACTGTGCCCCAAACCAGAACCCGTATTGTCCATGCTGCAGACCCACCGCCTCATAAGGAGTATTGGAGAGGGGAATCTCGGGGTCTGGTCCAGCCCAGCTTTGATATGTCAGCTGCGATGCCTGTAACCCAATGGACTCGTAGAACCCTGCCAGGAAGCTATACGGGTATTGAACCTGATAGATGGCTGAGCCTTGGTGTGCGATCAGTCGCTTGCTTTCCACCAAAAACTCATTTTGCTTCGCCTCACCGCCGAACATCGAATGGTTTTCAATGATCAGGCATTTCATTCCCGGGCCGGCCTCACGCTGGAAGAGCAGGGCGGCAGCGAGTCCGCTAATTCCGCCACCAATGATTACGCAGTCATAGAGCTCGCCGGTATCGATGATGTCCTTGGGAAGCGGATCGTACATGCGGTCACGAATCGCATGACCCGCTTCGAGAACATCTCGGGTGTTGCCATTCGCCGTGCTGTAGTCGCCGACGCCGCCGTAACCCGTGAAGTCATCGTTCTGAGTCAGTAGCTCCGCGGGAGCAATACCCCCGAGCAAGGCGGATCCGGAGGCTAGCAAAGCGGAGCCAAGAAAGTCGCGCTGCGTTATCTCGTCTCCATTCCTAGAGATGCATCTGCTGTAGCAGGGGACTTCGGGTTAGGAGTTTGGGAAATGTTACCTTGACCTCGCCCTTTGCTCCTGAGTGTACACCTGGCGCAGAACTTGCAGCTTAGCACAACAATGCGGGATTGCGACCAACCATCCAGAATCGCCGTGAACGCTCAGAACTCCACCCGCGCCTGGAAGGCGATCATGCGTGGACTGCTATCGCCACCCAAACCGACACCCAGCAGGCCGGTCGGCGGAGACGTGGCGGATGTAAGTGCGCCCAATCCGCTCTGCGTGGCAGGATTTCCCGGAATGCCAGCCTGCACCATGCTTGGCAGCGCAAAATTCGGATGGTTGAAAACATTAAAGAACTGCCCCTCAAACCGCAGCTTCATGTGCTCGCGCAATGGAAACCATTTTGTCAGGTAGAAGTCGCTCCAGAGAAAATCAGGACCACGCAAAGCATTACGGCCAAGGTTTCCGAATTGGCAATTCTGCGGGCTGTCGCCGCCATAGCACTGTCCTGTACTCGGATCGACCGCCGACACAAATGCCTCCGGATTAAGCCACTGAATCGTTCCCGCTTGAGTTACGCCGGGAATCGGATGATGGTCATACAACGGAACGCCGGGAACGACACTGGCAAACTGCGGTCCGCTGCCCTGCACGATGCCGTTTCCGTTTGCTGAATAAGGCGTGCTCAGCACGGAGAACGGAACTCCGCTGTGCCAAAATGCTGTTCCGGAAATCTGCCAGCCGTTGAGTGCGTAACCCAGCGAATGACTGCGCACTTTGAGCGGCAGCTGATAAACATATTGCGCGTTGAGATTGTGCCGGATGTCATAGTCGCATGGACCATAGTCGCGGGACAGGTCTCCCGGCAGCGGAGACAAAATCCCTCCTGCGGAAAACGAAAGAAATCCTCCGTTCGAGACCGTATCCATGCAACGGCTCCAGGTGTAGTTGACCTGCCCTTGCAGACCATGTCCGAGGCGCTTCATCGCAGTCAGTTGAACGCCGTTGTAGTGGCTGTTCGCCCCGGTGGAGAACTGCGTCACCGCGCCGAATCGTGGATCAGTTGACTGCAGATACGGAAACGGCGCAAAACAGCCCTGACACACGGTTTGGTAGCCGTTGACCTGGGTCGAGTACGGTTGATTCACGGCTCGCGTGCCTACGTACTGCGCTTGCACGCTAGCCGTCGTTCCGAATTGGTGTTCCATTCCCAGGCTCCACTGCATGAAGTAAGGTGCGTGGAGTTTGCCATCCGGGACGGCCGTGATCGCAACCGGAGGAAGACAACTTAAGGGATTTGACTGTGGAGATGCGCACGAAAGCAAACCCTGGGGAAATCCCGAGGTAAAAACCTGATTTGCCGCCAAGGTTGAATCGACTGCGCTGTTTGGCACCCCCGGTGCAATGGCCGTGCCGCCCACGCTGCCCAGTACTCCTCCCTGAAACGTCTTGTCATAGGGAGGGTTCGTGCCGATCAGGTCGGCCACCGTGCCTGGCAGGATATCACTGAAAATTCCAAAGCCTGTCCTGAGCACGGATTTTGGCCCGAACCGCCACGCAATCGCCGTTCTTGGTTGCAGAATGGCCATCGGGGTAGACGAAAACAGATTGCCGAGATGAGTCTGGATGGCCCCATTCAGCGGTTGATTGACATCATGCGAGATCGAACTGAAGGAACCGCGAAGACGCGCGACTTGATCATGAGGATTCAGCGGATCGGAATTCAATGTGTCGCGCAGACCGAACGTCCAGGTTAGGGTGCGAGTCACTTTCCAGGTGTCTTGCGCGTAGACATCGAGATTGAGAAAGTTGAACGGTTCATTTGCGCTCGAAGGGAATGTCTCCGATGCGGTGTTGGCCACTCCGTGTATGAATTGCTGCAAGTTCGCGTAGGTCACCGTGGGAACCGTGCCTTCTCCGAAGTCGTAGTCGTTGAGGCGGAAGATACGGGTATTGGTTCCGAAGCGCAGTTCATGAGCGCCGTGACTCCAGGCGAGGTTGTCGTTGATAAAAAAGCGGGATGCGCGCCGCCCCTGAATCCAGGTGTTGTCAAGCCCTCCCATTGGCGTGAAGGCATTCGCGCCGGTGCCTTGTAAGACAATCGGAAACGCCGAAAGTGTCCGCTGCAGGTTGCTTGGCCCGAACAGGCTCTCGTACCAGGAGAACGCCGGATTGAAGTAGTTCACCAAGTTCTGCGAGAAGACGTGCGTGTGCCCTGCCGCGAAAGAATAAAGGGGTTGCGGGGAAAACGCATCGAACACCGGGTTTATAGGGTCCGTCCATGCGGCTTGCAGACCGGTGTCCGACTGCAATCGAAACCAGGCCGTATCTCTCGGGTTGATGTTGTAGTCCACGCGGACCGTCTGCACCTGTTCGTGGTCGTCGCTGGAATGTGAGACGCTCTGCCGGTTCGCGCAACCATCCTCGTCGGCGCCAAGCGGGCAGCCAAGGATTGCGGTCGGTGTGCCGTTGGTGTTTCCATACAGCGAAAACATCCGCTGATAAAACGGGACCGATGGAGAAGGAACTTGCTGCAGCACGTATTGTTGGAATGTCGGGCTGGGGACAATCGCAGGTGTGACGATGGGTAATGCGATCCGCACCCATTCGCCGTCGAAGAAGAAAAAAAGCTTGTCGTGCGCAATCGGGCCCCCGAGACTACCTCCAAAGTGATTCACGGTCGATCTGGGCTTGTGGTTCCCTGGAGTCGCATTGGTGAAGTAGTCCGCCGCATTCAGGAGCGAACCATTCCACACCTCATAGAGGTTCCCGTGAAACTGATTCGTGCCGGACTTGGTGACGTAGTCGACTTGCGCTGCTCCATAACGTCCTTGGTCTACTGAATAGGAGAGTGTGTTGACGGTCACTTCCGAAATCGAATTCAATCCCAGGACGAGGTTGGTGGAGAGGCCGCTATTGAGATTGGTGAGCGGGTCGTTCGTTTCCAACCCGTCCACGATGTAGCCATTGGAGAGGGCGGGGAGTCCGTTGAACTCCACGTTGCCGTACCCGTTGCTGCTGCCAACAAAATCGTTACTGCTCCCCGCCGTATTGATCAAAGCCCCTGGCGCAAATTGCAAGGGGTAGGTCAGGTCACCTCCCGGATTCGGCAGGTCCTCCAGTGCTGGAGCAGTCAGGGTTGTGGATGTGTCAGCGTTCTCCGGATTGATGAGTGGGGCTTCGCTGCTTACCTCAACCACCTCATCGGATCGCGCCACCTTGAGCATGAAATCCACATTTTGCTTCTGGCTCAGGCCTGAGATGACGTCGTCATTTTTCTCCGCATCGAAGCCCGGTGCTTCCGCTCTAACCGAATAAGTGCCCGGCTTTAACTGTGGAAAGTTGAACCGTCCTTCGTCATCGGTCCGGGCGGTACGCTTCAGGCCGGTCTCGTGATTCGTGATCGTCACAGTGGCGCCCGGCACAAACGCGTCGGTTGTGTCTCGCACTTGGCCAACGATGGCACTGGTGGTTTCTCCTTGTGTCAGCGCTTTCGTCGTAAGAAGACACGCCACCGTCAATACAAGAAAAGCGAAGTTCGCTGCCCGCGCCATGAATACCGTACTTTCTCCGCCACCAAAGTCGCAAAGTGCCACTGCTGTCATACGTTAACCCGAGATCATTCTTCAAAGTTAACCACAGTTAACACGAAGAGGCAAGGAAAGAAGAGAAGGCTGACAACCTTCAGACGGGCGAATCGGAAGTCACCGTTGTCAGCAAGCGTCGGTGCTGTATTGACCCATTTCAAAATTTCTAAGCTTTTCTCCATCGCGGGTCCCATCCCTCAAGGTAGGCCACCCCCGTGACGAGAGCTGACACTGGATCAGAACGCGTTCAGGAGGTGATCTCGGAAACGCGAATTTCGCTCGCCCGCGTTTTTCTAGCTCCAAGCCGCCCCATGGCGTAACCCTGGAAATGGATCCACCGGTGCGGTTTGGTAACGAGGGCTTTTCTATTCCCAAACTACTCATCTTTTTTCCTGTGTTTTCTGGCAGCGTTCCCCTCTTCCGGGGGTGCTCGGAGGTATAATGCGTCGCTAGTAAGCCAAGACTAACGGGAAAGCCGCTCGGGAAAAGGGGAAGCCTAGGGCGGCTTTTTATGTGACCCCGTCGTCACGCAAAACAAGCAACTCTTGCCTACCGGTTTTTGAAACCACCTGGTGGATTGAAGCTAGCCCGATTCAGATTGACGCGATCGGGTCATGCGGGTAGGTCTCGCGTCGGGTAAGGCGAAGACCGTATTCCATAGGCCGCCCAGACTGAGATGGATCGAAGGGGCGGATGACATGGATCGAGACGTTACGGTGAAAGCCGATAAGAACGGGACAACCCGTAAGGGCAATCGTAAGAGGTAGGCAACCGGCGAACTCGGGGAGTTTCTTGGCTGGATTGTTAGCAACTGCGTCCCATTATTTCTTCGCGTTGACCTTTGCCCAAAGTTTCCACACTTCCCCGAGGCGGAGGTTCAGAGTACGTCCGCTTCTCAGTTGGTGCGGTTTTCTGAAAACTGAGAACTGAATTTTCTGGTATGCTGTTCCGCAAATGTGGCGAGCTTCACGCTGGACCGCGAGACTTCTGCTGCTGGTCATGCTCGCCCCGGTTTTTGGGCCGGCGGCGATGGCTTGTGCTGCACAGCCAAAAGCTCAGCACTGCATGCGGCAGTCGATGTCCGCGTCGATGTCCGGACAATCGGTGCGGCCCGCCATGCCATGCCATCACGCGATGGCACAGTCGAAACCGCCGCAGTCTCAGTCATCTCCCCTCGAATCCGGAACCTCGTTTCAAGCCACCAACGACGGCAACTGCTGTCAGAACCATTGCTGCTGTGGCGCGACTAACTCCGAGTGGGCACAACCCGCTTCCAGTCTGCTTTCCGTCTTAAGTCTCCTGATCGAACCCGCGCAACCGTCACGAAGCTCTGAGCTTCAGTCCACCGATATCTTCGGACACGATTCCGCCCGAGCCCCTCCACGTAGCTAGCCCCTAACGCACTCACATCGCGAACCCTGTTGGCTCCCACTTTCGTCTGGGACTACATGGCGTGGCGCCTGTCAGCTGCCGAGGATTATCGCTATCGTGCTCGGTAATCCGAGCGCACACGCAAGCTACCTGTACCTGCAACTGGTGCGAATCATCGAGGAGAAAATGACGCGCTTCCAATTGATCGTGATCTCTGCCGTTCTACTCGTTCCCTCCATTGCATATGCCTCAATCTTCGGCTCCGTCCGCGGAGTCGTTCATGATCCTCAGCACCGTCCCGTTCAAGGCGCACACGTCACGCTGAAGGCGCAAAACTCCGATTGGACCCAGTCCCAGGACTCCCACGACAGCGGAGGATTTGATTTCACTTCCGTGCCGCTCGGAAATTACACGGTCACCGTCTCGTCGAAAGGTTTCCGGGAAATGCATCAGGACGTGATTGTGCAATCGGACACCAACCCGGTGCTGCATTTTGAGTTGATGATTGCGGGCGCAAAGGAAACTGTCGTCGTGTCGGAGACTCCAGTCGAGGCAACGACGGAAACCGTCACGCCCACGACCATGGTGAACCGCCTCGACATCCAAGAGACGCCCGGAGCGGACCGAACCAATGGCATGGAGATGATCACGGATTACACTCCCGGCGCCTATGTCACCCACGACATGCTGCACATGCGCGGCGGCCACCAGGTCGAGTGGCTGATTGACGGCGTCCCTGTCCCCAACACGAACATTGCTAACAATCTGGGACCGCAGATTGATCCGAAAGATATCGACTATCTCGAAGTTCAAAGAGGCAGCTACGACGCCGACTACGGAGACCGTACGTACGGAATCTTCAATGTGGTGCCTCGGACCGGCTTCGAACGCTACAACGAGTGCGATCTCGTCATCACCGCTGGTAATTTTTATCAGACAGATGACCAAATCAGTTGCGGAGGCCACACGCAGCGCTTTGCCTACTACGCCAGCCTGAACGGAGATCGAAGTCAATACGGATTGCAGACTCCTATCGGGCAGGTCGTCAACGGTGCATCGAACGGCTTTGGAGGCTTCGCTTCGTTCATCTTCAACCCCGATTCCAAGAACCAATTTCGGTTGGTCACCCAGTTGCGACGGGATTATTATCAGATCCCGATTGATCCGAACCCCAACTCGAGCGGAAATTATATCTTGCTTCAGTCAGGGGAGCCGCCGAGTTTCGGCCTGCACGATGCCGAGCGCGAGCCCGATGGTTACGTGACCTTCTCATGGGTGCACACGTTCAACCCGGAGACGCTGATTACTGTTTCTCCGTTCTATCATTACAACGGAGCTGACTACATTGGCGGCGCGAACGATTTTCCCGTGATCTCCAACGTCACGCAAACGGCGAATTACGCCGGCGGACAGGTGGCGCTAAGCTCGAACGTCTGGAGAAACGACATACAGGCAGGTGTCTACGGATTTTATCAGCACCAGTACAACTTCTTTTCTAACGTGGGAACCGGGCTCGGCTTTCCCACCGTCGCCCCCTCCTCCATCGGCGTAAACGGGGGGGTCTCCGCCGAATTTATCAACGACAAGTTCAAAGTAACCCCGTGGCTGACCTTAATCGCCGGACTTCGAGTAACACAATTCAACGCTTCCATCTCGGAGAATGACACCGATCCCCGCTTTGGGGTCGCTATAAAAGTTCCGTACCTGAATTGGGTCTTCCGCGGTTTCTACGGTTACTACTATCAGGCGCCTCCTCTTGTGACCGCCACCGGTCCACTTGCCGACTTGGCAACCAGCCAGAATTTCGGTTTCGCTCCTCTGCATGGGGAGCGGGATCGAGAATGGCAGTACGGTGTCATGATTCCGTATCGCGGCTGGACGCTTGACGCCGATACCTTTCAAACCAAGGCCAATAATTGGCTGGATCACAATAATATCGGCGAGTCGAATATCTTCTGGCCCATCACCTGGGATTACGCGTTGATTCAAGGTTGGGAACTGACACTGCGGTCGCCGAATCTCTGGCATCACGGCCAATTTCACCTTGCTTATGCCAATCAAATCGCGCAAGCGTCCGCGCCGATCACCGGCGGCCTGATCTGTCCCCCCGGAAACCCGGCATGCCCGCTCGATATACCGCCAGGGTTGGCACCCGTAGATCACGATCAGAGAAACACTTTGAACTTCGGCTACAACACAACTTTGCCCTGGCAGGCCTATGCCTCGACCAACATCTACTACGGTTCGGGCTTCACGAACGGGGAGTATGAGACGCAGTTTGAGCAACTTCCTGGCCAATATTCCACCCCCTACCTGCCCAGTCACACCACGTTCGATCTGGCTCTCGGAAAAAGCTTTGCCGAGAAATACAGCGTTTCCGTGACCGCGCTGAATGTGGCAAACCGGCGCGTGCAACTCGACAACAGTCTGACCTTTGGCGGATTTCACTGGAACGATCCCCGGCAAATTTATGGGGAGGTTCGCTATCGGTTCCACTATTAGGTGCGGTGGCAGCAGAACGCAAAGGAGAGAAGAGAGAAGGCAGAGGTGGAGCATTCAATGCCGAACTGGCGCCTCTGCCGTGCAACGGTCAGCTCCTGGGGGTATCCGCAAGTTCGGTCTGACCATCGCCACGCGCTTCGTAGTAAGGCTGAACTCTACCAGCTTGTTCCCCAAATCGCGTTCCGCCACTCGGCGTAACGCTTCGCCTCTCTGACCCCGTTCCACGAGGCTCCAAAGAGCTCCATTAAGCAGACCCACTCGGGTAGGGAGACCTGCCGCGAAGCATGCCCTTTCCTACACGTTGTATTCCCAGGATTTCCCACGAGTTCGCGGACCTGGGCGCAGAAGTTGTCATCGCTTCTTTCTCCTGCCGTGCTACATCTTTTAGCCGGTGTGCTACGCTAATCCTTAATTGCCTGGATCTCAAGAGGTGCTTCATGGGAAATCTCAGTCGCATTGGTGTGTCGCTCGATTCGGAACTCCTGCAGCGGTTTGATTCGTTCATCGCGGACAAAGGCTACGAGAACCGTTCGGAGGCGTTTCGCGACTTAATTCGTGACCGCCTCGTCGGCTCGGTTGTTGTCGCTGGAAGTGCGCTTGTCGTGGGCACTGTCACTCTCGTTTACGATCATCACACTCGTCTATTGCCGGAAAAACTTGCCGATCTTCAGCACGAGTCGCACGCGATCGTCATTTCCACTCTGCATGCACATCTCGATCATGAAAATTGCCTGGAGGTGGTGGTTCTTCGCGGCAAGTCAAGAGACGTGCAAAAGTTGGCGGACCGCCTCATCAGCACAAAAGGCGTGCAGCATGGGCGGCTCGTCATGAGTTCTCCAGACACCGTCTCGCACCATCCCCAACGGCCTCGTTGAGGCCACCACCGAGAAAGCCTGCCATGAGGGTAGGGAAAAATCCTACCGACACAGAAACTTTTAGCCCAGAAGAATGTTCGACTCGCCAGCTCATTGGCGATCCCTGCCGCGGGAGTAATTCAGAATGCGCCCCTTTACGAAGCTGCGAAAATCTATGGAGCGGAACATCAGAAGCGAACATCTCATCTTTAAACAGATAGAGACAGTCTTCAGCATTTCCACGTCTGTATAGAGAAATTGCGGCAGATTCATATATGAGAGTCCAAATCACACTGAACAAGACCAACACCGGCGGAATTCAGTTAGCCTGCGTTCGGAGCACGAACGAGCGAGGTGGTATCGGCACCGGGTTTGCCCTGCCTCCATTCAATCCAAATGCCCTTCGGGAAGTAGAAGACATGCTGCGAAGTCTGGGCGTGAAGGAGGAGCTGATTAGTCAGAAGATTACACAGCTACGCCAAGTTGGGCCTAATGATCTGGTAAAGGTAGATGATCTGGATGTACCCGACGACGTGTTCCGCGAGAATGGCTTCGTGGTCTAAAGGGCGGGGCAAACATTTTCTTTGCTCCTCGAGCGGTCTACGTCATGAACCAAAGAGGCGAGGCGCGAGTCAGAGCCACGGACGTTGGTTCGGACGATTATCGACAGCGGCGGCCAGGCGATCACAGTTGGGGCTGACGTGTCCAAGGCCGCAGATCGCGCACGGCTACTCAAAGAAGCGGATTCCGCTAAACCTCGATCGAGATCGCTCAGAAGCGGGCGCGTTCGTATTGTTTCGGCCACTTGACCTGCTGCTTCAGGACAGAGGCAGCGCGCAGCGGCCAATATGGATCGCGGAGCAGTTCGCGAGCCAACAGGACGAAATCAGCCTGCCCGGTGGCGATGATGTGCTGAGCTTGCTCTGGAGCGGTGATCATGCCCACTGCCCCAGTGAGGATTTTCGCCTCGCGGCGGACGCGCTCGGCAAAAGGTGTTTGATAGCCGGGCCCCAGAGGAATCTTCGCCGCGGGTACAATGCCACCCGAGGAACAGTCAATGAGATCGACGCCGAGAGGTTTCACTTGCCGAGCAAGCGCGATGGAATCCTCGATAGTCCAGCCGTGCTCGGTCCAGTCCGATGCGGAGATGCGTAGCCACAAGGGTAAGCGTTCCGGCCACACTCTACGGACGGCTTCGGTGATCTCGCGCAGGATGCGGGTGCGGTTCTCGAAGCTGCCGCCGTACTGATCGGTGCGCGAATTGACCAGCGGCGAGAGGAACTGGTGAATGAGGTAGCCATGTGCTCCGTGAATTTCGATGAGTTCGAATCCCGCTTCGAGGCTGCGGCGAGCAGCTTCGCCGAAAGCCCGGGCGATGCCCGCGATGCCTTCCGGGGTCAGGGTTTCCGGCTGAATGGATTCGGGAGTGAAGCCCTTTGTCGTGGAGGAATAGATGGGACGCCAACCGCCCTCGGCGACGGAGACGGGCGTGCGTTGGGGGTTCCAAGGGACAGGAGTCGAGGCTTTGAAGCCAGCGTGGGCAAGCTGTGTCCCTGCTACGCTGCCATGCTGGCGCAGGAATCGGACTATGCGTGCGAGGTTCTCGATATGCGCATCTTTCCAAATGCCGAGGTCAGACGGGCTGATGCGGCCGTCGGCGACAACCGCGGTGGCTTCGGTGAGGACGGTGCCCGCTCCACCAACGGCACGAGCGCCGAGGTGGACTAGATGCCAGTCGTTTGCAAATCCGTCTTCGCTGGAGTATTCGCACATGGGTGAAACAGCAATGCGGTTCGGAAATGAAATATCACGGATTTGGAATGTGTCGAACAGGTTCATAGCCTATGGATGAATGAATAGCTGAAGAGGTGCAAAAAGGGCAGAGCGCGGGCGCATTCTATCTGGCATAATCTCGACACAATGTGCGGTCGATACAGGCTCTCGCGGAGCAAACAGGTTGCCGAGGAATATTTCGACTGCGTTTCCGACCAACCAGACTGGAATCCTCGCTACAACATCGCCCCCACCCAGCCCGTCCCGGTCATCTGCCAGCATCCGAAGGAGCCAGTCCGGCAACTATCGTTGATGCGCTGGGGTCTGATTCCGTCATGGGCGAAAGACCCCTCCGGTGCGGCGAGCATGATCAATGCGAGATCGGAAACGGCGAGCACCAAGCCCGCGTTCCGTGATGCGCTGAAATCCCGCAGGTGCCTGATTCCCGCCGACGGGTTTTACGAGTGGGTGCGGACGGGAAAAACCAAGCAGCCCTACTGCTTCGAGGTCAATGACGGGCGGTTGTTCGCATTCGCAGCACTCTGGGATCGCTGGAGGGACGCCAGCGGCAAATCGGTGGAGACTTGCTCGATCCTGACCACGACGCCGAATGCTGTTACCGCACCCGTCCATGACCGAATGCCCGTCATTCTTGATCCCGATGGCTATGCGCTTTGGCTAGACCCAGGCATGACGAACGTTGGTGCGTTATCGGAAATGTTGAAGCCGTGCGATGCACGGCTGATGCGGTGTTATCCGATCAGCACGCGGATCAATCACATCGCCAATGATGATGAGGAGTGCTCTCGTCCGATAGAACTCGCGGAGATTCAGGAGCGATTGTTCTTGTAATTCCGGACTGCGCGATCCCAGTTCCTTCTCTACTCGATTTCACATCTGCAGTTGGCCGGAATCGCAGCACCGACCAGGCCTCATCAATGGCAATTTGCGAAACAGGACGCCAACCGGTACTCCCCAGCGCTGCCCACACTGAGATCCCTCTCGACGCCTGAGGTTTTCTTCGGATCGGTGATCCAGCCCAACGGGCCCGGCGGAGAGGTCTTCCAGTAGTTTCGTCGCCGTCTTCTCAATGTCGGATATCAGGGATCGAGTGAGCTACACTCAGATAGCAGCGATCAAAAAAGGGCCGGTGACGCCGAGGCATTACCACGACGTGTCGGATCGCACCGGGTCGCTTAATCAAGAAAGAGGTGCGCTCGTGATTGAACGACTAAAGGATACTGGAGGAGTTGCATTCGGTTTTAAAATCTCCGGAACACTGTCGGACGAAGATCTCAAAGCATTCGAGCCGCAGCTTGAATTCTTCATTGCACAACATAAGAAGCACCCGATTGGCATCCTCGCAGACCTTACAGAAATGCATGGAGCCGAATGGAAGGCACGCTGGGAGAATCTTCGGTTTCTCCAAAAGCACACGAACCAGATCGCTCGGATGGCGGTTGTTGGCGCACATCGTTGGGAAGAGGTTGTGGACATTTTGACGGCTGGAGCCGCTGTTCTACAGTCTGAAACGCGTTACTTCGAGTCCTCCGAGATCCAATACGCTTGGCAATGGGCGAGGACCGCCAAACACGCTGAAGATGCTCCTGTTCGGATAATTTCGCCAGCAACGGGAATCTGGAAGGATTACCGCCCGGAGTTTATGGGGGTGTAATCGCAAACGGTCCGGGGATGCTCCCATCCGGTGGATTGCCCGGATTCAGAATCGCCTCTTTGCGTGAACCGCGACCTCTATTCTTGACGACCTCGCCAAAAGCAATGAGGGGAGATAGGTTCTGATTTATTTTTCTTTTTTCAGATGCCACACGATAGTGAGCAGGTCGCGACTTTTGCCAGGGCTGATGAGTCCGCGCTGTTGCATTGCCTTGATGATCTTGCGATTGGCAGACAGAGGGCGTATACGGGGCGCTTTCGTTTTTATCTGCTCCCGTATCACCAGGGGTTACGTTTGTACTGCCACATGGCACACAGGAGCCATTCCCACAGCACGGATCAGAACGTAGAGTGGTTGTGAGCAGACTTCGGGGGAGGGCTGTTCGACGGGCGTCCTATGACTCGAAAGGGTTTGGGGCGCTTTTGTTTTTGGATCACGAGCGATTCTTGGATTCCCTGGACTCAGGTTCGCCGCCCGTCGAACATGCCCCTTCTTAGAGTGACTTTAGTTCGTTTGTACTCGCCTGTCGTCTGCTTAGAATCTCTCTGAGGTGCACAAATTGCGCAACAAGGTTAATTCGAATTGGGGCAAAGCTGGTGGAGACATCCCCAAGACGCCAACTTCCTTTGAAGAGATGGTGCGGCTATTGAAGTTATCGGAGACGGAGTATAAGAGTTCGATTCAGTTGAAGAAATGGGCGCAAAAGAATAAAGACAGCAAGTATGTTCCCCAAGATTTACTCGAAGCGTGGGACATTGAGGTGAATGTTTGAACCGCGCAGACGTCGCTGCCAGTGAAGGTGCGGTGAGTATCGCCACTGCGACGAGGCAGAACCGAACGCTCCTAATCGAAAGTAGAGGAGCGGGTGTATCTAGGTTCCGCTATAGCAGCTGAAACGGTGATTCCACCCGCTGAAGGTTTCTAGATTGGAATTCGGCGATTGTGCAAAACCTTAGCCGTCAGATCTCGAACATTCAAAACTTGGTGTGATATTTCCCATCCACCGAAATTCCTCCCACTTCGTCACGAGTAACGCTGACCGACCAGCGTTTGTTGATCTGATAATCGCCTTGCACAACTTCCGTCCCTGGCTGAGAGAGATCGGTTGAAAAAGTGAACAGGAAATTCTTGCTCACGCGCTGCTGAATCGCCACCCGGGCCGAGGGATTCTGATTATTTCCACCCAGCAACGGGTCAATCTGCAGGCTCGAAATGCCTGCAAGCTGTTGAACGCTGCTGGTTAGCTCACTCGTGACCTGAGAGGCAATGATTGAATCCGTGCTTTGGCTGGCGGCGTTTTGTTCCTGCGTAGTATGGCCCTGGGCGACGAGGTTGATGATGTCGGCCGTAGCCAGTGGCGGATCGGACGTATACGAAGTCGTTAGCTTCTCGAACTTGCCCCGCGCCGTAAGCGTCAAGTTGTATTGTTCTACGGTGGTAGTGGCAGAGATGTCCACAACGGGTTCGGTTTCGTTAGGATTGTCGAAAGTGATGATTCCGCGTTCCAACTGGTAACGGACGTTGCGGTAGAAAAGCTCTCCCGATGTCAGATCAGTTCTACCGATGATGACCGGGTTCGCGGCGGTGCCCGTTACCTGCAGGTTTACTTGCCCCGCTAAACTAACCTGCGAAGTGTTGGCGCTCAGGTCTCCCTTGGACTGCACGCCTACGGCAAGTTTGATGGTATCGGCTAAACCGGGCTCGGCAGGCGTGGTAGCACCGCCAAACTGGTTGCTGAATTTAACCAGGTCAAGATCTGGTGTAAAAGAGAGGCTGTCGATCAGAACGCGACCGTTCAGAGTCGATTCCGCTTTACTACCGCTCAAAACCAGGTTGCCATCGAGGATAGTCCTCAGCCCGTCCGGATAAAGCAACCGGACCGATTTCGTTTGCATGGTGATATGGAACTGGAGGTTAGGACGATAAGATATCGAACCTCCTACCGACATTTGGCCGCCACCAACTTCTCCGCCAAGGTTGGAGACGAGCACCGCGTCGTTGGTGATGTCGAGGGTGCCGTTCAGCTTCTGAATTCCGAGCGGGACTGTGGACGTAGAGAACGCTACATCTTGAAGGCGGACCTGTCCTCGAATTTCCGGGTTGTTTGTGGTTCCCGAGGCATGAACGTCGAGCGAAAGGGTTCCGGAGCTCTGCATGTCAGGTTCGATGATGCGAAAGATGCGAAAATCCATGGATCCTTGGGCGGTGAGGCTTGGGGCTGTGTTCCCCTCGAGCGGAATGCTGCCCTGTAGACGCAGAGATGTTTCTGTGCCGCGAATTTCGGCGGTCTGGAGGG
>Ga0302324_100010331_pt1 | contig 19343 bp, 21 predicted proteins | sample Palsa_T0_1_FD_201949 | JGI IMG/M metagenome (GOLD analysis project Ga0302324, IMG submission 201949) | Peat permafrost microbial communities from Stordalen Mire near Abisko, Sweden - Palsa_T0_1 | ecosystem: Environmental > Terrestrial > Soil > Palsa > Peat permafrost | place: Sweden: Abisko...
TGACTGTTTTGGCGCATCCCGGCACCGCTGCGCGGATACGGGGTGCGATTTCGTTCAAAAGAACAAGTCCGGCTTGTGGACTCATGAAAAGAACTCCTTCCTGTTAGTGGTTGTCACAAGAAGCCCGCCTCGTCGTGAGATGGACTTCCCCGTGGCAACCACCCGTTCCCGTCGCCACCGTGAAAAAATAAGGCCAGATGGGGGTTCCCATCTGGCCGTCGAATTGACGAAGAGCTTGCCGCTCTTTGATTTCGTTTACAGCCCGTGGGGACTACCGCTTAACTTCGACTAAACGTCGTCCCGAGCCCGACATGCCCATCGAGGAGCCCATGGAGAGCCTCCGTCCTTTTCAGCAATTCCGCGAGGTTGCCCTGTTTCAGTGCCTCGGTGAAGGAATTGAAGAGGCTCCAGACATTCCGGAGCTGAAACTCTCCATGAGAGGGTTTCCTCCAGAGCGTGAGTATCTCGGGAATCATCCGGTTTGAACAGATCCCGACATCGACCGCGCGAATGACGAGGTCGTGAGCCGCAGTGTCGTCAATGTTATGGCCCTTGTAGACCTCAAACCGGACACGCTGGTCATGCCATTTCCCGAGGAGTTGGCCAACGGCTCGTCCGACGAGAAGCGGAAGGTCTCGGCTGATAAAGCGGGTGTGCCTTCTTGTGAGCTTCACCTCGCCACTGAATGACAGGTTGTCGCAGACGAAGACCTGAGCGCCGGCCGTGACCCCTGCCGGAAAGCTCTTGTCATGGGAATTCCGCAGGCCCAGTATCCAGCAGTAGTCGTCATCAGTCTCATTGGTGATTTCCATGAGACCGAAGTACCGAGCGCCATCGTGGGTAAGGGAATGGGCCGTTGTGCCGATATTCAGGTTCGAGGCGCTGAGCGTCTCTTCCACTGTCTGTATCAGTTCTGCGTGCGGGATGGGGGTCCACGTTTGCGTGGCCTGCGGGGTCTCCGCATTGAGCACCTGCTCGCGCTTGACGCTATGTGCTCCGCAATGCAGGAGCAGATTCGGATGCCGCTTTGCTGCGACGGGATCAAGTAACTCGTTCATGTGTAAAGAACTCCTTTTGTTTGGTGATTGTCATGAGAAGCCTGCCTCACCAGAGGCGGACTTCACGATGACAACCACCCTCGTCGGGCTGCTACACTCTCCATTTCTTCATCAGTTCTTTTCTTCTTTTCCCAATTTCTTCTCTTTGCTCTGTGGATAACCCTTCCAAAGGAAGAGCATTAGAATTAAGATTAGTATTAGGATTAAGATTAGAATTAAGATGCGATAGGCTTTCCGAGGCTATGCATAGCCTTTGATAGTCTATAGATAGCCTATCGGTGATTTCCTTCGGCGCCCGACCGAGTTCCGAGAGAATTCCCTGCTTGATCTTGGGATTGAGGCTTTGGTGTTTGATAAAGTTGACAATTCCCACCCAGCCCCGCGCGCCGATCAATTTGCCATCCTTTTCCAACCGCTCGAATGTTTCCTCGACCTGATTGACCGAAAGTCCGGTATCAAAAGCTACCCGCTTTACGGGTAGCTCGTAAACGCCAGAGATGTTGGTCAAAGGGTTCGTGAGGAGATAGAGGAAAAGGAGCTTCTCCGTGGGAGAAAGCTGGGCGATATACGAGTCATCCCAAAACTTCGTGTTGACGATCCGTTGCTTTGCCACACTCATTTGGCCTGATTGAAGCCGCTCCAGGAGAGATCACGTAGATGCATCCCCCAGAAAAAAACCTCTTTCAGGCAGATTAAAACTCGATCACCCTTTCCGTTGCCTCACTGAATCTTTGACCACAGAGTGGACATGCGCGGCAATGATTCGGAAGCCGTAAGATGAGGCGCATTAAAAATATCCGGAGACCACATGAGCGCTTCTTTGCTTCCATCTCGACCGGCACATACTCCATTTCTTTCTCAGGCATATCGAAATAGTGATTGGTTGATAAAAGTCGACCTTCCCCGTTTGTACAGGGAAACATGCAGACCCAAAGCCTATCGAGACGCCATACGTGTCTCTGGCCCCTGTCTGCATGTTCCCCCAAGCAAAAAGCTGATCGTTTGTTGCGGTCAGCTTTTTGCCTTTACCCTTTCCCTTGACGACCTATAACTTATATTGTGCGACGTGATAGGTTGTAAAGCGAGTCCCCTTTCGGAGACGATCAAGTGAGAAGGTTTGTGCGATTTGTCATCGCTGCTGACCGCTATTGGATGTATAAATGATCCTACAAGAGAATCATATCAAACCAGCGGCCATCGTACAAGTGCCTTCCTGTTGACAACCCACAGCAGCCAAAACGAGCATGTATTAAGCCAGATTTTCAGCAAACGCCAATTGGCTTTTCGCATACTCTCGGAACTCGGGCCGGCTGAGTTTTGTGTAGTTTGCGACCGAGTGGGGCGTGCTGTGCCCCACAAGCTGGGCGATGATTGCGTCTGGAACACCGAGCTTCGCCAATCGATGCACGAACGCGTGCCGGAAAGAATGCGGAGTCAGGGTTCGAGAAATTCCCGCTTCTCCAAGGGCACTTTTCAACATGCGTTGCACACTTCTACTCGAAAGTGGCCGTGGCGTCCTGACGTTCTTCGCAACGAATAGAGCATCATAATCGACCGGCCCCCGGTTGATCCGTTCGACCAAATATTGTTGGAGGATATTATCCGTGTCAGCGTTCCAAAATACGCGTCTCTGGCGGGTCGTTTTCTCTGTTCGCACTATCGCGGAGTAATCTTCCTCGATGTCCTCAATCTGAAGGCCGAGGAGCTCTCCGATCCGCAAACCCGTATCGTGCAGAAGCATGATAACCAACAGGTCACGGACGGGCACGAGCGGCTTTTTTCTTAACACCTCAATGATCTTCCGATACTCGTCTTCCGCTATCGCTTGATGCGACTGAAGGAATGCGCGAGGAATTCGTACGAGAAACAACGGAAAGCGCAGTCTCCCCTGCTCCAGATAGAATCGCAAATAGTTATGAACGATGCTCAGGGCATATTGGATATTGGCCGGTGCGAATTTCTGATCGAGACTGTGAGCGAACGCAACGTAGTCGTTATATGCCATCAATTCTGGCGGCTTGTTTACAAATGACTGGAAACGCCTCACCCAGAGCCTATAACTTAGATACGCGGTCGATGTATAGGATTTCTTCCACGCGAGATACTCCTCGACGAGTTCGTCGTTCGTTTGGGATACCGGTGGTGTGTGACTTGGAGTCCCGTAGGTCACGTTGAACAACGGACGATTCAAAGTCGTTTTCATAAGTGGTTTATTAGCTTTTAATATCGTTGTCTCGCTACGAGCTAAGGCTCGGAAATCCAAAGCGAACCGAAAGTCCAGAGAAAGGCAACGCCGACAGGAGCGCGCGTCCTGTCGCTGCCATGCTAACGTACAACACGAATTATTGTCAATGTACAGGGGCAGGTGCAAGCAAAAGATCAGAATTTATGAAAACTACCACTACAAACTAGCTATGTAGGGGCGATTACCCCATCAACGACGAATTACCCTTGAAATATAAGGGTCAAACGAATTCCCAGGTGTCGTCCTAGCGGCCCGACTTTCTGCATTTTCCTTCGGCTATCGGGTGGCACCTTCTCCTATCGTCGAGATTGACCACCAAAATACAGAAAGTCGGCCCGCCAGACCCGAACGCGGGACCGACACCTGGGGAACTATTTTTTGAACTATCTCCGCAAACGGCGCGGAACTACGGGGCACACCCCCTTTGCCAACCAAACCCTTCCCGGATCTCTTGCCCGCTCACCCTCTTGGAGAACCGGGAAGCGTTTGGCACACCAGCCTCCGCAAACTATTGAAAGGGCGCGCCCGCTGCTAACGCAGCCGGCACAACGGACCCAAGACTTACCCGCCTCCGCTTATATACCTCAAGATCATACAGGCACCGCGATTCGTAGTCTCAGCCTCAACTCTTTATTTTAAACATGTCACGTATCCGTTCAACAACAGGATCGCCACTGCCCTCCATAATTTCAAACAAACCATCCTCAAAAATCTGCGGCTGAAGATCAATTAATGATCTTCCTCCTTTTATCAAGTCATCCTTCGCGGCTGCAAGACGCTCCCTGAACGCGTTCGGATTACTTAGTGCATCCATAATGAGGTCTTTATTTTGCCTATCGTTCTTATCGGCTGCTACGCTTTTTGATGTTTGCAATGGTGTAATATATCGATCAAAAAAGGCGAAAATGGCGTCCTTGTTATAACCAGCGATATCCTTTACCGAACCCGCTCTTCGCAGCATTCTGAGAAGACCTTTACCGCTTTCTTGCAGGTCGGTGAAAAAATCGACAATGTTGTCACCGCGAAATTTCGAATCAAGAAGTAGTGCTGCAACCCAAAATGTCGGCACTAAGGGACTCCTTCCATCGTACCTGCAGAACTCCCGGCGCACTAAGTTTTCCGTCACAAAAAGAACATTCCGGGATCCTTCCGAGACTCCATTAAGAGCCTGACTTGCCACAATATTAGCGGAATCCACCCTGTAATGAAACTCACGATCTTCAGGATCACGGGTTTCAGTAGGCCAGTTCGCACGTACAACTCTCATTCTTTGAAATAGAAGATTAAACGCCGTTTGATAGGAAGCCTTCACTTGGGTCGTTTCCTCCACGACATCCCCCAAACCCTTAAATAAGCCCTTCTTTAAAAGCAAATCCTTGGCCTTCTGAATTGGCTGCCTAACTTGACGATCAAAGCCGGCGTCGAGAAAAATGTCCAAATCCTCCCGAACAAATCCGCCCCTTATCAAACTCTCTTGCCAATCTCCAAAATCGCTTTGCTTCTCCAAAATCCGCCGAATCCTCGGAGACCGCCCCTTCACTGAGTAGATTGCAGCATCCAAATGACTCACCTTGTGACTGATTTGATCGAGAAGCTCACAAAACGATGGCCCGGTAAATATGAGTGAGAATGGCGGATTGGCCTTCGGGGTATTAATTAAGGTATCGAACACCTTGCGCCCAAACATTTTATACGCGGGGACGGATGGTGGGGCCTCTGGCCAAAGGTAGGGGTACAGTAAGGAAAAATCGATATTATACAGTAACTGATTCTTTTTCGAGAAAGAAATATCGTACACAATCGACTCTGCAGCAGCAACAGCGTTGCGAATCGTCTTAATTATTTCGTCTAAGAATGTTTCCTCTTTCATGCGCGTGAGGTAGAAGAAATGTAGCTTTCATATACACTTTTAAGTATTTCCTCGGATACCTTCGTGCGAGGGTCGCGCGGTTCAATGAGCCACGGCGTTTCGCCATCTGGCAGGCACAGCATGATGTCGCCTCTGACATTCTTTTTGTCTTGGCGAAGATACGGGAGAAGATTTTCGAACGCTGGCCATTCGGAACGGATTGGAAAACCCAGCCCATCAAGTTCTGATTCGATTTGTTTCATTCGCCTCTTTTTCATGATTCCCATACGGTTCGCGACAGCGTTTTCTATTCTGATTCCGAGCGCTACGGAAAGACCATGCGCCATTCCCAATTCAAGTTCAAGCGCATGTCCGATAGTATGGCCATAATTCAGTGCCGCGCGGAGATGATTCTCCCAGGGGTCACAATCGACAACTTTAGCCTTAATCTCGATGCTTCGGTTCGTCAATGTGCTTTCATTTGGGTCAGCGACAAGCTGGTCTTTCGCTTCGTGATCGAAGCAAACGAAAATCTTAAACATTTCCGCCCTACCCTCTAGTTTATGCACATCCGTCCATGTATTTGCACAATCCGGCGAGATAATCACTTTGCTAGGTGGGTAGAATGTACCTATCGAGTTTTTACCCGCCGGATAATTGATCGCCGTTTTTCCACCTACAGAGGCGTCTACCTGAGCGAGCAGGGTGGTTGGCACTGCTATCCACTCTATTCCCCGCTTGAAAATACTAGCCGCGAATCCAGCTACGTCGAGGGTCACTCCTCCGCCGACTGCCACAAGCACGGAACCACGGTCAGCTTCGTTCTTAAATAAAAACTTTAAAACCGATTGAACCGTTTTGAATGATTTCAAATTCTCGGACGGTTGATCAAAATAAAAAACGGGTATTTTAGAAATATCAGCCCCGGCTTTTTTCCAAAGCCACTTTACCTTACTGTCAACCACTGCTAGCATTTTCCGCTTGGGTTCACAACCTATGTTCTCAATCTGAAAATGATCTTCCCAAACAATAGTTGAAATGTATTCTTTGCTCGTCGCGATTGGTCGTTCTTCGATCATGTTATGTTTTCAGCTTTGCCGGTCAACCAAGGCGGTGACTGCGGTGTATATGATTTTGTATTCCTTTTTACAGAATACCCAAGCGTGACACCTTCACCTTTAATATCGATGTCCATCTCACTTATTTCGCAAACCCCTTTAATCCGTCCATCAAATATTTCAAAAGCAGGCTGGTTTAACATTGTGCATCCCGGGGGAGCACCACCCATTCGGCAAGCATAAACGACGGGTGATCCAACAACCGTGAGGCCGCCCCATAGGTTCACAAGACTGACGTCACCATAATCGATGCCGATTCCCAAGCCGACAGTTTTCAGTACTGAAACGAAACAATGTCGATTTGCACTATAATGTTCATAGAATGTGGAGTGACATTTGGCGGCTGCGTCAAGTGCATAAAAAGCGGCGTCGACGCCACTAAAGAATTCGGGAAAAAAAGCTAAGATTCCGTCGCCCGTGAATTTGTCGAACACGCCATAATTTTGAAGGATGATGTCATAAAAGCGGTTGCAGAGACTTGTGATGAAGGAGGCGAATAGATGGGGTTCTCTTGCCTTGAACATTAAAGTGGTCGACTTTCTTATATCTATCGAGATGACAAAAGCCTTGCAAGGTGCCTTCGCCGAGAACTGTTCAGCGAGGCTGGAACCAGAAAGCAATAAGTCGTGGGCGACGGGCGACACAGCTTGGAGCAAATTGTTCAGCTTTTGCTTAGCTGTGATGTCCGTGGCGAGCTTACTAAGCTGTTCTCTACCTGCTTCGTTCGATTCCTCTGAGAACTGCTGTTTTAAAGTAGCGATTTCCAACTCCAATTGCCGAATCTTATCTTGAGTCGGGTCGTAACGCCAGTTTTTGATTGAGCCAGGAAGTGTCTCAAGGAGCGTGTCATCACCGAAGAATCCCTTCGGAATACGTCGCGGCCTTTCTTTAATGCGCGCATTCTTGGGCAGGGCTTCTGGTTGTTCAGGACCCGCAGGATCAATTGGTGAATTTTTGCTCGCTCGGGACGCCATGTTACAGGGTTACGATATTGGGACAAGGCAGAGTCGGTGGCAAGAAAGATAACGCGACGTCTTATTCCGAGGGAAGTCAAAAAGCTAGTTTAAGAATTCTAATTACAAAGATGTGTCTTAGGTCCCACAGGTAGAGGCACTTATAACGGCAATGCGAAATGCCAAGAGAGGGCGGCATTGCTAATTTAGACGAGGTTTGATAGGCTAGCAGCAGATTGCGTACCAAGGCACATCGAACGTCCCGTGAAGAAAGGGATCAGTCGTGATGAGTGGGATCAAACGCACTTGCTCTGGAGGGAGTCCACCACGGAAACCCGGCAAGCGCGATTGTACTACCCATGACGATCATGCCTATCAATGTTAATTTAACACTCGCCAGGAAACAGGCGCCGGGTAAATTCGCCCTCGGAAAGATCGCCGTGACCTACGGCGTTGAGGCTGAAATTCCACAGCCTGAAATCGACTCTGCTCTCGCCCGCCACCATTTTGGTGACTGGGGCGAGGTGGATGACGAGCGCCGCCTTCAGAACGAGCACTCGCTGCAAGAAGGACTTGAATTGATTTCTGCTTACACCTCAAGTGCAGGCGTTAACTTTCTCGTCATTACCGAACACGATAGATCAATAACCAGCATCATTTTAAGGGAATGATCAAGCTCTATAGGGGTTGCTCGTACGGGCAACCCCTTTATCCTGTTTTAAAATCAGTTTTCAAAAGTGCCTCACCTTTCGAGATGCCCATATAATCTTACGGAAAAACGCTATAGTTATATCTTCCACTCGTGCGCCTGCTTGCTTCGCGGTATAATTACATGTGGATTTGTAACCGAACGCTCTTCGCTTTCGGGTTTCAGAGACAGTTTCGATTGCCTTCCCGACTCGAAAACAAATTGCATGTCGGCAGCATCGCATCCCTGCCAAATACGGGCGGCGCAGGGATTTTTGGAATGGAGGCTGTCTCTGAAATATGCACAACCACCCATTACACATTCGCCTTGGCATTCGCCAAGGCTGGGGCGGCGTGGAAGCCCCCTTTCATATCTCAGAGGAAGCCTTGCGACGCCACCTGTATATCATCGGCAAAACAGGCACCGGCAAAACAAGTCTCTTGAAGTCGATGTTTTTGCAGATCGTTGAAGCGGGCGGGGGCGTCGCCTTGCTCGATCCTCACGGCGACCTTGCGACAGAGCTTCTCGATCTCTTGCCGCGTCATTTGGCGCGCAAGGTTGTCTATTTCAATCCCGCCGATCTTTCCTTCCCTGTCGCGTGGAATATTGTCGCCAACATTCCGATAGACCAGCGCCCCCGAACTGCCTCCGGCATCGTGTCCGCCTTCAAACACGTTTGGGGCGATTCGTGGGGGCCTCGCCTCGAATATATTCTCTATAATGCAATCCGTGCGTTGCTCGACGCCGAGCACACGAGCATTTTGGGACTTCCAAAAATGCTTTCTGACAGTGCGTATCGCCAATGGGTTGTGCGGCAGATCAAAGACCCTTTTGTGAAAGCCTTTTGGGAAAAGGAATTTGAGGGCTATGATCAACGGTTTCGGCAGGAAGCGATTGCTCCCATTCAAAACAAGGTTGGTCCGCTCGCCACGAACCCGGCTTTTCGCAATATCCTGGGCCAAGTCAGAAGCAGGCTCGATATTCCGTTTATCATGAACAGCGGTCGCATCTTCGTCGCCAATTTGTCCAAGGGCGCGCTCGGCGACGATCCCTCAAATCTCATCGGCTCGCTTCTCGTCTCTGAATTTCAGCGAGCAGCCATGCAGCGAGTTTCCGAACCGGAGGGGATGCGTCGGGATTTTTCCATCATCATCGACGAATTCCAGAATTTCACCACGCGAGCTTTTTCTTCGATACTTTCCGAGGCCCGCAAATACAGGCTTTCGCTTGTGCTCTCCCACCAATTCAGCAGTCAGCTTGCCCCTGAAATTGCCGACGCAGTTTTTGGCAATGTCGGCACGACCATTTCCTTTCAGATCGGTTCGAGCGACGCTGAAATCATGGCGAGGGAATACGGCGAAGCTTTTGTCGCGGGCCAGTTCGTTGATCTCGAACGATTTCATATTTTGGTAAAGCCTTGCCCAGTCGACCACTACAGACAACCCTTCAGAGGTCGAACAGAAGATGTAACGGCGCCGTTCGTCGGAGCACAGGAGAGCATTCTCCGTTCGTCACAACAGCGATACGGATCATCTAGGGCGAGAGTGGAGGACAAAATCGCGCGCTGGATGAAGCGCGGAAGCGATGAGTAATGATATAATAATAGGGTGAAACAAAACGTAGCCCGGAGGCCACGTTTTCAGAGAGTCTCAGACCTCCCACCGATACGTCTTACCACCCGCGACAAGGCGATTCTTTCGACTGTCTGCCGTTATCGCTATCTCACCGCAAGTCACATTCTATCGCTTGTTTCTGGTAGCAGACAAAACATTGTCCGGCGGTTGCAGCGTCTGTATCATGCCGGATTTCTCGACCGTCCACGAGCGCAGTTGCCGCTTCGCTTCGCCGGCAATCTTTCCGAAATCGTGTATGCTCCCACGCGAAAAACCATCGCGCATTGTCAGGGAGATGCTGGGAAGTCAGATCCCCGAGAGACATATAAACAGACCACGTCTCAATTTCTTTCACACGCCTTGTCTGTTTCCGACAGTCTCATTTCGATTGAATCAGCCTGTAAGAAAAGCGGGATTCGGTTTGTGGGCGAGGAAGAGATTCTGGATTCGCTGCCAGCAGCCGAAATAGCCAGTCGAATACAATGGCGCGTCGGAATCAAGTCAGGCACGGCAACAGAGAAAGTTGGGGTTATCCCGGATGCCCTTTTTGCCATTGATCGAGCGGGCAGCGCCGACAGCAGCCGCCGGCTGTTTTTCTTTCTTGAATCCGACCGGGGGACGATGCCAATCCACCGAAAAAGTCTCCAACTTTCTTCCATTCGACGTAAAGCCCTGGCCTATGCACAAAGCCGCAGATCGAAGATTTTGAAGGAACGATTCGATATGCCCGGCTTTCAGGTGCTTTTCGTCACCCATTCAAGGAACCGTCTGGAGGGAATCCGAGAAGAATCTCAGGCCTCAACAAATGACCGTGCCTCTTCCCTATTTTTATATGCCACGGACGACGAGTTGAGGCACGACCCACTTCGGGTGCTCCGCATGATATAATGGGAGCAATCCGTTGCACGCTCCGTGCAGCCACACTCTAACCCTTAACTTCAAGGAGGTAGTTCCTTATGCCCGCAACAAAAACAGCGTGGGTAGATTTCAAAGAGATCAAAGCGAAGGTTTCCATCGTTCAAATCCTTGAACGCTATGGATGCCTCGAATCACTTGCCAAAAGCGGTAGCGGCGACCGCCTCAGCGGTGCATGTCCGATTCACGGCGGCACCAACAAGACACATTTCCGCGTGAGCATTTCCAAGAATTGTTGGAACTGCTTCGGGAAGTGTCAAAGCGGCGGCAACATCATCGACTTCGTGTCGAAAAAGGAAGAAGTGCCGTTTCGAGATGCTGCACTTCTCATTCAGCAATGGTTCATCGGCGAGACGGATGAAGATCCGGTTCCGACCGAACGACCACGATTCGCCACAAGCCAGATAGAGGAACAGCCGCGCCAGCGTGCCCCCGTTCCGACACCGAGCGAGACAGTCGACGAGGCGGAAGATCAAGAGCCGAATCTGCCACTCCGTTTCGAGCTTTCAAAACTTGAAACGGCGCATCCGTATCTTCGGGAGCGTGAGCTTACAGAAGAGACCATCGCGACGTTTGGCCTTGGCTATTGTGGTAAGGGACTTTTGCGCGGCTATATCGCCATCCCGATTCACAATACAAACGGTGAGCTTGTCGCTTATGCTGGACGCTGGCCAGGATTGCCAGACGAGGGGAAAGGCAAATACAAACTACCGCAGGGATTCAAAAAAAGCATTGAGCTTTTCAACTTCCATCGCGCAATCGCGAGTGAAGACGAGGTTCCCATAGTCGTCGTTGAAGGTTTCTTCGACGCGATGAAGCTCCATCAAGCGGGTTACGAAAAAGTCGTTGCCCTCATGGGATCGTCGCTTTCCAGAAAGCAGGAAGAAATGCTCTGCCGGCTGTGCGAAACTCCCGACGAGCGAATCATCCTCCTTTTCGACGGCGACGAGGCGGGACAAAAGGGACAGGCCGATGCGCTGGCGAGGTTATCCCGGCGCCTCTACGTCATGGCTATCGACATTGGCGGCCAGGGGGTGCAGCCAGAACACTTGTCTCGCGACCAACTCGAAACCTTCCTTCCCTTCTCGGAAAGGAGGGCGGTATGAATACTTCATCTGGCGAAGAGACGGGTCCAAAGCCGAAGAAGTTTTCGCCGAAGTTTCCGCTTGGCAGGGTGTGCGCCACTTCAAATGCGGTTCATACCCTTCCCGAAGATGACATTGCTCTCGCCCTGTCTCGGCATGTAGCCGCTGATTGGGGAAGCCTCGATCCCGAGGATTGGCTCGCCAACGAGCGCGCGTTTGAAGCGGGAGATCGCCTGTTTTCGAGATACTTCTCGAAGACTGGCGTCAAATTCTACGTAATCACCGAGTGGGACAGATCGGCAACGACCGTTCTTCTCCCGGAGGATTACTGAAAATCAAAACACCTTCCCTAAAAAGAGAAGGTGTTTACTTTTAGCGGAGACTATTTCGAAGCCGACTTCACCGAGTGTTCAAGAGCGACAAAGGCGGGATTGACTGAATCCGCGACGACCGCATGAGTCAGACCGTCATCGTTATGCGCTTCCACTACGTGCCTGCCGCGACCCACACGATCCTCAAGATGGACATGCCTCCACGACCAACCGGATTCCGCCAGCCTCTCGGCGATACGCTGCCATCGAGTGTCCGATTTCATAGAAAAAACTTACAAGAGGTTTGGAGAAAAATAAAACAGTTTGTCGAACTTGATTTTGATCTCGCGACCGACATTCTCATTTTTGAGAAGGATCAAAGCCCAAAAATTTCACGACTCCGACCATGTGATTGGCGCGCGGGCACGTATGATTCTTCTCCCAATTCACGATGCTCATTTTGTCGCAGCCGATTATCGTTGCCACATCCTTTTGAAGCAGTCCTAAATCCAGCCGACGCGCTCGAATTGCATCACCAACGGTTACAACCTCCTTCGGATATGACCTGGCTTTCGGCTTTTTACTCTGTAAACGCAAATGACAAAAGGGCAACGCAACCATGCCCTTGCGGATATTTCGGCGATCTCAAACGCGAATGCCGTTGCAGCCCCAACCAGGTGCAGAAATACCGCCAGCGGATTTCCGGGCCGCTTTTGGACCGCATCGACATCCACGTCGAGGTGCCGGCGGTGCATTACAAGGATATATCGAGCAAGGCGGCAGGGGAGGCCTCTTCGGAGATCGGCGCGCGGGTCGGCAAAGCGCGCGAGATTCAGCAGCATAGATTCCGCGGCAACGCGAGGACGAGCTGCAACGCCCGGATGACGCCGCGGATGCTAAAGGCCTTTTGCATCCTTGATGAAGCGGGCGCCGACCTTATCAAAATGGCGATGACCGAGTTGAACTTCAGCGCCCGCGCCTACGACCGGATACTAAAAGTCGCGCGCACCATCGCGGATCTCGCCGGCGAGGAGAACATCCAGGCAATGCACATAGGCGAAGCCATCCAGTATCGGACGCTGGATAGGAACCTGTGGATGTGACAATGGTCTATGTCTTACGCATAAAATTCGTGCAGTGTGAAAATTTGACCCATGCCCCCCAATTGGCAACGCATCAAAAATTCGGGTAGTGTCCTAATTTACTGGATGCCTCTCGAAATATAACCTATCATCTATGCGTCTATACGGGCAATCAGATAACGGTGCACAAAACTAATGTCATCAGCATTATCGCACCGGCGGTTGGCACATCGGCTCCGCTTTGAAGCGCCTTCAGCAGTCCAACAGGCGATCCACCGATCCAGTGGCTTCGCAAGGGTCACGCCTTGGAACGGACCTGGTTTGCCCAGTAATCGTAGACTTCCCGCAATCGTCGCCCATCCTTTGTTTTGCGAGCGAGGCCATAAGCTAGTGTAGTGTGTCAGAAATGGCTGGCGTGTTGCGATGATGGGATGTTAACCTGCATGGATACCGGTTGAGCCCCGATGCGCGAAGGCGCAGGCTGCAAGGGAACGTCAACTAAAGGGAAACATTTGCCGAGCTGCTGGCGTCGTTTTGCCTCATCTAAGATCGGAATAGTCATCGATGAATCGCTCTTGCGAATACATCGAACGCCAACCCGGGATACCCACATACCACCCAGCTAATTCACTAAGTCCCTCTGCAGTTAAATCGACTGTTTTCCCATTCGAAGCAGTGAATGAAAGTGTTAGAAGCCCTCCGTCAATCGCTTGAAGCAATTCAAAGATAGTATCGTCCACGACATCAGGTATTATCACCTTCGCGAAGGATTCCGGGTCCCCTGCAGCGGCTTCTTTCCATCGCTTGGCTGTTGGGCCCGCAGCATTCGGGCGCAACAAGACGTCGCAACTCGAAATGGCGGAATCTCTCACCTCTTGGACAAGCATTTTCGCGAATTCTTCAATTTCTGGATTTGGCATTAGATTACTTTTATCCCGCATTGGGCCGCACGTCCTTCGCCCAGATATTGTAGAGTTCCCGCAATCGTCGCCCATCCTTCGTTTTGTTAGCGAGGCCGGTAGCTAGCACTATCGAAATTCTGACGGGATTGAACGGAGCAGGATTAAACTCGGCAAGAACGGGTTGGCCATAATCGACGTACCTCCTGTCGCCAAACTGCTGAGTCCATCGCAGTGAGGGATGATTTTGCAAAAAGACCTGGCTCAGATACATGCCTGTATCCATCGCCAAGGAGTATGTTTTATTTGTCAGTTCCTCTTTGGAAATCTCAATCGCATACGGACGACCGCCATTGACCCGCTCATCAAGCTCCCGAAGCTCTTCTTCGGTGCGCGGCCGTTTCTCGACTTGGCCGGCAAGCCATTGCCCCAGCGCGTCCAGCGAAGCCGGCGTTTTATCGGGTTGCCAGTTTTCATGCCCCGGCGTGAGCCTGACTGCGCTTGCAAGTTCATCTATCCGGGCGGGTAGTATTCCCATACACCACCCGAAGTAGTCAGCGAGCTCCTTCCTGGACATCTCGTCGAATTGGAGCGTGAAGGGAGGCTGGATAATTTTGTATGCCATATATTCAATGATGAATGACGACTTTAATTCCGGCCCGTCGCAGCGTCTCCTGCAGGGGTTTGGAGGTCCTTTGAGCCCCGGACGGACCCGGTGGGTTCGCAAGGGGTCACGCCTTGGAACGCACCTTGTTTGCCCAGCGATCATAGACTTCCCGCAATCGTCGCCCATCCTTTGTTTTGTCAGCAAGGCCATAAGCTAGCGTCACCATCGTTCTGACGGGATTGAATGGAGCGGGATTAAACTCGGCAAGCACGGGTTGGCCATAATCGACGTACTTCTTGTTGCCAAACTCCTGAGTCCATCGCAGTGAGGAGTGATTTTGCAAAAAGACCTGGCTGAGATACATTCCAGTATCCATCGCCAGTGAGAATGTTTTATTTGTGAGTTCCTCTCCGGAAATATCAATCGGATACGGAGAACCGCCATTGATCTTCTCATTGAGCTCTCGAAGCTCTTCTTCAGTGCGCTGCCGTTTCTCGACGTGATCGGCAAGCCAATGCCCCAGCGCGTCCAGCGAAGCCGGCGTCTTGTCGGGTCGCCAAGTTTCAAACCCCGGCGTAAGCCTGACCGCGTTTGAAAGTTCATTTATTCGGTCGGGCAGTATTCCCAGAAGCCACTGAAAGTAGTCGGTAAGCTCCTTCCTGGACATCTCTCGGAACTTGAGCGTGAACGGAGGCTGGATCACTTTGTATGTCATATTCAATGAATGACGACTTTGATTCCGGGTCGTTGCAGCGCGTTCAGCAGGGATTTGGACGGTCCTCCGAGCCCCGTCACAGGGCTTTCAAAGAAGTGCCAAGTTGCGCCTTTAACAGCCTCGTCTAGCATTAACTCTGCGTCCTTGTCAATCTGAAGTTGGATCGTCGGCGTAAGAGAGTGGTAGCCGACTTTCGACTCATGGGCGATTTGGTCAACAAGCTGGTCAATAAAGCGGCCCGTCAGACTCGTCTTGAAATATACCTGAGATTCCCCACCAAGTGCCTTGAGGGCGTCCTCGCCGACTTGACCGGTGGAACCAATTCCCTGAAACGTCCTCTGTAAAGTCCCGGCTTCCTCAGCGGTAAAACGCACCGTCTCACCAGCGGCGGCTGCTTCGACTTTTGGAAGCAGAGAGGCCAAATCCTCCGGGGCCGACTCCGGGTCAACCGATGAAATCAGCACCAGCCCAACAAGTTTTGCCGCCTTTCTCAGATCGCCGCCGGTAAAGTCATCGGCGATTTGCCGACCGATGGCCCTGAGCGTGCCACCAGGGTCTTTAACAAGATGGGTTACTCCCTCGCCTACTCCCTTTGCGGTGGTAATAGGATCCCAAGCTGCGGTAATAGGAAACAAAGCGGCATTCCACATGGCTCGGACAGTTTCAGTAATGGCATCTCCGTACCCCTTCGACACTTCGGCTTCTTCGCCCCAGGTAATGGGCTCGACGCCGCTATCACCAGTCAAATCTGGCAATGATTCGCCCAGCCTCCAATCATTTCCACCTGACAATACAAGCCCGGAAGACGGCGCCTTGGTGATCTGCGCTCCGCCCGCGCCCGCGGCGGTCCATTGACCGCCGCCCGGCTGACCGGCGGGGATGCGGGCTTCATTGGGATCATAGCCTGCATTGGCCAAAGAAACGCCGGTATCTTCTCCCGTTTCATTTGTGAATATGATGACTGCTGCCGCCGGCGCGAAGATCAGCTCGACCGTGTTTGTGCCCGGCGATTTTTGATTGGCCATGTCAGCCCGAGGCCGCGCCCTCAGGGCGAAGGTCGGACCAATAAAGATTTTCAACTCCTGCTCTCCCGCTTCCGAGTTGCTCTGTTGTAGGCCGCCCGGTGGGCTTGCGGGGCAACTCGTTTTGATGGCACGCCGTTTTGCGAAGTCTGAGTTATAGTTGCCCGCCGCCGCTTCCTTCGTTGCCGTCATTCCCTTCATGCCTCCAGTTCCTCCTCTAGCGCTCTCGGTTCCCGTTGAATTTGCCTGTCTCTGCACTATACAGAAAAGCTGGGCTTTTGCAACAGAAATTTGTATTCGGGGGAAGACTGGGGTCAGGTATTATGAAAGCAATTTCGAGTCGGTAGATGATGAACACTAAAAGGAGAATCAGCTAAAGGTATCTTCCATTGGCTCAGTTGGCCCCATTGCACTAAAGTTTCAATTGGCACAGTCCGAAACGCCGAGAAATTTCGTCACCCCAGCCATGTGATCGATCCGGGGTGTGAAGTGGCCCTTCTCCCAATTGACTACGCTCATTTCATTGCAGCCGATGATTTTTGCCACGTCGATCTGCCGGAGGTTCAAATCCAGCCGGCGCTTGCGAATCATCTCGCCGATTGATTTGGGATTTGCCGGATAGCCTGTCTTCTCCGTAAAATATGGCCCGTGATAGCAACGAACCCCATGTAGTGTTGCCCTGCAAAAAGGCAACGCATCCATGTCCTTGCGGATATTTCGGCGATCTCAAACGCGAATGCCGGTGCAGTCCCAACCAGGTGCAGAAATACCGCCAGAGAATTTCCGGGCCGCTCCTGGACCGCATCGACATCCACGTCGAGGTGCCCGCGGTCCATTACAAGGACATATCGAGCAAGGCCGCGGGGGAGGCCTCTTCGGAGATCGGCGCGCGAGTCGGCAAAGCGCGCGAGATTCAGCAGCAAAGATTCCGCGGCAACGCGAGAACGAGCTGCAACGCCCGGATGACGCCGAGGCTGCTAAAGACGCATTGCGTGCTCGACGAGGCCGGAGCCGACCTCATCAAAATGGCGATGACCGAATTGAACTTCAGCGCCCGCGCTTACGACCGGATACTGAAAGTCGCGCGCACCATCGCCGACCTGGCCGGCCAGGAAAACATCCAGGCCATGCACGTAGGCGAAGCCATTCAGTATCGGACACTCTGGATGTAAGGATCGTTTTCTCACAAATCGACGCGTCAAGCATCGAGCACGGCGCCATTGTTGACGGTAAGCACGGTTTCAGGTTGAATTTCTCAAACCAACGGAACGGCATGAGCTTTTCGGAAACCCCGCCAACCGGCAATTTGGACGAAACCAACATCCCCCTGGCTGCGCGCGGTACGCTCCAGGAGGTTCTCGATGCCAACCGTGCCTATGTCGCGAATTTTGGCGATAAGGCCAAGCTAGTCGGCGCGCCCCGGCGCCGGATGGCGATCCTGACCTGCATGGATGCGCGGATAGACCCCGCAAAGCTCAGCGGATTGCGCGAGGGCGATGCGCATGTGATTCGGAATGCGGGCGGCCGCGCGAGTGACGATGCGATCCGTTCGCTCGTGGTTTCGTGCAAGCTGATGGGGACGACCGATTGGTTTGTCATTCATCACAGCGGCTGTGGCATGCAATCCTATTCAGACGAGGATATCCGGGATCTGCTCGGACTCGGGGACGACGATGCTCAACACAAGGGGACCAAATGGTGGCACGTCAGGAAAAGCGCGCGCACGCCCGCCGACATCGCGTGGCTGACGTTCAAGGACTTGGCGCGGAGCATCGTCGAGGATGTCGAGCGCATCCGCAAACATCCGCTCGTGCCGGCTTCGGTGACGATTTACGGCTTCATTTACCACATTCATCACGGGACGCTCGAGCCGGTGCCCGAGGCAAATCGGATTGGCGCTCCGACGACGTAAGAGACAACTTCGCCCTTGCATTGGGGGGTTCCCTGCGGAATACTACCCCTCCCGTAAATCTCTGATAATTCCCAAATCCTAAAACCATGTCCACTGAACTCATGACGGAACTGCTCGAGGCGGGCGTCCATTTCGGCCACCAGACCAAGCGTTGGAACCCGAAGATGAAACCGTTCATCTTCGAGCGGCGCAACGCGATTTATATCATCAACCTCGGGGAGACGGTGCGCCAGCTCGACCAGGCGGTCGCGTTCCTGCGCGAGGTGGCAAATCGCGGCGGCAAAATATTGTTTGTCGGCTGCAAGAGGCAGGCGCAGGAGGCGATAAAGGAGGCCGCGCTGGCCAGCGACCAGTTTTACGTGAACCAGCGGTGGCTGGGCGGGACGTTGACCAACCTCGCGACGATCCGCAAAAGCATTGGACGGCTCAAGTACATCGAGGAGATCGAAAAATCGCCGCACTATTCGCAGATGGGCAAGCAGGAACTGGCCGCGCTCGGGCGCGAAGGGACGAAGCTGCGGCGCAATCTGGAAGGCATCCGGGCGATGGAAGCGCTGCCGGACGCGCTCATCATCATCGACACGACGCGGGAAGCGATCGCGGTTTCCGAGGCGCGCCGCCTCGGCATCCCCACGGTCGCGGTGGTGGATACGAATTCCGACCCGCAATTGGTGGATTATCCCATCGCGGGGAATGACGACGCCATCCGCGCGATTCGCATCGTTTTGCAGAAGCTCGTGGACGCGATTGTCACCGGCTCCAACCAAGGCGCCAGGCAGCAGGAAGCCGCCATGGCGGGTGTCGCCGAATAGCCTTGGCAGACTCCGCGTTTAGCGAAACGCAGGGGACGCTCAGGGCGTTTAAGGAAACGCAAAGGCGTTTAGGGTTCGCGTCCGGACGCAAACGAGAAATGAACCGCTCCACGGCCTTAATCGTCTCCCTCGCGGCGCTTTTCCTTGGGCTCGGAAGCGCGGGCCATGCCGCGGATGTAGTCTGGAAGCATGTCACTTATCACGATGCCGTCATCACGTCGGTGAACGGCGACAAGGTCCTCATTACCGGGACGCGCGACTCCGATGGAGAAACGTCCACGTTCCAGATGCCTCTTTCCAACGTGCCGGACGAGATCATCCAGGACTATCGGGCCGCTCACCATCAGCCGGGAGAATCAGTGGAGAGGCCGCTGACCGCAAAGGAGGCGGCGGCCGCGAATGCCGCGCTGGCCTTGCGCGACGCGAAACTGTCAAACTTGAAGGACGCGCTGGCCCACG
>Ga0302324_100010332_pt1 | contig 19341 bp, 17 predicted proteins | sample Palsa_T0_1_FD_201949 | JGI IMG/M metagenome (GOLD analysis project Ga0302324, IMG submission 201949) | Peat permafrost microbial communities from Stordalen Mire near Abisko, Sweden - Palsa_T0_1 | ecosystem: Environmental > Terrestrial > Soil > Palsa > Peat permafrost | place: Sweden: Abisko...
GGCGCGCCGGAGAGTTTTCTGGTCAATCCGGCCGGCACCGTGGTCTATAAGCATGTCGGCGCGCTGACACCGGAGATCTGGCAGCGCGAGTTTCTGTCCCGCCTGCTATGAAGACCATCTTCAAAATTGCCGCGGCGCTGATCGCGGGCGCCGTGCTGCTCGGTGCCCAGGGCGCGTTTGCGATCGATAACAATCCGCCGCTGCCGGACCCCAAACTGCAGCAGCGTTACCTGGGCCTCACGCATGAGCTGCGCTGCATGCAATGCCAGAACGAATCGCTGGCCGATTCGCCGGTCGGGCTCGCCAGCGATCTGCGGCGCGACGTGCGCGAGCAGATCCTTGCCGGCGCTACCGATGAGCAGATCCGCGATCTGATGGTCTCGCGCTATGGGGATTTCATTCTGTTTCGGCCGCGCCTGAATGCGCGCACGGCGTGGCTGTGGTTCGCACCGGGCGTGCTGATGATCGTGGGACTCCTGATCGGGGTGCGCGTGCTGCGTGACCGCCGGCGACGCGTCGATGTCATGGGGCCGCCGGATGAAGACGCCGCCCGCGCGGAGTCCAGCGACCCATGACATTTTTCATTCTGCTGGCGCTTTCCCTAAGCCTGATCGCCGTGGCCTTCGTGGTGCTGCCGCTGTTGCGTGCGCGGGCCGGTGCGCCGCCCGGGCTGCGATCCGCCGGCCTGGTGTTGCTGCTGGTGCTGGGCGCAGGCGCCGGACTCTACGCCTGGCTGGGCAACAGCGCGTGGACGGCCCCAAACACGCCAGGCGGCGCCGATCAGGCCATCCCCACGCTCGCGCGCCATCTCGAACAGCAGCCGGATGATCTGTCGGGCTGGCTCGACCTGGGGCAGGCCTATGGCGCCATCGGCAACTACTCGCTGGCGCTGCGCTGCTATCAGCGCGCCAATCGGCTCGCCGGCGGGGAGAGCGCCGCCGCGCTCTCAGGCATGGCCGAGTCCATGCTCATGGGCGAGGACACCAGCCAGGCAGCCAAGGCGCAGGAACTGCTCGAGCGCGCGCTGCAGATCGATCCGCACTCGCCCAAGGCACTGTTCTATAGCGCGGTGGCCGCTTATCGCGATGGCCGACTGGACGTGGCACGACAGCGTTTCCAGACCATGCTGGACATGGGGCCTCCCGAGAGTATCCGCACAGCACTGCAGCAACAGATCGATGATATCGACGCGCAGATCAAGGGTGGCACCAAGGGCGCGACTGTCGTCGCTTCGCAGGCAGCAGCTTCCACGTCACCCGCGTCGCCCAGCGATGCCGCGCCCGCGCGCGGCGTGGATCTTGCCACGGCCATTCATCTTCACCTGACCCTGAACTCCGCGCTCGCCGGCAAGGTACCCGCGGAGGCGTGGCTGTTTGTGTTCGTGCGCGCCCCCGGTGGTGGACCGCCGCTGGCGGTCAAGCGCTTGAGCGCGACACTGCCGCAGGATGTGGATCTGTCATCGGCCGATGCCATGGTCGCGGGGCGCAGCGTCGAGGCCGGACAGAATGTGTCGGTCGTGGCGCGCATCTCCGCTTCCGGCAGCCCGCTGCCGCAGAGCGGCGATCTTTACGGAGAGATTCAGACCATCGCCGGCAAGGGCGGTGCAGAGACGCTGCAGATCGACAAGCGCAGCCCCTGAACGTTGCGCCCAATCCAGACGCGTGAGCAATCCGTCATACGCGCCTGCGGGAACTCCGTGATACGTTAGAAACGTGCGTGTGATCCTGGCTCTGGTTGGCGCGATTCTCGGCCTGCGTCTTGCCGGCTGGGGTAATTGGTCATTGGGACTGCTGGCCGGTGGTGGCCTGGGACTCGCGATCGGCGAACTGATGCGGCTCACCGGCCGCGTTGAAACCCTCGAGAAAAACCTCAAAGAGCTGAGCGCGCAGGTTGCCGCACGCGCGCTGCCAACCGCGCCTGCAACGGCACCGTCGTCCACACCCACGCCCACGCAAACTCCCGTACCAGCGCCAGCGCCAGCGCCAGCACCAGCGCCCGCGGCCGTAGCCCCGCTCACGCCGACCACTGCGAGCGCGTGGGCGCCGCCGCCGAGTGCGCGAATCCCTGCCGCGCCGCCCGAAGTGCCGCCCATCATCCGGATCGTTCGCGACTTCTTTTCCGGCGGCAATGCGCTGGTCCGCATCGGCATCATCGTGCTGCTGTTCGGTGTCGGCTTTCTGCTGCGCTATGTCTCCGAGCACACCAAGGTCCCGATCCAGTTCCGTCTCAGCGGGGTCGCCGTGGGCGCGCTGGTGCTGCTGACGCTGGGATGGCGATTGCGCCTGCGGCGCCCGGGCTATGCGCTGGCGCTGCAGGGCGGGGCCGTCGGTGTGCTCTACCTGGTGGTGTTCGCGGCTATGCGCCTGTACGCGTTGCTGTCACCGGCCGCGGCCTTCCCCCTGCTCGTGGTGTTGTCGGCGCTCACCGCATTCCTTGCCATTGTGCAAAATTCACAGGCCTTCGAACTGCTCGCGATCGCCGGCGGGTTTCTGGCGCCGCTGCTCGCATCAAACGGGCAGGGCGATCACGTGGTGTTGTTCACCTACTACGCGGTGCTCAATGCCGTCATCGTCGTGACCGCGTGGTTCAAGTCCTGGCGCGCACTCAACGTGGCGGGCTTTCTGTTCACCTTCGTCATTGCGACTGCCTGGGGCGTTTTGCGCTATCGCCCCGAGGACTTCCCCAGCACTGAACCGTTTCTGCTGCTGTTCTTCATCTTCTACCTGGCGATCGGCGTCCTGTTCTCGCTCCGGCAGCCGCCGAACCTGCGAGGCTACGTGGACGCCACGCTGATCTTCGGCAATCCGATCGCCGCGTTCGGCCTGCAGAGCGCAATGCTGCATCAACGATTGCTGCCGCTGGCCTTCAGTTCGCTGGCCTTCAGCGCGGTGTATCTGATGTTCGCGGGGTCGCTGCACCGCTCCGGACGTCCGGCGCTGCGCCCGCTGGTCGAAGCGTTTCTCGCGTTGGGCGTGGCCTTCCTGACCCTCGCGGTGCCGCTCGCATTGAGCGGCAGGTGGACCTCGGCCTCCTGGGCACTCGAGGGCGCCGCATTGGTCTGGATCGGTTGCCGGCAGAACCGCCTGTTGGCGCGCCTGGCGGGCGTGCTGCTGCAGATCGCTGCGGGCTGCACCGTCTGGTTGGGCGTCGACTTCCTGTCGGGGCACTTCGTCATGCCCGAGGGCCTCTACTTGAGCGGACTCACGGTCGCTGTGGCCTCGATCTGCTCCGCACATGCTTTCAACGGTCATAGTTCGGCGCTGCATGAGAACGAACGCCCGCTCCTGGGGGCGCTGTTTTTCTGGGGCGTAATTTTCTGGCTGCTGAGCGGAATGATCGAACTGCGCCAGCGCTGCCCGGCGCCGTATGTGCTGAATGTCGAGTTGTCCTTCGTGGCAGTCAGCGCATGGCTCTCGAGCGAGCTGCATCAGCGCCTGAGGCTCGAAATCGCGAGGATTCCCGCCCTGTGGTTGCTTCCGGCGATGCTGCTGTTCGCGGTGTCGATGGTCTCGCCAGGGGCGCATCCGCTGGAAAATGGCGGGCTCATCAGCTGGCCGTTGGCGTTTGCCGCGTTCTATCTCATTGCCAGGCGCCACGAGGGAGCGCCCGACGGCGCGCTTTCGAGCGCGCTCCATAGCGTCTCGGTGTGGCTGCTCGCGCTGCTGCTGAGCTGGGAACTGGAATGGCAGGTTCATCGCCTGGTGGGCGCTGTCGGCTCATGGTCCGGCATTGCCTGGGCCGTGGTGCCGGCACTGCTGCTGTGGCTACTGCCGCGCCTGGCTGACCGACATCGGAAAGCTTATATCGATGTCGCCGGGACGGGCTTCGCCCTTTACCTGGGGCTTTGGATCCTCATCACCAATTTCTCGATGCGCGGCGACGCGCAGCCGCTGCCCTACCTGCCGCTGCTCAATCCGCTGGATCTGGCGCAGATTTTCGTGCTGATCGTGCTGCTGCGATTCTGTCTGCTGATCCGGGCGGAGTGGCTGACCAGCGGGCCCGCGGTGCCGATCAGTCTGGCGCTGCTCGGCTTCATTGCACTGAACGGCGCGCTGCTGCGCACCCTGAATCATTTATTCGGTGTGCCGTTTACACTGAACGCCATGCTGCAGTCGACACTGGTGCAGACCTCGCTTTCAATCTTCTGGGCAGTGATCGCCCTCACGGCCATGCTCATTGCCACGCGCTCGGCGAAACGCGCGGTGTGGCTGGCGGGCGCCGCACTGCTGGCGATCGTGGTCATCAAGCTGTTCCTCGTGGACCTGTCGCGCATTGGCTCCATCGAACGCATCGTGTCCTTCGTCGGCGTCGGGCTGCTCATGCTGGTGCTGGGATATTTCTCACCCCTGCCGCCGGAAGTACGGGAGCCTCATTGATGCGCCCTCGATCCGCGCGGCTGGCGTCGCTCGCGTTGGCGCTTGCCGGCGCTGCCCATGGCGCCGAGCTGGAACCGAAGCTGTTTGCCTACGGCATGCCGATCGCCACGCCGGGCGAGGCGGCCGAATATCGCATCGAAATACCTCCCGAGGTGTACCTCAAGTCGGTGCAGCCGGGGCTTGGGGATCTGCAGATATTCAACGCCAAGGGCGAGCCGGTGCCCTTTGCGATCGAGCAGCCGCGGGTGCCGCCGCGCGCGCATCCCGTGGGCACATCGGTGCCGCTGTTTCCATTGCGCGATGATTCACCGGCGGCACTGAGTGCCTTGCGAGTGGCCATCGATACGCAGGGATCGGCGATCAGCGTTCAAACCAATGGCGCCGATCGGGCGGGCAACGAGTCGCTGAGCTACGTGCTCGACAGCCGCTCCGTGCAGTCGCCGGTGTCGGCCATCCAGCTGCACTGGCCGGACGATGCCGCCGATTTTGCCGGACGGGTCAGCGTGGAGTCCGCCGAGACTCTGGGTCTGTGGCACCTCGTCACCGTGGCTGCACCGATTGCCAACCTGCACGCCAATGGCGCCGAATTGATCGAGGATCGGGTCGAGATTCCCAGCACACAGGCGCATTTTTTCCGCCTGAGCTGGAATGGAAAGCCGCCGCCTTTCCGCCTCACAGCGGCCGCGGTGGAGGTCACCGATGCGTCCGATCGCATCGATCGGGCCAGTCTGATCGTGGGCGCTGCGACCGGGAAGAACAAACCAGGTGAGTTTCAATTCGATCTGCGCGCCACGCCGCCGACCGACCGTCTCAACCTGGTGCTGCCGGAGCTCAACACGGTGATCGATGCGGAGATCCTGGCGCGTGCCGATCCCAAAGACTCGTGGCAACAGGTCACAAAAGGCGGCTTCTATCGTCTGCAGAGTACCGACGGTGAATTGCGCAATGGGGCAGTGAAGATTGATCTGACGCCGTGGCGCTATTGGCTGGTGCGAGTGCTGCGGCCGGCCGCATCGGAGAGTAGTGGAGCGCCTCGTCTCGAGGTGCAATGGCGCGCTTCGGAAGTGCTGTTTCTCGCGCGCGGGGCGGGTCCCTACACGATGGCGTACGGCAGCGGATCCACGATGGGTGCGGCGGCTTCGCTGGCATCCTTGCCCAACAGCGTGGCGCCCGAGTCTGCAACCCTCGGCTCGCCGGCAATCCTCGGCGGAGAGTCGCGCCTGAAGACATCGTTCGCGGTCAATGGCTGGCGAAACGGCAGTCTTTGGATCACGCTGATCGCGGCGCTGGCGGCACTCGGGTGGATGGCCTACCGGCTGACGCGGGAGCTGCAGTCGACGCGGTGAAATCGAGAGGGATGTTGCGCCTGCGAATATTCTCTCTATTAAGCAATAGATTACGCTGAATACCTCAAGTTGCGCAGCACGCGGCCGGGATTGCTAAACTGCGGTTCCACCCATTGGAGGATCCAGGCTCGATGAGCAGCGGAGCTCTTGAACGGCGACTGCGCGCCGGTGAATTTGCGATTACGGCCGAAATCACGCCGCCAGTATCGGCCGATCCCGCGCTGCTGCTCGAGCGAGCGCTGCCCTTGAAGGGTCTCGTGGATGCTGCGAACGTCACGGACGGCGCCAGTGCACGCGCCCACATGGACACCCTGACGGCCGCGGGACTGCTGGTGCGCAACGGACTCGAGCCCATCCTGCAGATCACCTGCCGCGATCGCAATCGCATCGCATTGCAGAGCTTGCTGCTGGGCGCGGCGGCACAGGGCGTGCCGAATCTGCTGGCGCTGCGAGGCGATGATCCGAGTGCCGGGGATCAACCCGATGCCAAGCCGGTGTTCGATCTCGACGCCAGTGCGCTGCTGCGCACGGCGGCCACGATGCGTGATCGCGGCGAACTGCCCAATGGGCGCCCCATCCAGGGCCGTGTGGATCTCTTCATCGGCGGTGCGGATATGCCTATCGATCCGCCCGCCAATTGGCAGCCCACCTCGCTGCTGCGCAAGCTCGAAGCCGGGGCGCAGTTCGTGCAGACGCAATTCTGCATGGATGCGCAGGTGCTGCGACGCTACATGGCGGCGCTGGCCGATCATGGCATCCCCAAGCGGGTGTTCATCCTGGTCGGCATCGCGCCGCTGGCGTCGGCACGTTCGGCGCGCTGGATTCGCGACAAGCTCTTCGGCTCCATCATTCCGGAACCGCTGATCGCGCGGCTGGAATCGGCCGCGGACCCCAAGGCCGAGGGACATCGCATCTGCCTGGAGCTCATGCAGGAGTACACCGAGATTGCCGGTGTAGCGGGAGTGCATCTGATGGCGCCGCTGAACGAATCGGCGGTGCCTTCGGTCATCAGCGACTTCCGCGCCGTTGCAACCGCCAGCGCAAAGTAAGGAACTCAGCAGCGCGTGCAGCCGGCGGCTGCCCGCGCTGTTCGCTCTGGTGCGAGTCGCGGCGCAGTGCTTTGCGTTGCGGGGCGTGCAAGGGGCACCGATAATCGGCTCCCCGTCACGATCCCCCAGGAGCTCCCATGAAGCGCTTGATAGCCACGCTGGCGATGATCAGCTGCGCCGCCGTCGCCACCGCGGCACTGAAACCCGGCGACAAGGCCCCGGATTTCTCCACCCAGGCCTCGCTTGCGGGCAAGGCATTCGACTTCTCCCTGGCCTCGGCGCTGAAGAAAGGACCGGTGGTGCTGTACTTTTACCCGGCCGCCTTCACGCCTGGCTGTACGGTCGAGGCACACGAGTTTGCCGAGGCCACCGCCGACTTCCAGGCGCTCGGCGCCACGGTAATCGGGGTCTCGCATGACGACATCGACAAACTGAATAAATTCTCGGTCACCGAATGCCGCAACAAATTTGCCGTCGCCGCCGATCCGGATCAGCACATCATGAAATCCTACGATGCGGTGCTGGCGAAGAATCCGCTGTACGCCGATCGGACCTCGTACGTGATCGCACCGGACGGCAAGATCATCTACAGCTACACCGATCTGAAGCCCGATCTGCACGTCGCCAACACGATGGCCGCCGTCAAGCAGTGGAGGGCTTCGCACCCGAACTGATCCTGTCCGCCGCGCTCTGCTTGAGCGCGTGTTTTTCGCACGCGGCGGGCGCGCAGACCACTGCCGCGCCCGCCGCCTCTCCCACGGCGACACAGCCGATCGATCGACTCGACGAGATCGATGTGGTCGGCGAACGTCCCGGGCCCCGGCTCTGGAAGGTCACGCGCGGCGGTCACGTGCTGTGGCTGCTCGGCACGCTCAACCACGTGCCGCGCAAGATGGTCTGGCAGCCCACCGAGGTGGAGTCGGCACTTGATGAGTCGCAGCAGGTGCTGCCGCACGGCACCTCGTTTTCGGCGGATATCGGTCCGTTCGCCGAGATCCGGCTGTACTTCCAGTACCGCGGAGCGCAGAAGAACCCGGGTCATACCCACCTGAAAGACTGGCTGCCGGCGCTGCTGTACGCGCGGTTCGAAACACTCAAGGCGCGCTTCGACCCGAACGATTCGGGCATCGAGGAGCTGCGTCCCTCCTTCGCCGCGCTGCGCATCTATCAGAAGGCCATCGAGGCGGCAGGCTTGACCGAGCATGATGAGATCGAGAAGGCGGTTTTGAAGCTGGCTTCAAAGCGTCACGTGCCCGTGCGGCGCGCGCAGCTGGTCGTGGAAGATCCGGCGGATGCGCTCAAGGAGGTCAGCGCGCTGCCGCCCAGCGTGGAGATCAGTTGCCTGGAGACGACGGTCACGCGCCTGGAGACGGATCTGCCGCTGATGCAGGAGCGCGCGCGCGCCTGGGCGGTCGGCGATGTCGATCGGCTGCGCCATCTGCCGTTTCCCGATCAGCGTGAAGCCTGCATCAGCGCGATGTCGAATGCGCCGCGCGTCAAGGCGCTGATCGAGGAGGCCGCGGCGCGCTGGGACAGCGCGGCCGAAGCGGCGCTCACGAACCAGGGCGTGAGTTTCGCGATGCGGCCGATCTATGATCTGCTGGCGCCCTCGGGCACGCTGGCCCGCTTCCGTGCCGAGGGCGCTACCGTCGAAGGGCCCTGATTACCGGTGAACGATCAGCGCCGGCGAAAGCCGCGGCCGCCCCAGTAGGCGCGGCGGTAGCCGTAGCCATAATGGCCGTAGCCCCAATAGCGCGCACCGTAGTAGCCGGGACCGAACCAAACATGCGGGCCATAGTAGTAGGGCGCCACGACGGGTACCGGTGCGGCAATCACCGGCGCGGGAATGCCGACACCGACGTAGACGCCGGCCGCGTGGGCCGCTGGCGTGTAGAGACTGCTCGCCGCGCTGGCGGTGAGGGCAAGGACAAGGCCGGGCAGGTAACGCATGGTGCAATCTCCAGTGCAGGCAACCAAATGAAGAACCTACAGCTAGTCCAACGGCGCAGATGCTGGCGGGTTGACGCGGCCGGGACGTCCGCAGCCGCGGTTATGATAGGCGGCGCAGCAGAGCGGAGAGGTGCATGAGAACCCTGTGGATCATCATCGGCGGTATGGCGCTGTGGGCCGTGCTGGCAGTGTTGGTGCGATGGAAGATCCGTTGAGGCCGGCACACACGACGATTGGCTTCGGTGAGTTCGTCGTACTCGCCGCAGCCTTGCTCGCCACCCAGGCGTTCGCCGTCGATGCGATGCTGCCGGCGTTGCCTACGATCGTGCGCGAGCTCATGGTTGCCAATGCCAACCACGGGCAATGGGTCGTCACTGCCTACGTCGTGGGCGTGGGTCTCGGCCAACTTTTCTGGGGCGTGCTGTCGGACCGGTTCGGTCGGCGGCCGGTGCTGGTGGGTGGGCTCGTTCTATATGTCTTCGCGGCCGCGGCGTGTGCCCTCACGCACAGCTTCACGGCGTTGCTCGGCTGGCGGGTGCTGCACGGCCTCGCGGCAGCCAGCGCCGTCGTCACGCGTTCGGTGATCCGCGACCTGTATTCGGGCCGCACCATGGCGCGCGTGATGTCGCTGACATTCGTCATCTTCCTGATGGTGCCTACGGTCGCGCCCAGCATCGGGCAGCTGATCCTGTTGCTGGCGCCGTGGCGGTTCGTGTTCATCGTGTTCGCAGCCTTCGCGGCGGTCATCGCCACCTGGGCCATGCTGCGCCTTCCGGAGACGCTGCACCCGGAATTCCGGCTCTCACTGACGGTGCGCCACATCGCCCGTGCGGCCGTCACCGTGATCACCGACCGCACCTCGCTCTGCTACACGCTGGCGGTCGCGGTAATGTTCGGTGCGCTGATTGCCTACGTCGGCATGGTGCAGCAGATCTTCGCCGCGGTCTTTCACCGCGCCAGCTGGATGCCGACCATGTTCGCGCTGTGTGCGATCTTCATGGGGCTGGCCTCCCTGCTCAATTCGCGCATCGTCGAGCGCCTCGGGATGCGCCGCATTTCACACGCCGCGCTGCTGGTCTACATCGCAGTCACGCTCGGGCACGTGCTGGTGGCGGCGCTGGGTTGGGAGCAGTTGTGGACCTTCGTTGTGCTGCAATCGGCCACCATGGCGTGCTTCAGCCTGGCCGTATCGAATTTCGGCGCCATGGCACTGGATCCGCTCGGCGCGATTGCCGGCATCGGTGCCTCGCTGCAGGGATTCATCACCACCTTCGGTGGCGCATTGATCGGCGCCGCGATCGGCCGGAATTTCAACGGCACCACGCTGCCGCTGACTATCGGCGCGCTCGGGGCCGGCATCCTGAGCCTGGTCTTCGTGCTGTTGGCCGAGCGCGGACGGCTGTTTCGACCGCATCACCCGACGATATCCGACGGTCACTGATCCGTGGCAGCATCCATCAAGATTCAGTAGCGATGTTTCAGCAACGATCGACTCGAGGAGATTTGCAATGCGTGGAGTGAAAGGCCTGGTAGGGGCGGCAGCCGCAATGGCGATGGCTCTCGGCGGCATGCTGTCGGCACAGGCGGGCGCGCCCATGGTCAAGACGCAGGCGCCGGGCTACTACCGTGTGATGGTGGGAGATTTCGAGGTCACCACGCTGCTGGACGGCACGATGATGATTCCCATCGAGGGATTGCTGAACGACATCTCGCCGGCGCAGCTCGAGCACTCTCTGGCGCGCGACTTCCTCAAGGATCCGGTGGAGCTGTCGGTCAACGCCTTCCTGATCAATACCGGACCCAAGCTGGTACTGGTGGATACCGGCGAGGGCGGCGGCATGGAGGGCACGGGGCATCTGCTGGAGAACCTCAAGGCTGCCGGCTACGAGCCCTCGCAGGTCGATGAGATCTACATCACCCACATGCACGGCGATCACATCAGCGGACTGACAATAAAGGGCGAACGTGCCTTCCCGAGCGCCCTGGTGCGTGCCAGCCGCCAGGATGCAGACTATTGGCTCAGCCCCGAGAAGCTGGCTGCTGCCCCAGCCGATGCCAAGGAGAGCTTCCAGCACGCGCAGGAAGTGTTCGCGCCCTATATCAAGGCCGGGAGATTCAGTCCCTTCGATGGCGATGTCGAACTCGTGCCCGGTGTGCGCGCCGTGGCGACTCACGGCCACACGCCCGGTCACACCTGTTACCTGATCGAGAGCCGCGGCCAGCGCATGCTCTTTGTCGGCGATCTGCTGCATGTGGCCTCGGTGCAGTTCGCCAACCCTGCGATCACGCTCAAGTTCGACACCGACATTGCGGCCGCGCGTACGCAACGGCAGCGGATATTCCGTGAAGCGGCCGCCAACGGCGAGTGGATCGCGGCGGCGCATCTGCCCTTCCCGGGACTGGGCCATATCCGCTCAGAAGGGAAGGCATACGCCTTCGTGCCGGCGAACTACGGGATCCCGCACTGAACCATCGCATATGCCGCTGGACCGGCCACAAGCCGCACGCTACATCCGCAGCCACGTCGCTGCGCAGCTGTATGACGCGTCCGCAGTGCCGCCGCAGGGCACCGCCATCTACACCTTGGCGGATCCGCGGGAGCTACGCCGAGTGCGCTACGTCGGCCAAAGCCGGGCGCCGAAGCGCCGCTTTCTGCAGCATCTCAACACGGCGCGGGTCTGGATGCCGGCCGATACGCCCTGGTGGGTAAAGGATCCCGGGCTGCGGCCGCTGTCGGAGTGGATCCGGCAGCTGTATCTTGAGGAAATGCGGCTGCCCACCATGGTGATCTGCGACTGGGTCGACAGCACGGCCGCGGCAAGGCTCGCTGAGCGAGCCCGCATCTGTGCCTGTCTCGAAGATCAACTGCAGTTGCTGAATGTCGAAGGGGAACGCAGCGGCAGCCAGATACAACTGCTGTAGCGAACTCAGGCGAGGGGATCTGGCTTGATGAATCCCGGAAATCGCCGCTCCGGATCGTGCTTGCGTCGAAGCGCTTCAAGCCGCCGATAGGCAGCCTCCGACAGATAGCGCGCAGGGTGGTGCTCGATGTTTTCGTCGTTCATCTGGGCACCCGCGGAAATGCTGTCGAGCCTGCGCATCGCCTGTACCGCCCAGGTCTCGCAACGCGCATCGTCGGATGGGTCGTAGTAGACGGCGTTGCTCGAAATATAGATGTCCGCCTGCGTGCTGTACGCCATGTCCGGTAGGTGCTGAACCGGTCCCCACACCTGCATGAAGATGTAGGATTTGGGCGTCGGTCGATCGGTCAGCAGCGGCCGCATCAGGGGTAGCAAGGCTTCAGTGCTGGCGTTGGTCCAGATATTATCGACCGCAAAACGGGCGCCGGTGGGATTGATATCGGTGGGAGGCTCGACGTCGAACGGTACCACGATATCCCGTACCCATTTCTGCTGGGCGCGCGCCACCGCGGGGCAGCGCTGCAGCAGGGCCATGGCGCCGTTGACCTCCTCGTCCGAATCGGCCAGGCAATGTCCCGACAGCTGCAGCATCGGCACGCCATCCACCTCTTTGCCGATCAGCACGACTTCCAGGCTGCGCGGAAACTCAGCCATCGTCTCGCGCACCCAGCCGATGACCGTCTCGCATTCGGATATGCCAAAGATGAAGCCGGCGGTGCGCATGATCTTCGGCTTGGGATGAAGCTGCAGGTAGTAGCGCACGGCGACGCCGAAATAGCCGGGGCCCGATCCCCGGGCGGCCCAGTAATAGTCGCTGTTGTCAGTTTCGCTGGCGTGAATCAGGTCACCCTTGGACGTGACCACATCCAGGGCCTTAAGGTTGGCGCAACCGAGTCCGAAGACCCGGGAATTCCAGCCGTGGCCGCCGCACATGACAAAGCCGCCGATGCCCACGTTGACCCCGTGGGCCGTCGGAGTAAAAAGCTGGTAGTCCTCGCGGAGCTTTTTGTTGAGCACATTTCCATAGACCGAGGGACTGACGGCGACCACGCCCCCGGCATCATCGACTCTGATCTCACTCATACGCGCCAGATTGATCTGGACGGAGCGATCGAGGGTGTGGGATCCGGACCAGGCGTGACCTCCCGAGCGTGCGGTCACCTGCCAGCCGCGCTCCCGCGCCAGCTTGACCGCCGCCACGACGTCATCCTCACCCGCCGGTAACACGATCGCCTCGGGGTACCGGTTCGGTTTGCGCGCGTTGAACGAGGCCGCCTGCCGCAGCGCCTCGTAATGCGGCTCTCCTTTAAACGTGATCTTGCCCGCGAGCTTCTCAGACAGCGCGGATCCGACCTTTGCCTCGCTGCGATCGGTGGCGAGGGCGTAGGATCCAGCGGCCAGAAGAAATTGACGGCGATCAACCATGCGAATTCCCTTTCTCACTGGGTCTTCAGGAAGGCGAGCACATCATCGACGTCCGCAGGATTCGAGTATCCCGGGAAGGTCATCTTGGTACCTTTGACGAAACCCTGCGGGTTGGCAATGAATGCACGCAGATTCGCCTCCGTCCAGGTGATGCCGCTCGTTCGCAGCGCCTGGGAGTAGTCGAAGCCTGGAGTCATGGCGGCTTTGCGGCCGTAGATGCCTGCCAGGTCGGGGCCGATGCCGGTTCCGAGCACATTGTGGCAAGCGCTGCAGGTCTGGAACAATTGCGCGCCGCGCGCCAGATCGACCGCGATGGCCGGAGTCAGCGTGCTGACAGTGACCATCGAGAGGGCAGCGATCAGATATCTCATAGGCGAAATATGGCAGATCAAGAGATCAATCGTCGATCGATCGCTGCGGCAGCCGGGGCCTGGATCGGCCTGCTGGTCGGTGCCAACGCGATCATTTCCTCGACCACCAGCAACTTCATGAAGCCGCTGGCGGCCAGCTTTGGCGTCGATCGCGGCACCATCTCGGCCGCAATCAGCGTCGCCGCACTGACGGTTGCCTTCGCGGTGCCCATATGCGGCCGGGCGATGGACCGGTTCGGGCTGCGTCGTGTGCTGATCCCGGGCGTCATTGCTTTCGGTCTGCTGATGTTTGCATTCAGCCTGGTGGAGAATGTGTGGGAATTCGCCCTGCTGCAGGTGGCGATGGGCATTGCCGTGTCGATGCACAGTTCAGTGGCCTATGCCAAGGTGGTGACGCAGTGGTTCGATCGGTGGCGGGCACTGGTGCTCGGCATCATCGTGGCGCTCGGCGCTGGGGTCGGTCAGACGAGCATGCCGCTGGTGGCGCAATACCTGATCGGACGCTTTGGCTGGCGCGGGGCGTATATAGGCATTGGTCTGATCATACTGTGTATCGGGCTGCCGCTGATCGTGCTGTTGGTACGGGAAGCGCCCCAGTTTGAGCGCACGGCGGCGCAACGACGCGCCGAGCGCCACAACCAGGGTGCGGGCATTGTCGGGGTCAGCGTGCGGGATGCGATTCGCGGACCCACGTTCTGGCTCATTTTCATTGCCATCATGTTCGGCTCCATGACGCTGCTGGGCACGCTGCAGCATGGGGTGCCGATGATCACCGAGCACGGCTATGACGTGCACGTGGCCACAACCGCTCTATCATTCGCTTTCGGCGGGGTCGTGGTCGGTCAGTTGTTATCCGGCGCCATCGTCAACCATATCAATACACCCAAGGTCATCGTGCCGTTCTTCGCCGCCGCATTGATCGGCCTGCTGATCATCCACAGCGTCCACGTGCAATCGGGCGTGCCACTGCTGTTGACCGGTGCCGCGCTGATGGGGCTCGGGCTCGGCGGCGAGGTGACCCAGAATGCCTACCTGGTGTCGCGTTATTTCGGTCTGAGGGCGTTCGGAGCCATCTACGGCCTGACTTTCGGCGCCAGCAATGCGGGCATTGCCATTGGCACATTCACGATGGGCAAGGTGCACGACATTGCCCATAACTATGATCCCATACGGCTAATCTTCGGCACTTGCCTGGGGATCTCGGTGCTGTGCATTGCGCTGCTGGGTCCCTATGTCTATAACTTCCAGAAGAAGCCGTGAAGGGACGGCACTGTCTCAGCGCTGCAGCACCGCCGGATTCGCGACGCGGACGGGCGTGCCGGCGGCGAAGGCCGCGATCGCCTCGGGCATATCGCCGTAGAACGCCCGCAGTGTCTCGATGGTCACGTAGCCCAAGTGGGGTGTCAGCGTGACGTTGTCGAGCGAGCGCAGCGGGTGATCGACCGGCAGCGGTTCCTGGTCAAAGACATCGAGTCCAGCCCCCGCGATGCGCTCCTCGCGCAGCACCGCCACCAGCGCCGCCTCGTCCACGATCGGGCCGCGGGAAGTGTTCACGAGGTAGGCGCCGGATTTCATCTGCCCCAACTCGTGTGCCCCGACCAATCCACGCGTACGCTCGCTCAGCTGCAGGTGAATCGAGAGCACGTCGGCTTCGCGGAACAGTTCATCCTGCTCCACGCGGCGCACACCGACCGCAGCGGCGTTCTCGGCCGTGAGATTCTGACTCCAGGCAATCACCGGCATGTCGAAGGCGTTGCCGTAACGCGCCATCCGCTGCCCAATGCGCCCCAGACCCAGCAATCCCAGCGTGCGGCCGGCCAGCAGCACACCCACGGTGGATTGCCAGGCACCCGCACGCATATGGGCGTCCTCGCGCGCGATGTGACGCACGGTGGCCAGCATCAGGCCCCAGGCCAGTTCCGGCGCGGCGTTGCCAATTCGAGCGAACGCGGGGCGAGTGGAATCGGAATGAACGATCACGATCCCATGGTCAGTCGCCGCCGCCATGTCCAGATTGGCCAGCTTCATCCCGGCGATGGTCACGAGCTTCAATTTGGGCAGTCGCGCCAACAGGCTGCGCGGCAACGCCATCCGCTCCCGCATGGTACACAGCACATCGAACGGTGCCAGCAGAGTGGCGGCTTCGTCCTCGCCGAGGTGACGATCGAACACGGTGATCTCGGCTCCCGCCGGCAGGTGCGACCAATCGGCGCACTGCAGGGCGACATGGGCGTAATCATCGAGAATGGCAACCTTAAGCATGCCGAGGATCCTTACGCGATACGCGTCATAGCCGCCAGAGAATAGCGGCTTTGCGTTGTGGGCGGTAAAGCCAGACACTGCGACATCGTGGCAGCGAATCTCTCAATGGCGATCATCGGGGCCGGCATCGGCGGTCTGGCGTGCGCCGCGGCTTTGGAGCGGGTCGGGATTGAAGTGACCGTCTATGAGCAGGCGCGGCAGTTCCGCCGGTTGGGCGCGGGCATTCAGATCGGCTGCAATGCCATGCAGGTGCTGCGGCGGCTGGGATTAGAACCGCGATTACGGGCCGAAGCCTTTTATCCACGCTCGTGGAACAACAGGGTCTGGGATTCGGGCGAAGAGAAGTTCGATATGGTCTTCGGCGCCTCTGCCGAGGCAAAATTTGGCGCACCGTATCTGCTGGCGCACCGCGGTGACCTGCATGCGGCGCTGGCCGACATTGTTCCGGCCGAGCGCATCCGGCTTGACCACCGACTGGTGGGACTGGATGACACCGCCGAGGGGATCCGGTTGGCCTTCGCCGATGGCTCCAGGCGCACGGTAGACGCCGTCATCGGTGCGGACGGCGTGCACTCCACGGTCAAGGATCTGCTGTTCGGCGAATCTGCGCCCAACCTCACCGGCCGCGTGGCTTACCGGACCACCTTTGCAGCCACTCTGCTCAACGGGCATGCGCTCGATGAATGTACCAAGTGGTGGGGCGAGGATCGCCACATCGTCATCTACTACGTCAAGCCGGATCGCAGTGAGGTCTACTTCGTCACCAGCCAGCCCGAGAGCGGATTTCGAGTCGAGTCCTGGTCGACAAAGGGCGACGTGACGGCGCTGCGCGCCGCTTATGAAGGCTTTCATCCGCAGGTCCAGGCGGTTCTGAAGGCCTGTCCCGAGGTACACAAATGGGCCCTGGTGGATCGCGATCCGCTGCAACGCTGGACCGATGGGTGCGTGAGCTTGCTGGGAGACGCCTGTCATCCCATGATGCCGTACATGGCCCAGGGCGCTGCCATGGCGATGGAGGATGCGGCGGTGTTATCGCGTTGTCTGGCCAATGTCGATCGTGAGGGGATCGCCGAGGCATTTCGGCGCTTCGAGGCCACGCGCATGGAAAGAACCTCGCGCGTCCAGCTGACCTCGCGCCGCAATACCTGGCTCAAGGACAAAACCGACGCGGATTGGGTTTACGGTTACAACGCCTGGACCGTGCCTTTGGCTTCACTATGAAACTGCTGTCCCCTGAAGACCTCGATCAATTGCTGCCGGCGGCGACCCATGCCTTTCCCAGCCCGGTGCCGACGCAAAACGTTTCCAGCGATGAATATCTGCCTCGCCCCCAGTCGCTCTCGCAGGCGCAGGTGCAAGCGCGGCTCGCTGAGCTGGCCGATGAGCTGGCGGGGCGGCAGGGGATCAGCCGGCGGCGCTTCTTTCAGAGCGCCAGCGGCATGGCGGCCTCTTTCCTGGTGATGAACGAGGTCTATGGCGCTCTGTTCGCCGTCACACCGGCTGAGGCGGCGACGCCCGAAATGGCGAACGCGCGCGCCGATGCGCTCCAGGATCAATTCATCATGGACTTCCACACGCACCATTTGCACGAGCCGCTGGCGCCGGATGTCTTCCAGCTGTTCCTGGGCACGCGACAGCGGGCGCGAGACGCGGGCTGGAATCCGGACATACCGAACCGGCCGGGCACCCATGCGGACCTGCTCTATGACAACTACATCAAGGAGATCTTTCTCGACAGCGATACCAAGGTGGCACTGATCAGCAGCGCACCGGCCGATAGCCGCGACGAGTACTTTCTCTCCAACGATGCCATGGTCGAGGATCGCCGCCGGACTAATGCGGCTGCCGGCTCCAAACGGCTGTATGCCCACGGCATCATCACGCCTGGGAGGCCCGGTTGGCTGGACGATCTCGATCGGCAGATCGCGACCACCCAGCCGGATGCCTGGAAGGGCTATACCATCGGGGATCCGTTGGTTGCGGTCAGAAAGGGCCACATCAGCGCGTATCCGTGGCGCATGGACGATGAAAAGCTGGTCTATCCGGGGTACGAGAAGATTGCCCGGTCCGGCGCTCGTATCGTGTGCGTACACAAGGGACTGTTTCCACCCTCGGCCGAAAAAGCGTTCCCGACGCTGCGCAACTTCGCCGATGTCAGCGATGTGGGCAAGGCCGCCCGGGATTGGCCGCAATTGACGTTCGTCATTTACCACGCCGGCTATCGCCATGCGGGCGGTGGTGATCCGGCAGTCGCGCTGGCCGAGTATCGGCGCACCGGACGCATCGACTGGGTCTCCGATCTTGCTGAAATACCGGCAAAGTACGGTGTCAACAATGTCTATGGCGATATCGGACAGAGCTTTGCCGAACTCATCATCGCGCAGCCGCGGCTGGCCGCAGCCTTCATGGGCACGCTCATCAAGGGGCTCGGCGCCGATCACGTCGTCTGGGGGACCGATGCGCTCTGGACCGGATCGCCGCAGTGGCAGATCGAAGGACTGCGCCGACTCGAGATTCCCGAGGACATGCAGCGGCAATTCGGCTTCTCGCCGCTCGGTCCGGCCGACGGTACGATCAAAAATCGGATCTTTGGCGAGAACACCGCACGGCTCTATCATCATGAGCGCACCGCCGCGGGCCCGCTGCGCGATAAGCTGTCAGACATCAAAATCGCCTACCAGCAGGCCGGAGCCGCACCCACCAACCTGCGCTACGGCTACATCCGACGGCCAGGCTGAGCTCGTCTCAGCGAAGGTCCGGCGCCGCGCGCGCAGGATTCGCGGCCTCGAATGCGGCCGCCAGCGCGAGCAGGCTCTCTTCCGAGTAAGGGGCTCCGAGAAACGATAGCCCGACGGGCATGTTCGCCGACACGCGGCCGGCCGGCACCGTGATCTCGGGAAAGCCGCTGGCCGAGCCGATGTAACTGGCGCGATAGGGATCGGCGCTACCGCAGACATAGCTGGCGTCATCGATGTCAAAGCGCGGGCTGGCCGGACAGCTCATCGTCGAAAACACCAGCGCCTGCAGCCCATGTGTATCCAATAGCGCGCGCAATTGCTGGCGCAGGTCCGGCATCACGATGCTCTGCAGTCGGATGTACGCGGGTGAGTCGGTCAATTCGGTGGCATCGGCCACTCGCAGCGACTGCAGGCGCGCCGGATTCATCGGTGTGGCGGAGTCCACGATCGGATGCGCGGCGCTCAGGCGAATCAGCTGCGCCAGGGACCGCGGTTGTGCTGGAGTTGGCGGCAGCGTGCGCAGGTAGCGCTCGAACTGCGGTTTGAATTCGGCTTCCGAGACGGGCGCCAGGACCGAATCCCAAAGCTGTTCCATCGGTTCAGGCAGCCGCAGCGTTTCAAGGATCGCGCCCTGTGCCGAGAGCACGCGGAGCGCGACCTGTTCGATCGTGTCCACCTCTGCGTTGCCGCCACGGAAATTGGTGACAACGCCCAGTCGCAAACCCTTGAGCGACGCCGCACCAGGTGCCGATATGAATCCGCGCGCGCGTTCGGGCTGCCCGAGCGTGGCCGCGTCGCACGGATCCTGTGCCGCGATGGCATCGAGCACGATGGCAAGATCGGTGACCGTTCGCGTCATGATGCCCGGCGTATCGAAGGAGAGCGCGCTGGGCATGACCCCGC
>Ga0302324_100010333_pt1 | contig 19338 bp, 14 predicted proteins | sample Palsa_T0_1_FD_201949 | JGI IMG/M metagenome (GOLD analysis project Ga0302324, IMG submission 201949) | Peat permafrost microbial communities from Stordalen Mire near Abisko, Sweden - Palsa_T0_1 | ecosystem: Environmental > Terrestrial > Soil > Palsa > Peat permafrost | place: Sweden: Abisko...
GGTTCCGCACCGAATTCCTCACCGAGACCCGTGGCACTGGGCTGCTGCACCACGTGTTCGATCGCTGGGAGCCGTGGCACGGTGAGCTCAGGACCCGTCCGACCGGCTCGCTCGTCGCCGACCGGCGCGGCATCGTCTCGGCGTTCGCACTCTTCAACCTCCAGGAGCGTGGCACCCTGTTCATCGAGCCTGGCGATCCCGTCTACGAGGGGATGATCGTCGGCGAGAACTCCCGCGCCGAGGATCTCGACGTCAACGCCACCAAGGAGAAGCACCTCACCAACATCCGCTCCTCCACCGCCGATGAGCTCGTCCGCCTCGTCCCCAAGCGCGAGCTCTCACTCGACCAGGCTCTCGAGTTCCTCCGTGCTGACGAGTGCGTCGAGATCACGCCCCACGCCGTGCGCCTGCGCAAGGTTGAGCTCGACGGCACTGCGCGTGTGAAGCTCGCGCGCACTCGGGCGCGCGAGCTTCAGCCACAACGCTGAGCTAGGCCTGCTTTACCGCCGAGATGTCGAGCGCGAGCTTGACCTTGTCGGAGACGGCGACGTTGCCGCTGCCGAGGGCCTGGTTGAACTTCATCTCGAAGTCCCCGCGGGAGATCTGGCCGACGACCTCGAGCCCGAGCCGCTCGTTGCCCATCGGGTCGGTCTCGGTCCCGTCGACGATCGCCTCGAGGATGATCTCCTTGGTCACGCCATGCATGTCCAGGTTGCCGGTGATCCGGAACGTGTCATCGTCGATCTGCTCAATCTTGGTCGACTCGAACTTCAGCTCGGGGTACTGCTCGGCGTCGAAGAAGTCAGGCGAGCGCAGGTGGTCGTCGCGCTGCGGCCAGTCGGTGTTCACCGAGGTCGTCTTGACAGCGCCGTAGGCCTTCGTGTGCTCGAGATCCTCGCCGGCCTCCAGCCTTCCCTCGAACTCGGTGAATGTGCCGCGTACCGTGGCGATACCCATGTGCTTGACGGCGAATCCGACCTGTGAATGAGCCGTGTCTACGTTCCAGGTACCGGTCGGGATCGGGGTGGTCTTTGCGTCGGTGGTGGCCATTGCTGCCTCCCATTGTGTTGAGCACAGAGCCTGCGCCCTGTGCCGTAGTGGTTGATGACACAAGCGTTGAGGGCACAAGCATAACAGGTTCTTCCACGATAGGAATAGGCCGCTCGGGGGACGCCGCCGGCCGTGTGTCCTACCCTGGAGGTATGGGCAAGGTCTGGGTCCTCGACACCTCCACCAAAGGCACCGGCGCGAACATGGTTCCGCTCGAACGAGTCCTGCAGCAGCCGTCTCGCTCCGCGGAGCCGCTGTACGTACCGCGCAAACCGGCTCCTGCAGCGCCACCCGAGCCGAAACCGAAGGAACGACGCAAGTTCAGGGTAATGGATGTGATGACCAGGCAAGTGCTGGCCGACGGCGCCGGCACGCGCGAGACCGTCGATGTCCTGAAGGCGTTCCGAAGCATCGTCGACGTCAACGTCTACGTCTGGCAGCCCGAGGGCGAGCGCTGGCGAATGCTCACGTTCGCCGAGGCCGGCGAGCTGTGGAAGCTCAGAAGCCGGTAGGCCGGTGCGCCGGCGCCGACGGATGACGCTCCCGCGCACCGGTCGCGATGACGCTCAGAACAGCGTGTCGACCTGCTCGCGCCGCGTCAGTTCGAGCGGCCACGAGCACAGACCACCCTCGCCCGGGCAGCCGCCGCAGAGCGCGCGGTGGGGAGCCTGGCTGACTGTGAACTCGCGTCTGAGCACCCCGTCCACCAGCCCCGCGAGCTCGCGCTCGAGCGCCTCGGCATCGGCGCCGACGTAGGCGACGCTGACGGGCCGATCGGGAAGCTCGAGGAACGCGTGGATCACCTCGACCTCCTCCGCGCCGTTCTTCATGGCTGCCAGCGAGTAGACGAGGCGCTGGACGCGATACTCGCGCGCCACCACGCCGACCGGGTCCTGACCCGCGAGGCGGTCGCTCTTATAGTCGACGATGACGGTTCGCCGGCCGTCGCGGGCGAGCACGTCGAAGACACCGTCAACGACGATCCCACTGGGCTCGAGCACGAAGCCGAAGCGCTCCTCGCGCCGGACGTCCGCGGCCGAAGCCAATCGCCGGCAAAGCTCGCTGTCGAGGAATCGCCGCACGATCAGGATCACGTCCTCGACGTCGGAGTCGCTTGCGTGCACGCCAACGCGTGCGGCTGTCGCCGCCGCGGTCGCCGCCGACGGAGCCGGCCCGCGGCGGAAGTCAAGCGTCTCGAGCACCGCGTGCACGAGCACGCCGCGATCGACCGCCGGCATCGCCGGCGCCGCGCCCCCGGCCGCGGTCCCCCCGGCCGCCGCTCCCCCGGCGGCCGCCCCCCCGGCCGCCGCCCCCCCGGCACGGGCCGGATGCTCGATCCGGGGCAGGCGGAGCACCCGCTCGAGGTAGAAACGGTAACCGCACCGGCCGTACTCGCCGAGGCTGGTGTAGCTGAGGCTTGGGACCGGTGGGGCGGGCGGAGCCGCGGGGACAGGCGCCGGGGGCGGCCCGAGGACTGCGGCCTCCACGAGGCGCGGCGGATCGTCCCCGCCGCCGGCGCGGGCGTCAACACTCGGGCGCACGACCGTGTACGCGACACGTGCGCGCCATTCGCCCTCGGCGCGCTCGAGCACACCGGCGAGCTCCCCTGCGGCCGCGCGCGCGGCAATGTCGGGTACGAACGCGGGGGCGATCCACGCGAGCGGCGCGCCGGCGCGCCGCAGGTCGGGCCAGGGACCGCACGTGACCGCGCCGCTCAGCACCAGCCGCTCGCGGGCGCGTGTCATCGCGACGTAGTAGAGGCGGCGCTCCTCGCGCTCCTCGGCCTGTTCGCGGGCGACGCCGACCGTGTCATAGTCGAGTACCCCGATCAGCCGGCCGCGACCGGCACGGGCGACCCGTAGCCCGAGCCTCCCGTCACGCCCGACGCGGAGCAGGTCGCCACCTCTGCCGCGGGGCGTACGGCCCAGGTCGGCGACGCAGACAATCTCGAACTCGAGCCCCTTGGCTCGATGGATGGTCATCAGCCGAACCGCGTCGAGCGCCTCCCCCTCCACCGGCGCCTCGCTCTCTCGCGCCTCGGCCATGCTGCCGGTCGTGAGGCCGTATACGAGATCGAGGAAGCCACGCAGATCGCGCCCGTTACGCGATTCGTGCTCGCGGCCGAGGCGCATCAGCTTACGCACGTTCGCGAGCCGCCGCTCCCCGCCGGGCATCGCGAGCATCCTGAGGTCATACCCGGTGAGCTCGAGCGCGCGCTCGATCAGCTCCTCGATGCCCAAGCGCGGGGCGAGGTCGCGCTCGGCCGAGAACCAGGCCGCGAACGCCGAGAGCCGCTCACGGTCCTCTGCGCCCAGATCGTCGAGCAGCGTGCCAGGCTCGCGGATCACCGACCACGGGTCGCGCCGCGATTCGCGCCCGGCGGCGGCGAGCACCACGAGCGCATCCGCCGAGACCCCGACCAACGGCGACGCAAGCACGGTGTGGAACGCGTGACCATCGCGCGGGTTGGCAAGCGCGCAAAGGTGCGCGACGAGATCGATCACCTGGGGGTGCGACCAGTACCCGCGCCCGCCGACCACGTACGTCGGGACACCTCGATCCTCGAGCGCGCGCTCATACACGCGCAGGTCGGTGGTGGCCCGCGCGAGCAGCACGACATCTCGGGGCGCCGCGCCGGCGCGCACCAGCTCAGCGACGCGCGCGGCGAGCGCACGAGCCTCGGCCAAGCGCCACGTGGCGGAGAGCTCACCGGCGCTCGGACCCCAGCCGGCGGCCTTGTCGACGATGATCAGCTCGACCGCGGGCGCCCCGCCGCCCGCGGCCTCGACCCGGGCGGGGCCTGCGGCGGCGGCGCCGACCCGGCCCGCACGCAGCGGCGTGAACCGCTCGCCGAAGGTGGGCTTGAAGGCGATGTTGAGTGCGTCAAGCAGCTCTGGGCGCGAGCGGAAGTTGGCCGTCAGCGTCGCGTGCGCACCGATCGCGCCGAGGCGTTCCCGCCGGGCCTCGAACAGCTCGACATCGGCGTGACGAAAGCCGTAGATCGACTGGAACGCGTCACCAACCGTGAACAGGTTCTCGCGCGCGATCGACTCGATCAGCTCGAGCTGCACGGGGTTGGTGTCCTGGAGCTCGTCGACCATGATCTGCGCGAAGCGCTGGGCATAGCGGCCGCGGAACTCGCGATGCCCCGCGAGCAGATCGCGGGTCAGCAGCTCGAGGTCCTCGAAATCGAGCGCGGAGCGCTCACGCTTGAGCTCGGCGTATCGCACGCCGTACGCGCGCAGGAGGCGGTCAAGCAGCCGATGCGCGCGGCCGGCCTCCCGTCGCGCGCACGCGCCACGGAACGCTTCGAGCGCGTCGCGGTAGCGGCCGCACGCCTCGCCCGACAGGGCCGCGGCGCTGCCGTTGCGCAGCCGCGCCGCGTCGATGTCGGCCAGCCACGGGTTAGCGGCGGCGAGTACGGCGGCGCAGCGCTCGAGGCGCGCGAGTGCGTCGGCGACGGCCCCGCCGTTCGCGGGCAGCGCCACCAGCTCGCTCACTGCGGCCGCGTGCGCAGCCGCGAGCGCGCGCCGCGCGTCGCCCTCGGCCGAGGCCGGCACCGGCGGCAGTGGCGGCAGCGCCGGGGCGCGCTCGCCGTGTGAGCGAAGCTCGTCGTGGACGGTGATGATCGCCGGGCGAAGTCGGCCGACCCTGTAGCCCGCGACCAGATCGACCGCGTCCGGGTCCGGGACCGCTTCTTCGAGCGCCCGTTCGAACGCGAGCGCCGCCAGCCGGCCGGCCTCGGTCTCGTCAAGAACGGTGAATGCCGGGTCGATGCCCGCGGCGAGCGCGCCTGCCCGCAGCACACGCGCGCAGAAGCCGTGGATGGTCGAGATCCAGGCGCCCTCGGTGGCGCGCGCCCGTTCGTCGTCACCGAGCTCGCGCAGACGTTCGCGGATCCGGTCCTTGAGCTCCGCGGCGGCCTTGTCGGTGAAGGTGATGGCGAGAATCTGCCCGACCTCGATTCCGTCCTCGCGCACGGCGCGCACGAATCGCTCGACCAGTACGGCGGTCTTCCCGCTGCCGGCTCCGGCATCGAGCAGCAGATCGCCCTCGCGGCGTTCGATCGCCGTCACCTGTTCGCCGGTGAACGTGGGAGCGGCCAGAGCCGGTTGCGCGAAATCGCGTCCGGGCGATTCCGTTGGGCCAGCCGACTTCACGACCGACAGATCCCGGGGTACAGGCAGCCGGAGACCGAGCACGTCTGGGGGCAGGGCTCGAGCTCACCGGTGCGCAGGCGCGCGGCGATCGCCAGCGCGCGGTCCGCGGCGTCGGCGAGCTCGCGCCGCACATGCTCCTGGTCACGCCGATCGTTCTCGAGCACGCCGGATGCGACCGGCGCATCGCTCGAGACCACGCCGCGCGGCCGCAGATCCTCGCCGCCGAGCGGCTGATAGACGCCGGCGACCGGCTCTAGCTCCAGCAGGTCTCGCACCGCAAGCATATACAGCGCAACTTGGAGCGTGTCGTCGAGTGCCCAGCGCGCCACCGCCCAGCCAGGCCGCACGCGACCGCTCTTGTAGTCGCAGACGATCGCCCGCCCGCCGGCGGGGTCGACGTCGACGCGGTCGATCGCGCCGCGCACGCGGAGGCCCGCGGCGAGCTCGAGCGCTGGCAGCGAGGACTCGTCGTCGAAGCCGAAGCGCAGCTCGATGTGCCGTGGCGGCCACCCCCAACCGGACCTCGCCTCGTGCTCCAGATAGCGTCGTAGATCGGCCTCGATCTCACGGACGATGGCGGCGCGCTCGGGTGCCCCCCGGCCGAGTGCGAGCCGCACCGGCTGTTCGGCCATCGCCTCGCCGAGGATCTCCTGGGCGAGCGCGACGTTGGCCTCGGTGATCGCTCCGTCGAGCCGGGTGACGGTGCGCTCGAGCACAGCGTGCACGTAGTTTCCGCGAGCGATCCCGTCCGGGTCGGGCTCGAGCCGGTCCGGCCGGAGCTCACGTTCGACGAGCCATTTGACCGGGCAGCCGGCGTAGGACTCGAGAGCCCCGGCCGAGACGACCTGACGGTGGCGAAAGCGCGTGAACGCCACCGACCCGAGCGGGCCGAGCGGCCCGTCGGGCATGCGCGGTCCGCTCGCGGCCTGCGCGCGTGCGAGCTCGCGCGCGGTCGGGGCGCCGGCGGCCGGCCAGGTCACGTCAGCGAGCAGGCGCCGTGCGCGGCGCTCCTCCCAGCCGTCGACCATCAACTCGGCGATGTCCGTCACGAACGGCGAGCGCACCGCAGGATTGCCCTCCTCGTCGGAGCTGCGGTAGCTGAGGACCAGCGTCTCGGTGGCGCGCGAGACGCACGCGTAGAACAGGTAGCGCTCGGTCGCGACGGCGTCCTCGCGCGGCCGCAGGCGAAGGCCCGAGGCGTTCGCCAGCTCCCACCGGCGCTCGTCGGACAGGAACGGCTCTGGCGTCGGTGGGCGGGGAAACTCTCCGTCCTGTAGTCCGCACACGAACACCGCCCGGAACCGGCGCGCGCGGATCGCCGCCGGCTCGGTCAGGAGCACCGAGCCGCTCCCCGGCGCGGAACGAGCTCGCACCTCGAGCGCGGCGAGGCTGTCGATCAGCTCCTGTGCAGGCACGGGCTCGCCGAGGTCGGCAAGCTCTTCGAGCGCGCCCAGCACGATCGCGAGGGCGCGAGCGTCGAGCTCCTCGACTGGGTCGAGTGTCGCTGCCGCTCCCCGCCTGGGCGCGGCAAACAGTCGCCGCGCATGGCGCGCGAGTTCGGCCGCCGGGTCCCTTGCGGCGCCGAGCGCGTCGATCTCCTCGAGCCGCAGCCCGAGCGCCGCCGCTGCCTCGCGGGCCTCAGGCACTGTTCGCAGGCCCGTCCGGCGGACCGTCGCCTCGAGGGCGTCGGCGACCTCGTGGCGCGCGAGCATTCCCGGGGTGCGCAGGTAGCGCAGGAGCTCCTCGGCCGGGACTTCGGCCAGCGCGCAGCGCGCAAGCGCGAGCAGCCCCCGACCGAGCGGTGTGTGATCGAAGGGCACGGACCGCGTGCACGCCACGGGAACCCCGTAGGCGGCGAGCACACGCTCCAGTAGCCCGCCCGACGTGCCCACCGAGCGCAGCACGATCGCGATTTCGTCGGCCGGCACCCCCGCCCGCAGCTCCTCGAGCACGTGGGCTGCAACGAGCTCCGCCTCGGCGTGCTCGCCGCCGGACTCGAGCAGGCGCACGGCGCGGTCGGGGTCGACCCGGACTCCCGTGCGCTCGAACAGCCCGCGCTCCACGTGGTGCAGCGCCGCCGCCGAGCCCGGCGCGTAGTGCTCGGAGGATGCGGGGAGATCGAGTACCCGGTCGGCAATCGGCCGGAGCGCCTCGACGGCTTCCGCGCGGCCCGCGAACACCGCGCGGGAGGGCTCGTAGGTGAGCGACACGGTGACCTCGGCGCCGACGATCCGCGAGAGCGTCTCGATCGCGTCGCGCTCGAGCGGGGTGAGGTCGTCGAAGCCGTACAGGTACACGGGTGTCGAGCCCCAGCGTCCCGGTTCGGCGCGCAGCGCGTCGAGCGCACGCCAAGTGAACAGCTCGGCGTCGACGCGTCCGAGACGATCGAGCTCGCGAACGTACTCCCGGTAGAGCGAGGCGATCTCCTCCGCGTACGCGCGCCGGTCCGCTTCGGCGCCACACCAGGCCCGCATCGCCTGCGCGAAGCGCTGCGGCGTCACCAGCGTGCGCTCGAGTTCTGCGACGAGCGCCCCGAGCGCGAGGGCAAAGCCGGGCGAGGTGACCGATGCCCCGATCGCGTTCAGCGCGGAGCGGCGGATCATCGCGCGCAGCACTCGCCGGCGCTGCAGCGGCGCAAGCGTCCGGGCGCTGTAGCCGGCCCGACGGGCGATCTCGCGCGCCAGGCCGGGGAAGGTGAGGACCTCGCCGCCGACCAGGGCACCCTCGGCGAGCGCCTCGCGCCGATAGTGCTCGCGGTCGAGCCCTGTCGGGACGACGAGCAGCGCCCCGCGGCGAGCGGCGGCGCGGTAGGCGCCGAGCACCTCCGCCGCCTTGGCGGAGTTGGCGGGACCGAGGACGAGCGTGAGCGGCATGCCGACATGGTCGCGCGCGCCGCCGACGACTCGGCGATCGAATGCGGCGCCGACCAATCCAGGCTAACTTCTCCGGCGATGACGGCCGAGATCTCGGTCGAGCGATTGATGGAGGTGATGCGGGACGTCGACGAGTCCGGCGGCGCCGGCATCGAGCTCGTGGCGTGGGAGCTGGGCGAACCGCCGAGCCTGCTGGGCGCGGCCTGGTCGCGGGCGCTCGCCGACGGTCTGCTCGAGCCCGCACGCATCAAATCGATCTTCGGCGAGCCTCTCTGGCGGCTGACCGAGAAGGGCCGGGAGTGACAGACGGGGACGCTGACCCCGACGTCAGCGTGATCGTGCCGGCCCGCGACGCAGCCGCGACGCTTGGACGTACCCTGGAAGCTCTGCGCGGCCAGAGCTTCGGCGGCGAGTTCGAGGTGATCGTCGTCGACAACGGCTCGCTCGACGCCACCGCGGCAACGGCTATCGCGGCTCCGGCGCGTCCCCGCGTGGTCACGCGGGCCCGCGGCGAGGGCCCGGCGGCGGCCCGTAACGCGGGCGTCGTCGCCGCGCGGGCTCGGATCCTCGCCTTCACCGACGCCGATTGTGAGCCGGCGCCCGGCTGGCTGGCCGCGGGCGTGCAAGCGCTCGATCGGGCGGACCTCGTGCAGGGTGCCGTGGGCCCCCCACCCGGCGCCCGCCTCGGCCCGTTCGACCGCACCGTCTGGGTCGGCGGCGAGAGCCTCTACGAAGCCGCCAGCCTGTTCGTTCGCCGCTCCTGGTGGGAGCGAGTGGGTGGCTTCGAGGAGCTCGCGCCCGGCGCAGGCGAGGACGCCCCGTTCGGCGAGGACGCCTGGTTCGGCTGGAGGGTCCGGCGAGCGGGAGGTCGCGCGACGTTCTGCCCCGACGCTCGCGTCAATCACGCCGTCTTCCCCCGCGACGCGCTCGGCTTCATCGCCGAGCGCCGCCGGTACGCTCGCTTCCCGAGCCTCGCCGCCCGCATTCCCGAGCTCCGCCGTGAGCGGTTCTACGCCCGGTCGTTTCTGAGCCGGCGGACCGCGGCGCTCGACGCCGCATTGCTCGGGTGCGCGCTCGCCGCGGCCGCCAGACGGCCGCAGGTTGGGATCGCCGCCGCGATCCCGTATGCCGCGCTGGTGGCCTCGAGCGCGGCTCGCTGGGGGCCGCGACTCGGTCCGCGCGTCGCGGCCGCCGAGATCGCCGCCGACCTCGTGGGCGCGGCGGCGCTCGTGCGCGGGAGCGTGGCGGCCCGGTCGCTGCTGATCTGAGCACCGGCGTGGCCTCGGCGAGCAGCGAATACTTGACGCTCGAGCCGCCCTCGATACCTCCGCGGCGGTGATCACGGGACTTGACCGGCTGGAGTCGTTGCCAGCCGGCACCCACCGGAAGGTGCAGTCAGAAAACCTGCCCGCGCGGATCGCGACCGTCTTCGGGCACGTTGACGTGTGGTCGAGGCGAATCGCAGGTTCGCAGCCAGCCGCGAGCCGCTACGCGACCCACGGGGTACGTCGTCTGCACAGCCGCTCCGCGAGGCGCCATGCGTGCGACTCAGCTCCGGAGCCAGACTCACCCTGCGTCGTGCGCGGCCTCTCGCCTTGGTCGTCGTCGTACCCCGGAAAGCCTAACCAGTCGCGGTGTACGTCCCGTCGTGGGGCAGAGCGAGGCGTAGCCGCTTGAGTGCGGAGCGGATGCGTCCCTTGATCGTGCCGAGTGGGATGCCGAGTCGCTCGGTGATCTCGGCGTGGGTGAGGCCGGTATAGAAGGCGAGTTCGATCACTGCGCGCTGCTCGGAGGGAAGTTGCGAGACGAGAACGGCGAGCTCCTGCAGCTCCTCCTCGGCGAGCACTTCTTCCTCGGTCGAGTCAGGCGCGACGGCCAGCTCGAGCGGTGGCGACCAGCATGGCACGTCGCCGCGATCGCGGCGCTTGGCGTTGATCGCGCCGTTACGCACGATCGACATCAGCCACCATTTCACGCGACCACGGTCCGGGCGGTACTGGTTACGGTGCCGCCACAGGGCAATGAACGCTTCCTGCGTTACGTCGGCCGCCAGGCCCCGGTCATCGAGGATCCGCAGCGCGAGCCAGAAGACAGCGCTCCAGTGACGAGCGTAGAGAACCTCGAACGCGCGTGCATCGTCGTGCTGGACGCCGACCATCAGCGTCTCGTCAGATCGCGCCTCGTCAATCACGGTGTCTCGACTCCCTCAAAATACCCCGGGTTGCGGCGGCCATGCCGGCGTCGCTAAATTGCGTTCCCGCCATTGGCTCGGGCGCATAAGGGGCATCCTGCGCTACACGTCGGAAAGCTTGCCAGGCTCATATCGTACTGATGTGGTATCGGTACACGTATCCTGCACGTGACGTGTAGACTACGTGTATGGCTAGGGTGAGAACGAATATCGAGATCGAGGACACTTATATCCACGCGATCATGGACCGCCACGGCGTCCGTACCAAGACCGAGGCGGTCGAGCTCGCGCTTCGGCATCTCGCAGGCCAGCCAATGACACGCGAGGAGGCGCTTGGTATGCGCGGCGCGCGCGCCCTGAGCGAGATCCCGACCGACGTTGCTCCCCGCGCCACCACGTGATCCTGGCTGACACGTCGGCGTGGGTCGAATACGACCGGGCGACAGGCAGCACCGTTGACCAGCGTGTTGCCGAGCTGATCGCCGCAGACGGGCCGCTGATGGTCACCGAGCCAGTCATCATGGAGGTGCTGGCCGGCGCACGCGACGACTCGCGCGAGAACGATCTGCGCCGCCTGCTGTTGCGCCCGGGCTTGCTGCATTTCGACGCCGCCACCGACTGTGACGCAGCGGCCCGGATCTATCGGCGCTGTCGCCGGTCAGGGATCACCCCACGCGGCATGATCGACTGCATGATTGCTGCCGTCGCGTGGCGGCGAGCTGCAACATTGCTCTGCTGCGATGCCGACCTCGAGCGAGTGGCGCAGGTCATCGGCATCGACCTCGACCTGGCCACCGCTCGCACGGCGGGTCTCGGGAGGGGGTGATGCGCGTTGAGCCGCATATATCGGCTTAACGCGCATCAGGGGTCCGTGTGATCGCTGTGCTGGCGGCGCGGCAGCACGGGTGGTGTCGGCAGCACGGGGTGGTGTCGGATTGGCAATTGTGGGTTCTCGGGAATACGCGCCACGAGACCCGGACGCGGCGTCGCCGCGGTCATCGTCGCCGCCGGGCTCGCGTGCATGGCAGCGGATGCGGCGCGGAATGGCCAGGCCCGAGGCGATCGCCGAGCACCGGCCGAGATGAATCCCCGCGCGACGGCTACGGCTGCTCGATGTCGTCGAACATCGGGTCGACGTTGAACACGAGCTTGGCGTCCATCGTCTTCAGCCACTCTTGCACGGGCTCGATCGTGAGCAGCTCCTCGAGAGCCTCGGGCGTCATGCACGCCTTCGAATCCTCCCCGGCGTCGGGGTCGGTGAGCAGCACGAGGCTGAACAGCAGCTGGTCGATGATGACCATCGGCGGCGCAGCGACATCGGGGCTGTGCTCCATCGCGGTCAGTAGATCCTCGCGACGGCGCAGGGACTGCATCACGGTGGCGAGGTTCCCGGCCGCGTCGAGCGCGATCTCCTCGATCTCCGGCGATGGTCCCTCCCGCTGGTAGCGCTCGAACAGCGCGCGGTACACGTCGGAGTGGTGGAGCAGCAACCCCGCCGCGCCGGCGTTCCGCGACGCGAGAAAGGCTGCCTCGGGACTCAGTCCCGCGGGAGCGTCGCTGTCGTCGAGCAGCGAGCGCCTGAGCTCGTTCATGCCTGGCTCGCCTCTGAGTCGGCGACGAGCTCGCGGTAGAAGCCGACCCAGTCCTCGATCCCGTGCTTGGCGATCAGACCATCGAGCTCGGTCGGCGGGAGCAGCGTCTCGGGCTCGGGATCGTCCTCGGCAAGTGCTGTCAGCGCATAACCGAGCCGAGCGAGCACCGCAAGCGCCCCGATCGGCGACTGGCGCTCAGGTACCGATTCGAGCAGCTGCAGGTTGATCATGGCCTCCCACGAAACCCGGCTCACGTACGCGATCAGCCGCGCGGTGTCGAGCGCTTCGGGGCGGAGCTCCGAGGCCGACGCGCCGGCCGCGCGGCGCTCGGTCAGACGAGCGCAGCAGTCCAAGCCCTGCTCGAACGCCTGGTACTGGGCCAGCAGCAGTTTGGCGTTCGCGGGCGTGAGCTCCGGCCGGCTCTGACGCCGTAGCTTCATCGACCCTGACCCATCAGCTTGAGGATACCGGCGACCGCGCGAGCGGCCTGGAAGCCGGCGGTGGTACCGGACCTGACCAGCGCGATCCGGAGCGACACCAGCTTGGCGACCGCGTAGCCCGTGTACACGCCGTTACCGTCAGCCCACGCCTTGACCGCGTCCGCGACTCCGGTAGGCAACAGGCCCTTCTGACCGAGCGCCTTCACAACACCTACCGCCACCGTCTTTCGCGCCGCGGCCTGCGCGGCCGTCTCGTTCGCGATCGCTTCTTCGCGGGCGACCCCGGCATTTGCGCGCGCCAATGACTTGTTCAGCCCGCGGCCGAGCAAGTCCTTCATCGCCTGCTTGAACGCGCTCGTCCCAGCTTCGTCGATCGCGGCGCGGCCGGCCGCGCCGATCCCGACTCTCGCGGCGAGGCGCGCCGCGAGGTCTTCGAGTGGTCCTCCCATACCGAGCGACGCGACCGCCACGATCAGGTTGGTGAGGTCGCCGGGCGAGGTGAGGTTTCCGTGCGTCGCGTCGTAGTAGATCCCGTAGCCGGGGATCTGGTCTGACACCGACAAGGGGTTGCCGGCCGGGATCACGCCGCCGTAGGCGGCCGGGAGGTCGCCGGGCATGCCGCCGAAGGCGGGGGCTCCGAACCAGGGGCCGGGGGCGCCGGCGGGTTCGGAGGGCCGGAATGGGCTGCCGGGCGCCGGTCCGCCGTTGGCGGTGAGCCGGTCGCCGCTCAGGACCTGCGTGTAGCGGGATTGCGCCGCCTTGAACGCTTCGAGCACAGCCGTCGCCTGGCGGGCGTAGCCGCCGGCGCTATAGGCGGCGTTCTGCGCGTCGGTCTGATCGCTCGTGATCTTGTCGTTCAGCTTGGTTAGCTCGGCCGGTTTCTTCGCCGAGGCCAGCTTGTTCTCGAGCCCGCCGCCGGCGCTGCTCGCGCTCGCCTCGGCCGCCATCGCGGCGTCGTAGAGCACGCGCAGGCGGCGGATCTCCGACTGCGCGTGGTCGAGCGCGCGCGAGTATCCCGACACGGCGCGCGCGCAGTCGCGGAAGGACTCGGCGCCACCCCGCGCGACCGTCGCGAGCCCGTCCGAGCAAGCGTGATAGGCGCCTGCCGCGTAACCCTGCCAGTCCTCCGCGAGCGTCGCGCTCGCGGAGCGCAGCCCGCTTTCAAGATTCTCGAAGTCGTCCCCCGCGCCCACGAGCGCTCGCGCGATCGCACCGATCTCGCCCGGCGAGCCCGTCGGCGAATCGGGAAACCCGCCGCCGCTGCCGGTGCTGCCAGAGCCTGGATCGCCGCCGATGATCACGGCGTGATCCCCCCGAACTGATGCAGCATGGTGAGCGAGAGGATCCCCTGGTCGGTCTGCAGATACCCCATCGACGCCATCATCAGGTTGCGCGAGAGCTCCCCGACCGTCTGCTCGAGCTCGTCGGTGACCTGCTGCACGCGTTCGCACATCGCACTGAATGCAGCACCGATCGGCTCGCTCCCGAACGCACCCGCCTGACCCGGCGAGACGGCAGTTCCGGCCGAGTTCACATAGCCCGCGGTGCTGTCGACCATCCCTGCGGCCGCCGCGAGCGTCGGCGTGAGCACCTTGAATGTGCTCATCCCGGCGCCACCGCCCCAGTTGGACCTGCGCTGAGTGAAAGCATGCCTGGATGATCGCGCCGGCTCGGGGATAAGGAAAGCCCCCCGGGTGTGAAGTGCACCACCCCCACCCGAGGTGTGAAGTTGGCACCACCCCACCCCGGGGCGTGTAACGCACTGCCCTGCCGGCCCGGCCCTTACGCCGCCTCCGGCCTCTGGTCCTCGTCCGCCGGCGCAGCCGGGCTCGCTTTCCCCGCGGGCGGGATTCCCTCGGCGTCGGTCTCGGCCTCGGCGTCGGGCGGCTTCGCTCCCTCCTTGGCCCAGGCCTCGTTGAACTCGACGCGCCACTTGCCGTCCTCGCCCTGCTCGAGCGCGAGGCGGGCGCGGAAGTTCTTGCCGGCGCGGCTCTTGAACCCGGTGACTGGCTTTTCGGTGCGACCGGTGGCGATCAGCTCGCGGGCCACGGCCAGCGGTAGCTGCTTGCCCGCCTTCGCCTTCCAGATCACGAACCCGCACCCGGGGTCCTCGCGCGCCCAGCACGAATAGCCCTTGCGGTTCTCGACGATGTCGTGCCCGCAGACCGGACACGGGCCGAGGTTCGCGCGCGGGATCCGGACGCCGTGGAGCTTCGTGTCGAGCTCGCCGACGGTGGACTCTGTGAACTTGACGATGTCGCCCATGAACGCCTCGCGCGAGTCCTCGCCGTGCTCGATCCGCGCCAGCCGGTGCTCCCATTCCCCGGTCAGGCTGGGCGAGGTGAGGGCGTGCTCGCCGAGCAGCCTGATCACGTTGAGTCCCTTCTCGGTCACCACCAGCGCGCGTCCCTCGCGCTCGACGTATCCGACCTGAAGCAGGCGCTCGATGATCGCCGCCCGCGTCGCCGGCGTGCCGATCCCCGAGTCCTTCATCGCCTCGCGCAGCTCGTCTTCCTCGACGAGCTTCCCGGCTCCCTCCATCGCTCGCAGGAGCCTTCCCTCGGAGTAGCGCTGGGGCGGCTTGGTCTCCTTCGCCTCGGCGGCGACCTTCTCGACGTTCGCGGACTCACCCTGCTCGAGCCGGGGCAGTCGCTGCTCGCGACCCTCGTCCTCGTCTCCGGGCGGCGTCTCGGCGTCGGCGTTCTCGCCGTAGACCCCGCGCCAGCCGGGGACCAGCAGCAGCTTGCCTCGGGTCCGGAATATGTGGGTCTCCACCGTCGTCTCGACGCGCGTGTTCTCGAACACGGCTTCGGGATGGAACACGGCGAGGAACCGCCGCACCACGAGGTCGTAGATCTTCCTGTCGTCCTCGTCCATCTTGTCGACCGGATGGCGCTCGGCCCGAGTCGGGATGATCGCGTGGTGGTCGGTGACCTTGGCGTCGTTGACGACGCGCCCGAGCGGCAGCACATCCAGCCCGAGCACGTACTTGGCCGCCGTGGCGTACTCGCGCTGCTGGCCGACCAGGTCCGCGATCGGCTTGATGTCCGGGATCATGTCGCCGGTGATGAAGCGGGAGTTGGTGCGGGGGTAGGTGAGCGCCTTGTGCTCCTCGTAGAGGCGCTGGGCGGCGCCCAGTGTCCGCCGCGCGGTGAAGCCGAAGCGGCTGTTGGCCTCGCTCTGGAGCGAGGTCAGGTCGTAGAGGAACGGCGGGCGATCCCTGCGTTCGGTCTTCTCGAGCTTGGTGATCTCCCCGACCTTGCCCGCGACGGCGGCGACGATGCTGTCCGCCTCCTCGGCTGTCTTGATCCGGGGCTTGGAGCCCGCGTGGAAGCGGCCCTCGTAGGCGCGACCGCCCGGCTTGGCGATCGGTGCGAACTCCGCGTCGACTACCCAGTACGGCTCGGGCACGAACGCGCGGATCTCTTCCTCGCGCCGCGCCAGGATCGCCAGTGTCGGCGTCTGCACGCGGCCGAGTGAGACGGCGCCGTCGAACGACGAGCGCAGACGGATCGTCGCGGCCCTGGTCGCGTTCATGCCGACGATCCAGTCTGCCTCGCTACGTGAACGGGCAGCAGCCTCCAGCCGCGCGAGGTCGGCGCCGGGACGCAGCGATCCGAACGCCTCCTCGATCGCGCGCTTGGTCATCGAGTTCAGCCACAGCCGCTTGACCGGCTTGCTCGAGCCGGCCTTCTCGTACAGGTAGGCGAAGATCAGCTCGCCCTCGCGTCCCGCGTCGCAGGCGTTGACGACGGTCTCCACGTCCTCGCGAGCGAGCAGGCGCTTGACGACATTCATCTGCTTCTTCGAGCGCTCGTCGCGGACGACGAGCTTGAAGTGGTCGGGGACGATCGGCAGGTCGGCCATCTTCCATTTCTTGAAGCGCTCGTCGTAGTCGTCGGGGTCGGCGAGCTGCACGAGGTGGCCGACGGCCCAGGTGACGATGTGGTCTGGGCCCTCCAGATACTCCTTGTGGTTCAGGAACGCGCCCGGCAGCACACCTGCCAGGTCCCGTCCGACCGAGGGCTTCTCTGCGATGACCAGTGTCTTGGACATACGAGCGCTGAGCGTAGCGCCCGCTGCAAGTGGCGTCGGTGGCGGGTCCGATCGGCGACAGCAGCGGGCAAAGGCCGCGTCAGAGCGCGGCGGCGTCTATTCCGCGCATTGCTGGGTGCTGACCGGGCCTGAAGCCGACCTGGCTTTCGCGAGCTCGCGGCGCACCACAGCGTTCGGGATGGCGAACCCGCCCGGCCCCGTGCCCGGAGTGGGATTGGTCACCTGAGCGAACGCCGTCGCGAGCACCCGCCCGGCCGAGTCGACGAGCGGTCCGCCCGAGTTGCCAGGACGTACGAGGCCGCGCAGCGCGGTGATGCTGCGCTGCACAGGACCGTTCCCGTACGCGTCCTGGGTGCTGACCGTCTGGGTCGAGCCAATCCGCCCCGGCTCGACGTCGAACGGTCCGTCCTCTGGATAGCCGAGGATCGCCACCGCCCTCCCGGACGGCGCCGAGGGCGCGAGCGCGAGTGGCCGTGCCGACAGACCAGGCACGTACAGCACCGCGACGTCGTCGCGGGGATCGAACACAATCACCCTCACCACGAGCCCCGGGCCATTCCCGCCGACCTCCACGGTCGTGTCGTTCTCGCCGGCGACGACATGCGCGTTGGTGACGACGAGCTGTGGCGCGGCAACCCAGCCCGAGCCCTCGATCCCGAGGCCGCAGGCGGTGCCGAGCACGCGCACGACGCTCGGGAATGCGGCGCGGACGCCGGGCGCCGCGTCGATCGCCTTCGTCGGCCGCGGCACCGACGCCGAGGGACCCCTCAGTGACGGAAGCGGGTCGAAGTGAGAGAGCGCGTTGAGGATCGCGCCCGACGGCGGCAAGGCCTCGTCGAGGTCGCGCAAGATCACCGAGTGCTCGAGCTCACGCCGCAGTGTCGGCGAGCTCACCGCTTGGAGCGTGACGGCGCCGAGGATCCAGGCGATTCCGAGTCCGATGCACGCGGTCAGCGCGGCACCCAGCAGCCCGTCGAGCACCCGCAGACCGGGCCAGCGCAGCGCGAAGCGAACCCGCATCCCGAGACCCTCGAGCAGGGTGGCGAGCAGGCCGCCGACCACGGTCGCTCCGAGCAGCCCGAACAGCGGCGCGTAGACCGAGTGCGAACCATGCGGCAGCACGAGCGGGCCGATGTGAGCGCCGAGCACCGCGCCGAGGGCAAACCCGCCCAAGGCGAGGCCACCGACGATGATGCCGTGCATGTAACCCCAGACGGCGAACAGGGCGGCGAAGGCGACAATCAGCCAGTCGATCCCGTTCACGCCGATCACTGTAGCCATGCCGGTGCCCGGCCAAACCGCAACCGCGGTCGCGGGTCCCGAGCGACCGAGCGCCACCCACCCGCGCCACCGTTTACGCTCCTCCACGGAAGTGGTTTGGGGACGGACATCGCCTGGGGGGTCGGGGCCGCGCCGGTCGCGACTCTCGGCGCCCCGTCGTCGACGGCTGCTGACGCGAACGGTCCCACTGGTGGTGATCGCGGTCGGGGCCTTCGCGGCCGGCATCGTTACCGCGACCGGCCCTTCGCGCGCTGAGCGGCGGCTCGTGACCAAGTACCTCACCGCCTGGCGGCGAGGTGATTTCAGTGCCATGTATGGCATGCTCGACGCGGGTTCACGCCGGCGGATCTCGCCGTCTGCATTCCGCGCCGCATATGGCGCCGCCGCGAGCACAGCGACGCTCGCCTCGGTGAGCATCGGAAGAGTCGGCGAGCCCAGCGGGAACGCGATCAAAGTCGCGGTCCGGGCGCGGACCCGGATCTTCGGCACGATCCGGGGAAGCCTCGACGTCGGGTTCACTGACAGTGGCTCAGGCGCTCGCGTCCACTTCGATTCGGGGCTCCTGTTTCCCGGCCTGCGGGCGGGCGAGCAATTGACACGTCACGTAACACTGCCGCCCCGCGCCTCCCTGCTCGCGCGAGACGGCACGCCGCTCGCGGAAGGGCCTGATCTACACTCGCCGATTCCCGAAGTGGCGCTTCAGATAGCCGGCACGCTCGGGGCGATCCCGGCCAACGAGCGCGCGACATTCGCGGCCGAGGGATATCCGCCGACTGCCAAGGTCGGGGCGGACGGACTCGAGCTCATCTTCCAGAGGCAGCTTGCGGGCACACCAGGCGGCAAGCTGCTCGCCGGCGGCCGAGTACTCGCGAGCTCGCTGCCAAGGGCAGGCAAGCCTTTGAAAACGACGATCAACCCCGCCCTCGAGCTCGCGGAGATCACGGCGATGGGCAACAACGTCGCCGGAATGCTCGCGATGAACCCGCGCAACGGGCAAGTGCTCGCGGCGGCCGGCATCGCGTTCTCTGACCCGCAGCCTCCCGGCTCGACGATGAAGATCATCACCGTGACCGGCGCGCTGGCCGCGGGGATCGCCAAGCTGGGGACCACGTTCCCGGTTGCGACCAGCGCGACGATCGACGGCTACACGCTGCAGAACGCTAACGGCGAGGCATGCGGCGGGACGCTCCTGAACGCTTTCGCGGTGTCGTGCAACTCCGTGTTCGCTCCGCTCGGCGCGAAGCTCGGCGCCACCCGGCTCGTGGGGATCGCTGAGAAGTTCGGCTTCAACGCGCCGGCGGCCTTCCCGGGCGAGGCGCCGAGCACGATCCCGTCGGCGGGCACGATCGGTGACTCGCTGGCCGTCGGGTCATCGGCGATCGGCCAGGGCATGGTCCTGGCGACGCCGCTCGAGATGGCGATCGCGGGCGCCACGATCGCCATCGGAGGGCGGCGTCCGGTGCCGACGTTCCTGCTCGGCCAGCCCCCGACCTTCATCAGGGTCACCAGCCGCCACGTCGCCGCCCTGGTGCAGAAGATGATGATCGCGGTGGTGGAGTACGGCACCGGAATGTCGGCTCAGATCCCCGGGGTCGTCGTCGCCGGCAAGACCGGCACCGCCGAGCTCACCAACACCACCACCGCTTCGACCAACCCCGACGCGCCGCCGCCGAACAGCCCGCTCAACACCGACGC
>Ga0302324_100010334_pt1 | contig 19338 bp, 18 predicted proteins | sample Palsa_T0_1_FD_201949 | JGI IMG/M metagenome (GOLD analysis project Ga0302324, IMG submission 201949) | Peat permafrost microbial communities from Stordalen Mire near Abisko, Sweden - Palsa_T0_1 | ecosystem: Environmental > Terrestrial > Soil > Palsa > Peat permafrost | place: Sweden: Abisko...
CTGGCTGCCGCGCCGGGCAGCGTGGTGATACTGTCACATCGCTTGATAGCTTTCCGTGCTGTGTCAGCTCGCTGGCGATTTCGATTTCAGGCTGGCCTCGAATTCTTGCCGTTCCTTTGGTGTCCTCATTTTCACGTTGGCGATGTGCGGTCCGCGCCACTTGTGTGAGGTGTTCTCACTCGCTGGCGATGAACCATTGCTCGCCGGCGCAATGGTCGGTGCGGATTTTGTGTCCGCGGCTGGCGCATTTTGGGATACGGCCGGAATGTTTGCGACTGGCGTAACTGTCTTGTGCTTTCGCCGTTTTCGCCGCTTGCCGCCTTCCAACATGATGCGGCCGTATTCAGCCACACGCGCCCGGCTTGTGTTCACGCCGTTCTGTTGCAGCAATTCGGCAATCATTGAATAGGAAGCATTTTTGCCCCGCAATTCCACAATGGCGTCATGGACCGGTTTCAGATTGTTGAACGGGACGCGGCGTGGGTTGGGTGCGAAATCCTGAATCGCCTGACGCAGCGATTCAAGGTTGGGTGTTGATGGTGATGAATTCATAATTGTTGGGAGTCAGTTTTGAAATCGTGATGACGCAATTCCGGGCGGTCATCTTGCGCGACGTTTCGCGAGATGTTGCATCGGCTATTGCGTGGTTTGCGACGCGGACATTGCGTGACCGTTGCGCGCCAACTTGCGAGTTGTCTTCCGAGTTGACCTGCGGACAATCGGCGGCATTGCATTTGCCACTGCCCGGCAATTGCCCGGCAAATGTGCGGAAATGGGCGAGACATCTCGCCGGATTTCTTGTAGGATGGTTCGAGGCCATTGCGCGACCGTCTTGCGGGCCTCAGCCGATTTTTCGACGAGCCATTGGCGAGTCGTAAAAACCTTACGAAGCTAAGGGGTAGGGCGTACCTATGTATAAAAATACAAATCGGTGACAAGCAACTGCACCGTGACATGAAAATTGTTGCACCAAACTTTTCACACTTTGTGAATGCAACTGTGCAAATTGATGATGTAATTCGTGACGTGAAATTGAACGTGACGGATTTTTCGTTTTTACAAGCGCGCCGGGCACAGTCTGATTGTCGGGGATGAAATATGATCATGGTTCGTTGATTGTTTCGCCGTCGTCATTTTGCGCCGGATCAACATCGGTGATGATGATTGGCGGTGGTGATTGATTCGGCGGTCGAGTTGTAAAAATGATGCCGGGAATGACTGTGGCGGAGTTTCCCTGTGACCGTCTCCGCAGCAAACCGCCTCCCAATACCCAGGCAATCGCTCCCAAGGACAACCAGACGAATATCAGGTAAAGATAAACGCCGTCGTTTTCAATCAAGCCCTCCAGAGTTTTGAAAATGGGATTGAGCAATTCAGCGGGATTTAAGTTCATAGTTCGTCCTCCGTTTCATTTCCACGGTGTCACGTCCAAATCGAATCCGTGACGGTTGCCAGCCTCGCCAGCAGGTTTTTCGAGAGCGGTGGTCTTTCCGCCCGCGCCCTTCGTTCGTAGACGCGTAAAATTCGATTGCGACGCGCTCGTGCCATGTCGAATTAAATTTCATGGGGAGGTGCTCGTTGAAAAATCAATCCGTCGTCTTGATGATGGCGAGGATTGCGGCCTTGAGTGGAACCGGAAGTTTTCCCCAAGCGGTGACTACTTGGGACAGGTCGTGTCCCAATGCGACCGGATTTTGTGAGGCTATTTGTGAGGCCGCATCAGTTTCACCCTTATAAACATTGGATTTGATACGGGTTCGAGCCCCGCCACTCCCGCCATTTTTCCAGACTCAATGCGCCGCAGTTGCCGGCTTTTTAACCATTGCAATCCGTTTGAACAGGAAGACCAGCGGGATGCCTGCGAGCGCAAGCAATCCAAAAAGATAAAAATTATCCACGAATGCCCAAAGGTGCGCCTGCTGATCCAGCAGCGAATACACAGCGTTGTAGGCCTGCCGCGTCGCCGTCACGGGATCGGTTTGATGGACGAGCACGCTTTTGGCGGCGGCGAGCTGTTGCGCAAACGCAGGATCGGTTGCTGTCAAATGCCCGACCATAAGCGCCTGGTGTGCCTGCGCGCCGCGCGCGAGCATCGTCGTCACGAACGCGATGCCGATGCTGCCGCCGAGATTGCGCATGAGATTGTAAAGGCCGCTCGCATTGCCGATTTGCTGCTGGCCGAGCTGGCTCATCGTCGCCGTCGTCAACGGCACGAAAATAAAGCTGATGGCGATGCCGTTCAAAATGCTCGGCCAGATGACGCTGCCCATGCTGACTTGCAGATTGATGTCGCTCAAGATGAATGATGACCACGCCAGCATCACAAAGCCGAAGCACAGCATCCAGCGCAGCCGGATTTTTCCGACGAGCCGTCCGACGATCATGGTCGTAAAAAACGCCGCGACGCCGCGCGGACTCATCGCGTAGCCGCTTTGCAGCGCGGGATAGCCCATTAGCGTTTGTAGAAACAGCGGCAGTTGCGCCGTCGTGCCGTAAAGAATGGCCGCGAGCGACGTCATCAAAATCAAACCGATGGTGAAATTCCGGTTTTTGAAAACGCGCAAATCCACCAGCGGATCTTTGACGGAAAATTCCCACGCAATGAACGCAACGAAAGCCGCGACGGAAATCATCGTGAACCAGCGCACCCAGTCCGCGCCGAACCAGTCGGCTTCCTGCCCCTTGTCCAAAACGATCTGCATCGTCGCCAGCCAGACCGCCAGCAGACCAAGGCCGACGAAATCAATGGCCGCCTTTTTATCGCGCTTGATATACGGCGGGTCTTCGACCGCCCATCTCGCCATCAGCGCCGCCATAATTCCCACCGGCAGGTTAATGTAAAAAATCCAACGCCAGGAATAACTGTCCGTGATCCAGCCACCAACCGTCGGGCCAAGGATTGGCGCGACTACGACGCCCTGTGCGAACACCGCCATCGCCGCGCCGCGTTTGCTCGGCGGAAAACTTTCGAGCATGATTGCCTGCGCGATCGGCACCATGGCACCGCCGCCGAAGCCCTGTAAAACCCGCGCGATGACCAGCGTCGGGAGGCTCCACGCCATCCCGCACAGCGCCGACGCGAATGTGAACATCACGATGCACGAAATAAAAACCCGCTTGCGGCCAAAATAATTTCCGAGCCAGCCCGTCATCGGCAAAATGATCGCGTTCGACACGAGATAACTCGTCAGCACCCACGTTGCCTCTTCGGGCGTCGCCGACAAGCTGCCAGCGATGTGCGGCAGCGCGATATTGGCAATGGACGTGTCGAGCACCTCCATAAAGACCGCCATCATCACGCTGACGGTGATGAGCCACGGATTGTGGCGCGGCTGCCAAATCTGTTGCGGCGCGTTGGCCATAAAATTTCCTTACACCTCCTTTTTTCGATTCAGAAATTTTTGGAAACCAACAGCTGTCGCTACGGCCAAAATGATTGCGATGATCGCCGTGACAAAGTCCGGGACGCGGAACGGACTGGTTTGCACGCTTGGCGTCACGGAAAGTCCTGGGCCGATCGTGTGATCGGCAGGCAATGGCTCGTCGAAAACAATCTTCACCGGCACGCGCTGGATGACCTTCACAAAATTGCCCGTCGCGTTTTCCGGCGGCAGCAGGCTGAACGCCGCGCCGCTGCCAGCCTGCACGCTGTCCACGTGCGCGCGGAATTTTCTGCCGCCCAGCGCGTCAATCTCCACCGTCGCCGGCTGGCCGGGCTGCATTTTTTTCAACTGCGATTCCTTGAAGTTGGCGACGACCCAGACTTCGGTCGGCACGAGGGACATGATCTGCTGGCCGGTTTGAAGATAGTCGCCGACTTCAACTTGCTTGCGCGTCACGCGTCCGTCGCATGGTGCGAAAATTTCCGTGTAGGACAAATTCAATTGTGCAGACGCGATGTTGGTCTGCGCTTCGTTGAACTGCGAGAACGCCATGTCCTTTTCAGCGAACGCGGCGGCGAGCTGCTTCTCCGCCTCGTTCACCTTGGAGACTTCCTCGTCCACATTTTCCTGCGCGGACTGCAAATCCGCCTGCGCCTTGGTGTTGGCGGCGAGTTGGGAATCAAATTCCTGCTGCGAGATGGTATTTTGTTTCAGCAAATCCTGCGCCCGTGCGAAGTCGGACTGGGCCTTTTTAGCGGTGGCGTCGGCGGCGTCCGCATCGGCCCGGGCTTTGAGCGTGGAGGCGTTGGCGGTGGCGACCTTGACGCTCATCAATTCATAAGCGGCGACGACCGTGCGGAAGTTTGCGTCCTGCGACGCGGCGGCGGCCTGCTTTTGCGCGACGGTAATGTTGTAATCCGACGGGTCAATCTCAACAAGCAAATCGTTCGAACGGATCAGCTGGTTGTCCAAAACGTGAACGGCGGAAACCTGACCGTCAACCCGCGGCGCGATGGAAACAACGTGGCCGGCGATGAACGCGTCGTCGGTGGATTCATGCGTCAGCGCGTCAAAGAAATAACGCAGGCCGCCGAACAAAAGCGCGGCGAGGATGGCCGCCGCCGGCCAGGTGAAAACCGGCGAGTTCAATTTTGCCAGCGTCCCGCCATTGGCGGCGGGCGCGGCGGGCGGACTGATGGTTGGCGCGGCGTCACTCATGGAAAATCATTTTTCTTCGGCAGGATTTCACTTTCGCCGGTGTGATCCTTGGCGATCAACATGTAGATGGACGGGATAACGAGCAGCGTGAAAAACGTGCCGATGGTCATGCCGCTGACGAGGACGATGCCGATGGAGTTCCGCGCCGCCGCGCCCGCGCCGGTGACGAGCGTGAGCGGGAAATTGCCGGCGATGGTGGCCACGGTGGTCATCAGCACCGGGCGCAAGCGCAGCATCGCAGATTCGCGGATGGCCTCCGTTTTCGTGCGGCCCTGGCGCTGGAGCTGGTTGGCAAATTCCACGATGAGAATGCCGTTTTTGGCGATGAGGCCGATGAGCGTGATCAGGCCGACTTCAGAATAGATGTTCACGGAAGTCGTCCAGCCGTTCGTCCAGAACGGCACGCCCTGGCCGGGCATTTTCCAGAAACAAAAAATGAGCGCGCCGAAGATCGCCAGGGGCGCCGAGCCGAATATGATGATCGCCGGATCACGAAAACTGTTGAACTGCGCCGCCAGGACGAGAAAAATCAGGACGACTGCCAGCAGGAATGCGGGTAGAAACTTGTCGCCTTCCAGGCGCAGGAAACGCGAGTCGCCGGTGTAATCCAGTTTGTAGCCGCTCGGCAAAATTTTGGCGCATTCCGTTTCCAAAAACTTCAGCGCGGTGTCCAGCGGCACGATGGCGACGCCGCTCAACTTGACGGAATTCAACTGCTGGAACCGGTTCAGCGCGCGCGGCGTCGTGTGTTTTTCGAGATGAGCGAACGTGCTGACAGGAATCAACTGGCTGCGAGGCCCGCGGACATAGGTGTTCTCCAGTTGCTGCGCATCCAGCCGCGAACCGCGTTCGATCTGCGGGATCACCTTGTAACTGCGGCCCGCCAGGTCAAATCGGTTCACATAATTTCCACCCACGAGCGCGCCCAAATCCGAGCCGACCGTCTGCATGTCGAGGCCGAGCGCGGCGACCTTGTCACGGTCAATCACCAGCTCGACTTCCGGTTGGTCCACCTTCGTGTCAATCTGCAGCGGAAAGGCGAACATGCCGTTGGTCGCGCATTTTTGCTGCAACTGCTGCGCAAATCCCAAAATCTGCTCCGGCTCGGCGGTGGCGGACAGCACGAGGTTCACCGGAAAATTTTCACCACCGTTTGGCAGCGGTGATGGCGTGACCATAAACATGCTGATGCCAGGAATGTTGTTCACCATCGCCTGCACTTCCGGGACGATCTGAAACGCTGTCCGCTTCCGTTCGCCCCACGGCTTGAGCACCATGCCGCCAAAACCGGAATCGGGAAAAGTGAGTTGAAAAACCTGCTGGTGTTCCGGCACCGTGGCGAAGGAGCGTCCGGCGATGTCCGCGTAAAACGAAGCCTGCTCAATGGTCGAGTCCGGTGGCGTTTCCATGATGCCAAAAATCACGCCTTGATCTTCCTGCGGCGCCGGTTCTTTCGCCTGCCAGGACATGATGCCCATCGGGATGGTCAGCAACGACAGTCCGATCCAGATCATATAAACCATGGGCCGTCGCGCCAGCGTCCAGTCCAGCACGCGTCCGTAAAATTTTTTGAGCCGGTCGAACTGGCGGTTGATCTGACCGACAAAACCACGGTCCTCGCGGTCGTATCTCAACAGCCGCGACGCCATCACGGGCGACAGCGTCAGCGCGACGATGCCGGAAATGAACACCGCCCCCGACAGCGTCAATGCGAATTCCCGGAACAGCGAACCGGTCAGCCCACCTTGAAACGCAATGGGTGCATAGACTGCCGCCAGCGTGATGGTCATGGCGATGACCGGCCCGACGAGTTCGCGCGCGCCGAGCAGCGCCGCGTCCACCGGCGTCAACCCTCCGCGGATGTGGCGTTCCACATTTTCGACGATGACGATGGCGTCGTCCACCACCAGCCCGACGGCCAGCACGATGGCGAGCAGCGTCAGCAAATTGAGCGTGAAGCCGAACACCTGCATCAGGAAGACCGCGCCGATGAGCGAAAGCGGAATCGCGACCAGGGGGATCAGCACCGAACGGAACGAGCCGAGGAACAGAAAGATCACGACCGACACAATGGCCAGGGTGATGACCAGCGTTTTGACCACTTCATGCAGCGCGTCGGAAATATATTTGGTTGCGTCATACGCCACGCGCGCGGTGAGGCCGGTGGGCAGATCTTTTTGGATGGCGGCCATTTCAACGCGCACGCGCTTGATGACATCCAGCGAGTTGGCATTGGGCAAAACCCAGACGCCCATGAACACCGCGCGTTCGCCGCTGAAGCGCACTTCAGAATCGTAATCCTCTGCACCCAGCACCACGTCGGCCACGTCGCTCAACCGCACCAGATGGTCGCCGCTCCGGCGGACGACGAGGTTTTTGAATTCATCCACGGAACGCAAATCCGTGTTCGCCGTCAAATTCACCTCCACCAGCGAGCCTTTGGTCTGGCCGACGGCGGAAAGAAAATTGTTTGCCGCCAGCGCCGTGCGCACTTCGCTCGGACTGATGTTGAAGGCCGCGAGCCGGTCCGGCTTGAGCCAGATGCGCATCGCAAACGTGCGGCCGCCGAGAATGTCCGCCTTCTGCACGCCTTCGAGCGCGGTCAGGCGCGGTTGCACCACGCGCACGAGATAATCCGTGATCTGGTTCGCCTCCAAAATGTCCGACGAAAAACTCAGGTAGGCCGACGCGAACTGCGAGTCGGCGGTGGCGATGGTGAGCGCGGGAATTTCCGCCTCGGGCGGCAGATCGTTGCGCACCTGATCCACCTTGGAACTGATTTCTGCGAGCGCTTTTTTGGAATCGTAGTTCAGCCGCAGATGCACGGTGATCGTCGAAAGGCCGAGCTTGCTGGCCGATTCCATGTAGTCAATCCCGTCCGCCGCCGCGATGGCGCGTTCGAGCGGCTGCGTGACGAAACCGCGCACCAGATCCGCGCTCGCGCCGACATAAACGGTCGTGATCGTGACCGTGGCGTTTTCACTCAATGGGTATTGCCGGACGTTGAGCGAGCGGATGGCCTGCAGGCCCGCGATCAAAATGATCAGGCTCACGACCGTGGCCAGCACCGGCCGGCGGATGAAAAGATCCGTGAAAGATTTCATGCGCGTGGTCTTTTAGCCGTTCGGCGGACTGGGGGAGAATGAAGTTTTGGGCGTGTCGGTGCTGGTGTTGTTTTCCTGCACGGGGTCGCCGTTGTGCAATTTGAAAATGCCCGCCGTCACCACGCGGTCGCCGGCCTTCAAGCCCGATTCGACGCTCACAAAATCACCATGCATGCGGCCGGTGCGGATGAACTTTTGCTGCACGATCAAATTCGTCACGCCGTCGGCCACTTGCGGCTCGATCGTAAACACGGCGTCGCCATACGGCGCGCGCAAAACCGCCGTCGCCGGCACCGCCAACACGGGCAGCGCCTGCGGCAAAACCACCTCGGTATGCACGAACATCCCCGGCCGCAACAATTGATTTGTGTTTTCAAACGTCGCCTGCGCAATCACGCTGCGCGTCGTCGCGTCCAGTTCAGGATTGATCGTGGTCAGCACTCCGTCAAAGGTCTGGCCGGGATAGGCGTCGCTCGAAACCTGCACCACCAGGCCGGTCGCCAGCACGGACAACGCCTGCTGCGGCAGCGAAAAATCGGCATAGATGGGCGCGAGCGATTGCAGCGAGACGATGGGCGTGCGCGCGTCCAGCGATTCGCCGAGGTTTACCAGCCGGATGCCCAGCCGCCCGGCAAACGGCGCGCGGATGGTTTTTTTGTCAATGACCGCCTGGATGTCGTCGGCGTTGGCCTGGTTTTGTTTCAACGCCGCCTCCGCCGTGTCTACTTCGGATTGCGACACCACATTGCTTTCGCGCAATTTCCGAAGACGTTCGGCATTGAGCCTGGCCAGTTCCACCTCAGCCTCCGCCGCGCGCAGTTGCGCCGCTTCGGACGCCGTGTCCAGTCGCACCAGCAAATCGCCCTGGGCCACGGTCGCGCCGGGTTCAAAAGCAATTTCCGTGATCACACCGGCAACCTCCGAGGCGACCGTCACACCCTGTGCCGCGTCAATCGAGCCGACCGCGGACAGCGTGTCCTGCCAATTCTGCTCCTGCGCCACGGCGGACGAAATCGTTTCCGGCGGCGCCGTGAACGACTTTGCGAAACCGATCAGCTTCACGATTTGCAACGCCTTCACGCCGGCCAGCACGACAAAAACCGCCCCGACAATGAATACCGCAATGATGACAATGATGATTTTCCGTTTCATAAAAATTTGCTCCCGTTCATAAAATCAACCAGTTTTCTGCTTGCCCGCACGCAGGAGCCGCCATCTGGCGAAACCCAGCCCGGTCGAAACTACAAAAAACTTGCTGAACGGTGGGTGATTTTTCCGCGTTTGTCAAACGCTTGTTTGAATTTTTGCCCGCCGGATGGCAGCCCGGCTTTTCAAAGGCTTGAAACTCCGGCGGAAAGGTTTAGGCTGGCGCAGGTTTTGGGGAATAAAATCAAACCGGGAGTTTTTTATGAAAAAATTAAGCGGACAATTCATCGCCGCCGCCGTCATGGCGGTTTCACTTTTTCTCAGCGGCTGCGGCAAGCCGCATGAGGACACCATCAAGGTCGGCGAGTTTGCGTCCCTGACGGGCAGTGAGGCCACCTTCGGCCAGTCGTCGCACAACGGCACCCAGCTCGCCGTGGACGAGCTGAACGCGGCCGGTGGCGTGCTCGGCAAAAAAATCCAGCTGCTCACCGAAGATGACCAGTCGCAGGCCGGCCAGTCGGCGACCGCCGTGCGCAAATTGATTTCCAGCGACGGCGTGGTCGCGATGCTCGGTGAAGTCGCGTCTTCGCGTTCGCTCGAAGCCGCGCCCATCTGCCAGCAGAATAAAATCCCCATGATCTCGCCGTCCTCGACCAATCCCAAGGTCACGCAAGTCGGCGACTTTATTTTCCGCGTCTGCTTTCTCGATTCGTTTCAAGGCGGCAAGGTTCTGGCCGGTTTTGCGAACAACACGCTCAAGGCCAGGTCCGTGGCCGTGCTGAAGGATGTCAAAAGCGATTACAGCGTCGGCCTGGCGAAATTTTTTGAAGATGGTTTTACGGCGGGCAGCGAGCGGAATATTATCGTGGAGCAAAATTACAGCGGCGGCGACAAGGATTTCAACGCGCAGCTCACCTCCATCAAGGCGGCGAATCCCGATGCGATTTTCGTTCCGGGCTATTACACGGAAGTCGGCCTGATTGCCATCCAGGCAAGGCAGCTTGGCATCACCGTGCCTATTTTTGGCGGTGACGGATGGGAATCGCCCGTGCTGGTCTCGATCGGCGGCGCGGCGCTGGAGGGCGATTATTTTTCAACGCACTTTTCGCCCGATGACGTGTCACCAACCGCACAGGATTTTGTAAAGCATTTCAAAGAAAAATTCGGCACCGCGCCCGATTCCATGTCCGCGCTCGGCTACGATTCGGCCATGATTCTCGCCGATGCGATGAAACGCGCCGGCACGACCGATGGAGTCAAAGTTCGCGATGCGCTCGCCGCTGAAAAAGATTTCCACGGTGTCAGCGGCAACATCACGATTGATCCCGACCGCAACGCGTCCAAATCCGCCGTGATTGTGGTCATCAAAGATGGCGAATTCAAGTACGTCGAGACCATTTCGCCGTGAGCGAATTTTTCCAGCAACTCATCAACGGCCTCGCGCTCGGCTCCATCCTCGCGCTCATCGCGCTTGGCTACACGATGGTTTATGGGATCTTGCGGTTCATCAACTTTGCGCACGGCGACGTCTTCATGCTCGGCGCGTTCGCCGGATTTTATCTCGCGCCCAAAGTCGCGACGGTTCTGCCATTGCCATCCATTGGCGGCGGTCTCGCGGTCATGACCATCTCGATGGCCATCTGCGCAGTGATCGGGATCGTGATCGAAAAGCTCGCATATCGCCCGTTGAGGAAACGTCCAAAACTGACCGTGCTCATCACGGCCATCGGCGTTTCGCTGCTCATCGAATACACCTGTCAGAACAGCCATGTGTTCGGCGCGGCGCCCAAGAGTTTTCCCCTGCTGATCCCGGACTACCCGCTCAAACTTGGCACCTTGAGCCTGAATAGCAATCAGATCATCGTCCTCGCCGTCACGCTGGCGCTGCTGCTCGCGCTGCGGTTCATTGTTTTGAAGACCAAAATCGGCATGGCCATGCGCGCGCTGGCCTTCAACCCCGAAGCGGCCGCGCTCATGGGAATCAACACCGACGTGGTCATCTCGTTCACGTTTGGACTCGGCTCGGCGCTGGCGGCGGCGGCGGGAATTTTGTTCGCCGTCAATTATCCGTCCATTGATCCGCTCATGGGAATTCTGCCGGGACTCAAGGCGTTCGTCGCGGCGGTGCTGGGCGGCATCGGCAACCTGCCGGGTGCGGCGCTTGGCGGCATCATCATCGGCGTCACCGAGACGTTCGTGGCCGGTTATATCTCATCAACCTACCGCGACGCCATCGCTTTCGGCATTTTGATCTTGATCCTGCTGGTCAGGCCATCCGGGCTGCTCGGCAAAAAGGAGATTGAGAAGGTATGAACATCCGCCATGCCAAAACTATTTTGTTTGGCGCTCTCGCGTTGAGCTTTCTCGTTTCGCTGGGTGCAAATTATTTTAATTCCTACTGGCTTTTTATCAGCTACGACATCGGCATCAACGTCATCCTCGCCGTCAGCCTTAACCTCATCAACGGCTACACCGGCCAGTTTTCGCTCGGCCACGCGGGTTTCATGGCCGTGGGCGCCTACACCGCGGCGATCATCACCAATCAATTTGGCGAACTGAACACATTTTTGTCCGGCGTAGTTTTTCTCGGCGCGCTGCTCGCGGGCGGTCTGCTCGCGGCGGTGGGCGGATTGCTGGTCGGCATTCCGACGCTGCGGCTGCGCGGCGATTATCTCGCCATCGTCACGCTCGGTTTCGGCGAAATCATCCGCGTCATTCTCCAGAACATGAACGCCGTCGGCGGTGCACGCGGTTTGAGCGTGATGCACGGCTGGACGAATTTCTTCTGGGCGTTCGGCTTCGCCGCCGTAACAGTTTATGTTGTCACCGCACTCGTCCATTCCACCTACGGACGTGGCTTCATCGCCGTGCGCGACGACGAGGTGGCCGCCTCGGCCATGGGCATCAACCCGACCAAATACAAGGTCACCGCGTTTGTCATTGGCGCATTTTTCGCCGGCATCGCGGGCGGGCTTTACGCGCACTCGAAGCAGTTTCTCACGCCCGGCGGGTTCGGTTTCATGCAATCCATCACCTTCGTTGTGATGGTCATTCTCGGCGGCATGGGCAACACCATTGGCGTCATCATCGCCGCCGTCCTGCTGACGCTGCTGCCGGAATTTCTGCGCCCCATCGCCGAATACCGCATGATCATTTATTCGCTGTTGCTGATCATCTTGATGCTCACGCGGCCGCAAGGCCTGTTCAGTCTGAAAAAATCCTCCGTGCCGAAATAAAAATGTCCGGGCTGCTCCAACTCGACAAAACCACCATCCGCTTTGGCGGGCTCACGGCGGTGTCGGAACTGGATTTGTCCATCGGCCGCAGCGAACTCGTCGGCCTCATCGGCCCGAACGGCGCGGGCAAGACGACTGCGTTCAATCTCATCACCGGCGTCTATCAGCCGACCGGCGGCACGATTACATTTGACGGCCAGTCCGCCGCCGACCGGAAACCGCAGGAGATCGCGAGGCGCGGCATCGCGCGGACGTTTCAAAACATCCGGCTCTTCGCCTCAATGACGGTTTTCGACAACGTGCGCACCGCCGCCCGGCTGCATTGCGCGCGCGGCGTTCGCGACGCGCTCTGGCGCGGACGTTTGTTCCGCGATGGCGAAAAGGAAATCGCGGCTGAAGTGATGGAGTTGCTGGAGATTTTTCAGCTTGGTAAATTCCATGACGCGGAGGCGGTTGGCTTGAGCTATGGCGACCAGCGACGGTTGGAAATCGTCCGTGCACTGGCCACCAAACCAAAATTGCTTTTGCTCGACGAACCCGCCGCCGGCATGAATGCCACCGAAAAGGTGGATCTGATGCGGCTCATCCAGTTCATCAAGGACAAATTCCAGATCTCGGTTCTGCTCGTCGAACATGACATGCAGGTGGTGATGGGCATCTGCGAACGCATCGCAGTCTTGGATTACGGCGTGAAGATCGCCGAAGGCACGCCCGCCGAGATCCGCGCGAATCCCAAAGTGATCGAGGCTTATCTCGGCGATTGAATCATGCTGGAAATAAAAAATCTCCAGGTCAATTACGGCGCGATTGCCGCGCTACAGGGGATTTCCGTGTCCGTGAAGCCCGGCAGCATCGTCACGCTCATCGGCGCGAACGGCGCTGGCAAAACGACGACGCTCAAGGCGATTTCCGGTTTGCTCAAGCCGAAGGCCGGTGAAATTTTATACGACGGCAAAAACATTGCCGGTTTTCCGCCGCACCATATCGTCAAACTCGGCCTCTCGCATGTGCCGGAAGGCCGGATGATTTTTGCGAATCTGACCGTGCTGGAAAATTTGCAGCTTGGCGCGTATTTGCAGATGGACAAACAAGTCGTCCGGCGCGAACTGGAACACGTTTTCAGCCTGTTTCCGCGATTGTCGGAACGCGAAAAACAAATCGCCGGCACCTTGAGCGGCGGCGAGCAGCAGATGCTGGCGATTGGCCGCGCGCTGATGAGCAAACCGAAACTGCTGCTGTTGGACGAACCGTCGCTCGGCCTTGCGCCGTTGCTGGTCAAAACCATTTTCGAGAAAATTGTGGAGATCAACCGGCAGCAGGGCCTGACAATTTTGCTCGTGGAGCAGAACGCGAACCTGGCGCTGGAAGTTTCCAGTCATGGCTATGTTTTGGAGACGGGCAAAATCACGTTGCAGGGCGACTCGCCGTCGCTGCGGCAGAATCCGCAGGTGAAGAGCGCCTATCTTGGAGGATGATTTTTATGAAACGACCACGCCATTTTGCAAGCGACAATTATTCCGGCGTCTGCCCGGAGGCCTGGGCGGCAATGGCCGAGGCGAACGCCGGCCATGTGACGAGCTACGGCGACGACCAATGGACGCAGCGCGCCGCCGATCTGATTCGCGACATTTTCGAGACGGATTGCGAGGTTTTTTTTGTATTCAACGGCACGTCGGCAAATTCGCTGACGCTGGCGTCGCTGTGCCAGTCGTTCAACAGCATTCTCTGCCACGAACTCGCGCACATCGAAACCGCCGAATGTGGCGCGCCGGAATTTTTTGCGAACGGCAGCAAACTGCTTTTGTTGCAGGGCGCGGATGGAAAGATTGATCCGGTGGAAATCATACGTGCCGTAAACCAGCGCACGGACATCCATTATCCCAAGCCCCGCGCGTTGAGCCTCACGCAGGTCACGGAAGTCGGCACGGTTTATTCACCGGCGGAAATAAAGGCGCTCACGGACGCGGCGAAAAAATCCGGCCTGCGCGTGCAGATGGACGGCGCGCGGTTTGCGAACGCGGTCGCGGCGCTCAACGTCACGCCGGCGGACTTGACCTGGCGGGCGGGCGTGGATGTGCTGTGTTTTGGCGGGACGAAAAACGGCATCGCGCTGGGCGAGGCGGTCGTGTTTTTCGACCACGAACTGGCGCGCGATTTTGATTATCGCTGCAAACAGGGCGGCCAGCTTGCGTCGAAGATGCGTTTTCTGTCCGCGCCGTGGCTGGGGATGTTGCAGGATGGCGCATGGCTGCGACACGCGCGCCACTCGAATGAAATGGCGCGACGGCTTGAGGTTGGGTTGCGAAAAATTCCCGGTGTGAAAATTTCATATCCGGTCCAGTCAAACGCGGTGTTCGCCATCATCCCAAAACCGGCGGAGGGAAAAATGCGCGCGCGCGGCTGGCGCTTTTACACCGGCGTCATCACGCCCGAAGAATCGCGGCTCATGTGCAGTTGGGACACGACGACGGGCGATGTGGATGAATTCGTCGCGGACTTGCAGGAAGTCGTTTCGTGATGGTCCGTTGAATTTGTGAACCGAATCAACTGAAAAGCCTTGTTGACTTTACCCGTCCATCTGATAAATTTCGCCTCCCTTTGTCGGGTTTTGAAATGAAAACGCATTTACCAAAAGTGAATTTGGACCAGCGCAAGTGGCACGTCATTGATGCCGACGGTGCCGTGCTTGGCCGTCTGGCCGCGCAGGTCTCGGATATTTTACGCGGCAAGAACAAGCCCGTTTACACGCCGCATCTCGACGCGGGCGACTTCGTGGTTGTCATCAACGCGGAGAAGGTCCGCCTGACCGGCAAGAAGGAAAAAGCCAAGGAATACATGAGCTATTCCGGCTGGAAGGGCGGCGAGAAATACGCCACCGTCGAGCAGGTTCGTGCCAAGCAACCCGAATTTCTAATCACTCATGCCGTCAAGGGCATGATCCCCAAAAACCGCCTTGGCGCGCAGTTGCTGACCAAGTTGAAAGTGTTCAAGGGCGACAAACATCCGCATGCCGCGCAAATGCCTGCCGTGCTCGCACCTGCTAAATAATTTTTCACATGGCCACCAAAACCACCAACGAATTTCTCGGCACAGGCCGACGCAAAACCGCCGTTGCCCGCGTGCGTCTCGCCACCGGCAGCGGCAAGATCACCGTGAACCGCCGGGCGTTTGACAATTATTTCCCGCTGGAAACCCAGCGCTCCGTCGCCACCCGGCCGTTGACCGTCGTGGGCGGGCTGGAAAAATTTGACGTGCGTGCAACCGTCGCCGGCGGCGGGCCGAACGGCCAGGCCGATGCCCTGCGCCACGGGATTGCCCGCGCGCTGATTCAATTTGATGCCGCCCTGCGCCCGCCGTTGAAGGCGGAGGGCCTGCTCACGCGCGACCCGCGTGCGCGCGAACGGAAAAAATACGGCCAGCCGGGTGCGCGCAAGCGCTTCCAGTTCTCGAAGCGCTGATCGCTTTGGAATTTTCAAACCCTGCTGGTTCAACCCGGCAGGGTTTTTTGTTTTGTGAAAGGTTTTTATACGGTAAAAGAAGGGTCGCAATGAAGATGAAAAAAGTCGCCATCGTCGGCGCATCGGGATATTCCGGCGAAGTTTTAGTGCAGTTGTTGTTAAACCATCCGCACGCGGAACTGGTCGCTGTCACCTCGCGCCAAAACGCCGGCCAGACACTAGCGCAGGTCTTTCCCAAATTCGCCAGCCATCCGAAAACAAAAACACTTCGCTTCAGCGAGCCGAACGCGAAAGTGTTGGTGAAGCAGGCCGACGTGGTTTTTCTCGCACTACCGCACGGCGTCGCCGCCGAATATGCAGTGCCACTGTTGAAGGCAGGCTGCGCCGTCATTGATTTGAGCGCCGATTTCCGGCTCAAGAGCGCGGCAATTTACAAGGAATTTTACGCGCACGACCACCCTTCGCCGGACCTGTTGAAAAAATCTGTTTATGGCTTGCCGGAAGTTTATCGTGAGCAGATTAAGAAATCTTTGCTCATCGCCTCGCCCGGCTGTTATCCGACCAGCATTTTGCTGCCGCTGATTCCGCTGCTCAAAGGCGGGCTCATCAAGCCGGACGGCGTCATCGCCGATTCGTTGAGCGGCGTCAGCGGCGCTGGAAGAAAAGCCGAAACTGATTATCTGTTCTGTGAATGCAATGAAAGCGTGCGACCCTACGGCGTGCCAAAACACCGGCATTTGTCGGAGATCGAAGAACAACTTTCACTCGCGGCCAAGAAGTCAGTGACGATCCAGTTCACACCGCATTTGATTCCGGTGAATCGCGGCATTTTGACGACACTTTATCTTGAACCGGTGGAAAAATTGACCGAAGAGAAAATTTCCGCCTGTTACCAGAAATTTTACGGAAGCGAGCCATTCGTCCGTTTGCTCGACGGGAACAATTTGCCCGACACAAAAAATGTCACCGGCACGAATGTCATTGAAATCGCGTGGCGGCTCGACCCGCGCACGGGCCGGTTCATCGTGATCAGCGCCGAAGATAATTTGGTCAAAGGCGCGAGCGGCCAGGCCGTGCAAAGCATGAACATACTTTGCGGCTTCCCCGAAACCGCCGGATTGATTTGAGCCGTGCCTGTGACTGTCCCCCAACCTGCGAAATGGAACGCGGCGGATTACGCCGCGAATTCCGTCGTACAACAAACTTGGGCGCGCGAACTCATTGCGAAACTGAATCTACGTGGCGAAGAAAGCATCCTCGACGTCGGCTGCGGTGACGGAAAAGTGACGGCAGAAATTGCGCGCGCTTGGCCCGATGGTTTTGTCGTCGGCACGGACGCTTCGCCGCAAATGATTGCGTTCGCAAAAAAAACTTTTCCGGCGAAAAAATTTCCGAATCTGAAATTTCAAGTCATGGACGCGCGCAAATTAAAATTCTCCTGCCAGTTCGATTTTATTTTTTCCAACGCCGCGTTGCATTGGGTGGATGACCACGAAAAAATTCTGCGCGGCGCGGCGGTGGTCTTGAAATCCGGTGGGCGGCTGGTCGTTTCCTGCGGTGGCAAGGGCAATGCGCAGGATGTATTCGTCGAATTGCGCCCGGAAATACGGCTCAAGCGCTGGCGTGATTTTTTCCGCAAAATGCCGACGCCGTATTTTTTTTACGCGCCCGGTGACTACGAAAAATGGCTACCGAGATATGGTTTCAACATTCAAAGTTTGAAACTATCGCCCAAAGATGCCACCTACGATGGCGCGGAAGGTTTTGCGACGTGGCTGCGGACAACGTGGATTCCTTATGTCCAGCGCGTGCCGGAAAATCTGCGCGAAGAATTCATCGGCACCGTCACGATGCGTTACGTCACCAGGCATCCGCCGGATGCGGACGGAAAAGTTCACGTCAGGATGGTTCGTCTCGAAATTGATGCGGTTAAGATTTGAAAATCAAGCGCCGCTTCCGCAAATTCTTTTCAACAATGAGTACGATCAATTTCAAAGAAATCAAAGGTTCCATCGTCGCGCCCAAAGGCTTTCTCGCCGGCGGAGTGTTTTGTGACATCAAACGCCTTGGCACCGGCAAAGGCTCCAATAAAGGCCTGAAGCGCGACCTCGCGCTCATTGTTTCCGAAACGCCCGCGACGGTTGCCGGCATGTTCACCACAAATCAAGTCTGTGCCGCTCCGGTGAAAGTCTGCGTTGAACGTGTGAGAAAAAGAACCGCGCAAGTCGTGGTTGTGAATTCTGGCAACGCCAATGCCTGCACCGGCAGGCAAGGCATGGCCGATGCGCGTGAAATGGTTTCGTTCACCGAACGCGCATTGAATTTTCCCGAAGGCTCGGCGCTCGTCGGGTCCACCGGGCGCATCGGCGTGACGATGCCGATGGATAATGTTCGCACGGGAATTATTGAAGCGGCGACGTTGCTCGGCAGCGAAATTGAAAATGCGGATCACGCGGCGGAAGCCATTATGACGAGCGATTCACGCTCGAAACAAATCGCAATAGAATTTTTGCTGGGAGGAAAAAAGGTTCGCATTGGTGGCATTTGCAAAGGTGCGGGCATGATTCAACCGGGAATGTCACCGACTGGCGCGCGTCCGGCGACATTACCGCATGGTGGGCTTCATGCGACGATGCTGGGTTTCATCACAACGGATGCAGCGATTGACGCGAAAGTTTTACAAACGGCGTTGAATGAAGCCGTGGCGCACAGTTTCAACCGCATCACCGTGGACGGCGACATGAGTACGAACGACACGGTTTTGGTTCTGGCCAACGGATTCGCGGGCAACCAACGATTCACGATTCACGATTCACGATTCACGATTTTTCAATCCGCTTTGGATCATGTCTGTCTCGAACTCGCCAAAAAAATTGTCCGCGACGGCGAGGGCGTTCATCGCGTGGTGACCGTGCGCGTGAATGGCGCGAAGACGATTCAGGATGCCGATGCCGCCGCGCGCACGGTGGCGAACAGCGCGCTGGTGAAGACGAGCTGGCACGGCGGCGATCCGAACTGGGGCCGCATTATTGACGCGATTGGTTATTCGCCCGCGACGGTGGTGGAGGAGAAAATTGACATCGGTTATTCCGCGACGGGCGGTAAAAAGATTTTGTGGAGCTTAAAACGGGGTCAGCCTACGAAGGTGACATTCAAGGAATTGTGCGCCGCCGTCGCGCCGAAGGAATTTGAACTGCACATCAACCTGAATCTCGGCAACGCGGGCGCGGTGATGTATGCCTGCGATTTGACGGAGGAATATGTGGATTTTAACAAAGGCGATGTGGGCGATCCGAGTTCGCTGGGCGGATGATTTTTAGCCACGGATGAAACGCGGATTGAACACGGATTTTTCAACGCAAAGGTGCAAAGCCGCCAAGTCGGCGAATGGAAATTACCAATTAAACTGTCTTGTGGCGGCGGGAATAGATTTCACAGTTTCTTCCGCGATACTGATTGCTACAGAATCAAAGCCTGTAAATCCGTTACGAACAAAGGCGTATTGAAAAGAACTGCCTGATGCTTTAACAGCCTGACGAATAAAATGCCCAAGCAAATCTTCAGAGCCGGGTCGCTCCATGTTTAGAACGGTCGTCATTGGAGGAAGCGAAGTCACATAAGTCATAATAACACCGCGCGCGGAATCAATTTTGTCGAACAAGCCACAATCGACTGATGATTGCAGTAAAGATGGACCGAGACCATTTCGGAATTTGGATGGGTTATCTCGCTTCATGTATTGAAGCGCCGCGTTTTAATTCACCATGAAGACAAAAGAAATCATAGCGACGTA
>Ga0302324_100010335_pt1 | contig 19337 bp, 20 predicted proteins | sample Palsa_T0_1_FD_201949 | JGI IMG/M metagenome (GOLD analysis project Ga0302324, IMG submission 201949) | Peat permafrost microbial communities from Stordalen Mire near Abisko, Sweden - Palsa_T0_1 | ecosystem: Environmental > Terrestrial > Soil > Palsa > Peat permafrost | place: Sweden: Abisko...
TGGCGCAACCGGTCGCGCGCCGACGGTTGGCAGGCGAAAGCGCCCAAATCTTGGTTTTCTCGCCAGGCTCGATTCTGCACAGACCGTGCAGAGTGGCCCGCATTCAGAGCGCCTGCCTCACTGCCACGCTACAATAGTCACCGTGAAAGCTTTGGCGCTCATCCTGCCCCTGGCCGCCGCAAGCGCCGCGCTGGCGCAGCAGCCTTCCGCGCAGCACAAGGTCGAGATGTTGTGGCCCGGCGCCGCTCCGGGAGCTGTTGGCGCCGAGGACGCCGACAAGCCCAGCCTCACCGTCTACCCGGCGCCGGAAAAATCCGCCGTCCGGACCGCCGTAATTGTTTTCCCCGGCGGCGGATATGGCATGCTGGCCAAGGATCACGAAGGCGACCAGATCGCGCGCTGGCTCAATTCCCTGGGCATCCAGGCCTTCGTGCTGCAATACCGCATCGCGCCACGCTATCATTTCCCGGCGCCGCTCCTGGATGCGCAACGCGCCATCCGCTTGGTGCGCGCGCACGCCGCCGATTACCGCATCTCGCCCACGCGCGTCGGCATCTGGGGATTTTCGGCCGGCGGTCATCTGGCATCCACTGCCGGTACCCACTTCGATGCCGGCGTTGCGAATGCGGCCGACCCCATCGATCGCGTCAGTTCCCGGCCGGATTTCATGATCCTGGCCTACCCCGTGATCTCCTTCACCACGCCCTATACTCACCAAGGATCGCTACGCAACCTGTTGGGTGACAACCCCGACCCAAAGCTGGTGTCGAGCCTCTCCAACGAAACGCAGGTGACCGCCCAGACGCCGCCCACGTTCTTGTTTCATACCAACGAAGACAACGGCGTGCCCGCGGAGAACAGTGTGCTGTTCTATCTGGCTCTGCGCAAGGCCGGCGTGCCGGCCGAAATGCATATCTACGAGCGCGGCCCGCACGGCGTGGGCCTCGCGTCCACGGACGCGGTCCTGGCCACTTGGGCCGCGCGGCTAAAGGATTGGCTTGAGATTCGCGGCCTACTCCAATAGCGCGCCCGTCGTCAACAGCGCCGCGCTGATCCCGCTGCCCAGCCTGACGCCCGCCGGCGTGGTCGACATCCTTGTGGTCGCGTTCCTGATCTATCAAGCCCTGATGATCGTCAAGGGCACCCGCGCCGGCCACATTCTGATCGGCATCCTGATCATGGTGGCGCTGTATGTGGTCGCGCTGTATACCGGCCTGGAAGCGCTGCGCTCGGTGCTTTCGTATATTGTGCCGTACCTTGCGCTAGCCGTGATCATACTGTTCCAGTCGGAGATCCGCCGCACCCTGGCGCGCCTGGGACGCAAGCGCTGGTTCGCGCGCGGTTACCAGCGGCCCGAGTTCACGGAGGATATCCTGATCGCGGTGCGCCGCCTGGCCGCCGACAAAACCGGCGCGCTGATCGTCGTCGAACGGGACATCGGATTGCGCACCTTCATCGAATCCGGCGTGCGGCTGGACGCCCAGTTGTCGAGCGACCTGCTGCTGGCCATCTTTCATCCCGGTGGCGCGCTGCACGATGGCGCGGTGATCGTGCAGAAGGACAGGATCGCGGCCGCCAACTGCTTTCTGCCGCTGGCCATCAATCCATCGGTGTCGTCCAGCTTCGGCACCCGCCACCGCGCGGCCATCGGCATCACCGAGGAGACAGACTGTCTGTCGCTGGTGGTGTCGGAGGAAACGGGCCGTATTTCGCTGGCCGCGTTCGGAGAACTCACCCCCGGCCTCAACCTGCGCGAAGTGGATGAACGCATCTGCACCCACTTCGGTGTGCGGCGGAGCGCGCCGCACCTGATCGAGGAATTCGCCGCCGACATTCCCATGGAAGCGCATCCCGCCGAAAGGAGCGAGCCGAAGTGAACAAGGCGGGCATTCACTTAACTCCGGAAGCGCGGGCGGTCCCCCTGGACCGCGGCCGACGCCCTCGTCGGCTCGCCGCGACGGTCAGGGAATTGATTCTTCGAGCAAAGAGCGGGGGGGGACCCGCGCACAGTCGAAAACCCACCTTGTGGAGGGCGGGCAATCCTACCCGCAGCCGCCTGTGAGGCGGCCAGAGCCGGCTAAAAGCCGGCTGCGGGCAGAATCGCCCGCCCTCCAACCGATTTTCATCACTATCGTGGGCCGCAGTCCCATCCTGACAGACCAGGGGGGCTGCCCCACGCGACTGGGCTAGCGATATGAAGAATTTCTTTACGCACAACATTGGCTGGAAGCTTCTGTCGCTGGCGGCGGCCGTGCTCCTTTGGATTTCGGTCGCCACCGAACCGGAGCTGGCGACGTTTGTATCCGCGCACGTGGAATACAAGAACCTTTCGCCGGCCGTGGAAATCAATTCGGATGTGGTGGAGACCGTGAGCCTGGAGGTGCGTGGACCATCCGAAGCGCTACGCTTGCCCGAGCTACCGCGGCGCTCCGCGGTGATCCTGGATATGGCCGATATCGAGCCTGGCCAACGCACGTTCACCATCAATAGCAGCGACGTCCGGCTGCCGCGCGGCGTGCAACTGGTGCGCGCGATTCCGGCGCAAATCCGGATAGTCTTCGAGCCCGGCGCCACTCGCAGCGTACCCGTCGAAGTGCGCTTTGCGGACGGTTTACCGGAGGATCTGCAAGTGGCCGAAGCGACGGCGGAGCCTTCCGCGCTGGCCATCACCGGTCCGGCCAGCCGCGTGGCGCGCGTGGCGTCCGTGCAGACCGATCCGCTGGCGCTGAAGCCGGAAGCGGGAACGAGTTTCTATACTGTGGAAGCGTACGTGACCGATGCCAGGGTCCGCTTTCAAGACTCGCCGCAAGTTACAGTTAAAGTAACAGTCAAAGGTGCAGTTGGAAAAAAGTAGATGGCCAAACAACTATTCGGAACGGACGGCATTCGCGGCGTGGCGGGAGAGTATCCGCTGGACCCGGTAACCGTGCATGCCTTCGGCATGGCGCTCGGCAGCGACCTGCGCCGCGCGTCGCCGGATGCCGCCGTCCTCATTGGCATGGATACGCGCGAATCCGGGCCGTGGATTGCCGCGCAGGTGGCCGCCGGTCTGGCTCAGCAGGACGTGCCCGCGGTATCCGCCGGCGTTATCACCACGCCCGGCGTGGCTTATCTCACGCGTTCCAGTTCATTCACTGCCGGCGTGATGATCTCCGCCTCGCACAATCCGTATCGCGACAACGGCATCAAGGTCTTCGGCCATTCGGGTTACAAGCTGCCGGATGAAGAAGAGCACTTAGTCGAGCAGGAAATCTTCCGTCACGCCGGACACGCTCCCGGCCCGCCCTTGCCCTTGGCGCCCAACCCCGCGCTGGCCGAGCGGTACCTGGATTACCTGGCATCCACGGTGGCGGGCGGCTTCGACGGTATGCGCATCGTGCTGGACTGCGGCAACGGCGCGGCGTACCAACTCGCGCCGGCGCTGTTCCGCAGCCTGGGCGCGCAGGTCGAAGCCATCTGCTGCGAGCCCAACGGACGCAACATCAACTTGGGTTGCGGCGCGCTGCACGTGGAATCGCTGCGCGCGGCAGTGCTGAAATCGGAAGCGGATCTGGGAGTCGCGTTCGATGGCGATGCCGACCGCGCCATCTTCGTCTCCCGCAACGGGCAGATCGTGGATGGCGATGCGGTCTTGCTGATCGCCGCGCGCGCGCTGCAAGCCGCCGGAAAGCTGGATGGCGGACTGGTGGTGGCCACGGTGATGTCCAACCTGGGTCTGGAGCGCGCCCTGGAGCGCGACGGCATCCGGCTGCTGCGCACCCCGGTCGGCGACAAGTACGTGCTGGAGGAAATGGTGCGCGAGGGCGCAGTGCTGGGCGGCGAGCAATCCGGCCACGTGATCTTCCGCCAGTTCGCCACTACCGGCGATGGCTTGCTGACCGCGCTGCGCGTTCTGGAGATTTCGCGTAACGCAGGCGCCGGGCTGGACGAATTGACGGCGGGATTGGAAATCTATCCGCAGCGTTTGCAGAACGTGCGCGTGCGGGAACGGCGTGCGTTGCACGAACTGGTGGAGGTGGCGCGGGAGATTGAAGAATGCGAACGGGAGTTCGGCTCAGCGGGGCGCGTGTTGGTGCGCTTCTCGGGCACGGAGCCGCTGGCCCGCGTGATGGTGGAAGGGCCCGACTTGGCGCGCGTGGACGAATTCACCAATCGCATCGCCACCGCCATAAGAAACGAGATAGGAGCATAACATGCGCACTTTGATTTTGGCACTCGCGATGACTTCCTTTGCGGCCGCCCAGCAACCCCGTCTGAAAGTAGCCGAAGAAGGTTGGGTCTCCCTCTTCAACGGCAAGGATCTGACCGGCTGGGTGAACGTGGGCGGCGAGCAATGGACCGTGGAAGACGGCGCGATCCACGGCCTGGGCGTCACCAAGGGCTACGGATACCTGATGACCGAAAAGCACTACAAGGATTTCGAGCTGGCCATCCGCTTCCAATGCGTGACCGGCGGCAATAGCGGTATCTTCTACCGCACCAGTTTCAAGCCGGGGACAGCGGACGTAGCCGAGGGTTACCAGTTCGAGATCGACCGCAACCTGAACCATCACACCGGCGGCATCTACACCGCACGGCGCGGCTGGATCGTGTGGCCGTCGCCCGAAAACGAGTTCGTGATCAAGCCTACGGAGTGGAACGATTACGTGCTGAGCGTGGTGGGTAACCACCATCGCGCGCGTTTGAACGGCGTGCAGGTGATCGACTTCACCGATCCGGTGAATGAGGTGGACGACGGGGCGATTGCGCTGCAGTTGCATGCGGGCGGGGAGGCGAATATGCGGTTTAAAGATGTGTTCATCCGCGTGCCGTGACTAATCTAATTGTGGGGTGCCCCCGGCGCTTCTCCAAGATGCGCGTCAGGCGTCAACTCGCCACGACCCATTACCGTCGCCAAGCCGACTTACCGGGACTAATGTTCGCGAAGTCGTAGTTATTTCAGAGCGAGATTCGGATTGTTGGCGGTTCTCCGATAATTCAGGAATTCACGTATGCCGCCGCCCAGCGTGCCGTAGAGAATTCCCAGCATGATTGGCACGACGACCATTCCGAGCAGGCCCAATGCCTCGAGGATAAATTTCATGATAAATTTCCCCAGAAAACCCTCCGGAGCTTCGCGCTCACCGAGGTTTGTCACAGCCCTCATAGCCGCTACAACTCCCCAGTACGAGGCCCAAACCACGTACGCGGAGATTCCGGCTAGGACCAGCAAGGCGAAGACCTCGAATCCGGCTAAAACGAGCAGACTTAAAAAGAGGAGCGGAACAACCACTGCGATGCGCAAGGACAGAGTTATTTGCCGCCTCGCGTCGTCAGCCGCAGGGGACTGGATGACGGTCGCTCCCCGAAAGGTCGTGCCGAACATGCTGAAACGCTCGGGCGTCGTATTCTCTACTGGCTGCGTTTTATCGAAGCGGTGGCCACAGGCGCAACGCTCAGTTTCTTGGGAATTGCTGTTTCCGCAGCGAGGGCACACCATAGGCTACGTCCGGGCTAACGTTGCGAATCTCCGGTTCACAAGACAGGCTAAACAAATTGAAGCACATCGTGCGCGGCCTTACAAGGGGCACTGTGCGAGGGCTCGGCGCCCGTCGCTCTGTCGCCCAATCTCACGCAACGACTACGTCCCGCGCCGCTTGACGTGCTGGCATCCGGTAACATGTTTCAGCCCACCCGGTCCGAAATCGCGCTCGATCTGGAAGTATTCGGCATCTGTCCTGACAAATCTACGCACTCCACGTGAGTGTATAGTCGGCCTCGCGGACATCTACTAGCGCAGCCTTGCTGAGCGGCTACTCCGGCGTAACGACTCGCAAGCCATCAATACCTCCGAAATCGTTGTCCCGGCTGACCAGTATCGCACCGATAGCCAGCGCCGTCGCGGCCACCCATAGGTCGTTTTCGTCCAACGGGAGTCCGCGCTGTTGGCGAGCCAATTTGACGGTCGCGTAAATGTCGCCTGCCTGTTCCGGGACCGGTTCGCACTCCACGGTATCCAAGAGCTGCCGTCCGGTCTCCTCCAACTCCATACGCCGTCTGCCTCGCGGAAGTCTTGCAATCCCGAAAAGTATCTCGCCTCGAACGATTGTACAGGTAACCACGCGATCTCCCTGGCCCAGCCCGGCCATCCAGTTCTCAATCCGCGGCGCGGCCCTCATGAAGTCGCTGATCGCGTTTGTGTCGAGGAGGTACGTCACTCCGGAGGCCACCTGTCGAACGCGCCCTCATCGCGCACCGGCAGCCGTGCGGCAGCAATCGCGGCCTCCAGATCATCGACAGCCTCAGAGCTTGGATGAGGTAGTTTCCGAAGTGCTCGCAATAGGGCCTCAGGTGAAGTTGCTCTGCCGCAGAGAGAGCGCAGGCCGTCCAGCGCAACCTGCTCCACGCTCTTCTGTTGCGCGGCGGCCACTCGCTCCAGACTGTGTGCGATGTCATCCGGGATTTGAATCGTCATCATTGGCCTCCCGATACTATTGTCTCAACAAAAGGCCGTGTATTAGGCTCGCAGCGTGCCGGTGCCTGCCTCAGGCATTTGGCCGTATGGCCACTTTACGGTGAACGAGGTGGATGACGGGGCGATTGCGCTGCAAGATGCATGCCGGCGGGGAGGCGAATATGCGGTTCAAAGATATCCTCATCCGTGATCGCTCGGTACGGTGATTAAGCCTTCCTCAGGCGGGCTTGGCTTACCCGGGCGCCTGGTGCGTGGACGCAGGTAGTGGAACCGAATTAGATAGATATTCTCGCCTTTACCGTGCTTCGCGACTTTGAGCAGATCGATGAGACCGAGGAAACCCGACTCACGCGCCAACTCCGGAGTGATATCCGGAAAACCGATCGGCTTGATTGAATCCACCTCGATCTCGCCTTCGTCCATACGGTACCGGGCACCCACTTTGACGTGGGGACGCGTCCAGATGCGGACACTGCAAGTGATTTTTCCAAGGCGAACTCCATCGCGCAGACGCCTGGTGAACACCATGAGGAGAGTCTATCAAGTTGGAGGATGGAGAGGGGCGCAGCTCAATTGATCCACTCACCTCCAACCTCTTCGTCGCCGTCCTCTTCTGAAGCTGTCTCAGCCATCCCGTTGGCCTCGATGGCGGCCTCCGCCGCGAACCCGGTGCATCGAAAACACAGCCGTCGGCATGTTATGAAACGTGTGCCGAGTAATGGGTACATCGTCCGGAATCCCCGAATTCATCCGTATCCGCCTGTTCGAAGGACTGCCCCAAGCGCAATTGCAGCCGTGGCGCGCAATGGCTCCGGCTCGTCGGGACTGCGAATGATCGCCGTTAGGAATCGGCTAACTCGTCATTCATAACGGTGAGATCGCCCGCTAACTCGGCGGCGACGAGCCGGTCGGATGCATCGGCCCGAGGATCGATCGGAATCTCCTGAAATTTCTTCCCGGGATCTCTTGGCCAGTCCCATGAAGGTGTGTCCCGCAAAGTTCTTAAACCACGCAATCCCGCGAGAACCTCTGCCAAATAATTGTCGCGGACACACGCGCGACCTTCCGCTGCTCTCTGCTCAGATTTTAGCTCTCTGGGCTTCGTCGATTCTCCGTCGGCGTTTGCAGCCACCCACTGGCGTCAAGCAGCGGACAATCTCGCCACGTGGAGCCGCTTCCGGCTCTTTTCCGCGTGCCAGAGGTCATACTGAAGCTGCTGGTTCATCCAACTTTCAGCGCTGGTGTTAAAGGCGATCGAGAGGCGGATCGCCATCTCCGGACTGATACCCGTACGCCCGTTGAGGATGCTGGACAGTGCTTTCCGGCTTACGCCGAGCGATCGCGCGGCCTCCGTGACCGTCAAATTCAGGGGTTCCAGGCACAGCGCCCTGAGCACCTCGCCTGGGTGTGGCGGATTGTGCATCCTCATATTCACCTTAATTGTAGTCCTCATAGTCCACGCGATCTACGTCCTTCCCGCACAACTGAGCGTGACGCGCCAATTGCCGCTCACCTTTATGGCCCACGTGCCTTTCCGGGAGCCGCGCAGTTCATGGAGATCCAAGCCGGGCAAATTCAAATCGTGCGCGCTGGTTGACGCGTTCAGACGGCCGAGGATTAGCCGGAGCCGGTCGGCGTATTTCGCTTGAATTCCCGACTTGGTCCCAGTGGCGAAGAACCGTTCAAGTCCCTTGTGCCGAAATCCCTTGATCGCCACGCCTACTAGTGTAACCTATGTGGTTACAGCTTGCAGCCTGGGAGGCAGCGGGTCCTGGGGGACCCGCGCAGACTGAAGTCTGCCCCACCACGGACGCCGGCTAAAAGCCGGCTGCGGCCAGGATTGGCCGCCCTCCAAGTTCGTTCATCCTCTCCACCTGCTTTACCAAAAATCCCATATCCGAAAACGGATCGCCGCCGAAGCGTGCCCAGTAAACCCGCCCCTTCTTATCGACGAGAATGGTCGAGTGCAACTCGATATCCTCGAAATCGTCGTACGAGTGAAACCGCCGCGCATTCGCATGATCCGGGTCCGACAGCAGGCGCGCGGGCAGATCTCCGAACTGCTTCAGCGCCTCGCTGTTCTTCTCCGGCGGCGCGCTGCTCACCGCCAGCACCACCGTATTCAGCCGGTCCCAATCGTCCTTCTTGGTCCCGATGTCATGCAACTGCCGCAAGCAGTGCGGACACTCCGGCCCCAGATAGAACACCAGTAGTACGTTCTTGCCGCGGTACTCCTGCAGCGAGACAGACTTTCCCGCGGCGTCGCGGACATCCAAGGCCGGCGCTTCATACGGCTCCCAGCGCGGCGGCCCGAAATGGTCCAAAGGCACGCGCGCGTAGTTGCGCTGCGGCGCGGGCGAAGAGTCGCGCGGCGTGGCCGTGATGCTAGTGGCTTTGGCGCGCTCAATCACTTTCAGCCCGGCGTCGGCATTCGAAGCCACGAACAGCAGCCGGGCCATGGCGTCCTTCGCCTTGGCCTTCTCTCCCAGCGCGGCGTACGCACGCACCAGCCCGGAGAGCGCGAAGATGTCGTTGTGGGTCAGCTCCAGCGCTTTCTCAAACGCCTGCGCCGCCAGCACAGGACTATTGGCATCCAGGTAAGCCTCGCCCAAACTGTTGTAGAGCGACTCCGGATAGGCTGGCGGGTCCGCATATTGTTTCTGCATGTCGTACTCGCGTCCGGCGGCATCCGCCAGCAGCCCCAGGCCCACGATTGTATCGCCGGTCTCGCCGCGCGCGAGCGCGAACCGACCCTTCAACTCCAGCGATTCGATGGTGTAGGAATCCTCCTCGTCCTTGTTCTTGTCCAGATCCTTCTTCAGCGCGGCATGCGCGGCGATGCTCTTCGCGGCTTTCTCCAGGTCGCCTTTGCCCAGCCAGGCGCGCGCCTCGCAGTAGGCCTTGTTCATCTTGTCTTCATAGATGTCGCGCCAGGGGATGGATTTCGGATTCAACAGGTCGTCCCACCGCTCGTACTTGATCAGCACCCGCTCCATGGCCGCGATGCCGCGCGAGTGCGTGCTGTATGCGTTTTCCTTGTTATCGACCGGATCGAGCGGCGCGTCGATCAATTGGCGCCCCCCGAAAATGGCCGCTTCCGCCATCCCGAGCTGCTCCTGAATATAGGAAAGGTAGGTGCGGTTGTGGGCGTAATTCCAGTTGTTGAACGGAAAGGTAAGGCTGGTCTGCATGTACCGCTTCTCCACGCGCGTGGCCGCATCCATGGAGAGCGCCGCCTCGTCCCACATGCCCAGGATGCTGTAGATGTGTCCCGGCATGTGCTGGGCGTGGCCGATGCCCGGCACCAGCTCGGTGTACGCGCGGCAGCTTTCGAGCGCCTGCTCGGGTTGGTTGTAATCCCAGTTGTGGATGCGGTAGTGGTGCGCTCCGGGATGGTTGGGCTCGTGCGCCAGAATCTCGCGGATGATCAACTCCGCGCCATAGCGCGAGTCTCCCATGGTAACCAAGGCCAGCATGGCGCGCGCCTCCATATCGTCGGGATACTTCACGCACAGCGTTTCGAGCTTCTTCACTTCGGCGCGCCGCAGCGTGCGGTAATCGCGATCGTCGTCCGCATCGCGCACCGGATCGGGCAGCATGGCGGCTTCCAGAGCCTCGATGTACAGGCGCTCGCGCTCCGTGACCTTGTCCTTGCGCTTGACGGCTTCGCGCAGGAAGTCGGCAGCGCGGTCCCCGTCCCCGCCACGGCCGGTGGTGGCGCGCGCCAATCCCCAATAGGCCATGGCGTTGTCCGGCTCCAGTTTCAAGCACCAGCGGAAGGAGCGCTCGGCTTCGTAATACCAGAAGGAGTGCAGCAGCGCGTTGCCCTGGTTGAACCACTGCTGGACCTCCGGATTCTTGGTGCTGATCGGGAACGGCGCGACCCCGATGCCCTCCATGACCCAGGGTTTTTGGCGCGGCCCGGTGTCGAATGCGGCGCCATGCGCGGAGTGGCCTTTGTCGATGCTGTCCGTTTGGGCGTAAATGCCGGGACAAGCAGCCAACAGGAGCAAGTATGCCGGTTTCATCCACATGGCTGCCAGTATACCGCGCCCGGTGGCGCACGCACTTTGCGGGCCGTGTTCACACGCATGTGAACACTCCGCCCGCATTCTTCGTATCTCCCTATGAGCGAGGTTAAGAACGATGTTCTGCACACGATGCGGGATCGAAATCGACGAGAAGGTGCGCTACTGTTCCGCTTGCGGGCACCCCACGAAACTGGCGGAAGCCACGGCGAACCCTTACTCGTCACCCAGGCTGGCGCTGGACACGGAGAACAAGAAGATCGCGGGAGTCTGTGCGGGCTTCGCGCGCTATCTGGGTGTGGACGCCCTGCTGATCCGCATCGTGTGGCTGGCGCTGGCGCTGGGCGCGGGCTTCGGCTTCTTCGCGTATCTGATCGCGTGGATTTTGATGCCCAAGGATGCGCCGCGCACGGCCGCGGCGGCGGATTACGCGCGGCAGGGTGGGTAGTCTCTAAATGAGGCGCCGAATCGTGGTCCCCGAGGTAGAGAAGTCGGGAAATAATTGTGCCATGCTTGTGGGGCGGCAAATCCTGGCCGCAGCCGCCTTTCAGGCGGCTTTAGCGCGTTCGTAAGCGCGCCCACAGGGAGGCTGATCCTATCGCCGGGCCCGGCATAGTAATGCTTGGCGAAGCTGATTCGGACTCCTACCAGCCACCGAAGGGGAGCGGAGGCTCCTTCGGAATGTGCATCACGAGAGGATGCGGAACGCCCTCAGCCCGTGCTTGTTGCAGAACCGCGTTGGCGTTCTCACCGTGACTGACCAGTTGGTCCCCTTCAATGGCGACCCATTGGCCGGCGTTGGGCCGATTCTCGGCGTCGACTGCGGGATTCACTTCTTCCACATCGGGATCTATCGGGAAGACGCCGGGTCCTACTGTCGCCTGCTGGTAGTATTTGCCACGCACCCCTGGTCCGAGCTTGGCGAGATCGTATTCCGCACGCAGCTCGTCATGCTCTGTCTTCTGTGATCTTGCCTTCACGTTGATTGCGGCGACAGGCCAGGAGGCCTGTCCCACGTCAGTCGTTGCCAGAGATGTTTACCAAGCCATCGCTCAACACCGCCTCCGCTTCCTCCGCCGTAAACTCCTCCACCTTCGCGGAAATATTCATCGAGCAGAACTTCGGTCCGCACATCGAGCAAAAATGCGCGTCCTTGAAGCCTTCTTCCGGCAGCGTCTCATCGTGCATCGACTGCGCCGTCTCGGGATCGAGCGAGAGCTCGAACTGACGCTTCCAGTCGAAGCTGTAGCGCGCGCGGGACAACTCGTCGTCGCGATCACGCGCGCCAGGCCGATGGCGCGCGATGTCGGCGGCGTGCGCGGCGATCTTGTAGGCGATGATGCCAGCCTTCACATCGTCGCGGTTGGGCAGGCCCAGATGCTCCTTGGGCGTGACGTAGCATAGCATCGACGCGCCGTACCAGCCGATCATGGCCGCGCCGATCGCCGACGTAATGTGGTCGTAACCGGGCGCGAAGTCCGTCACCAGCGGCCCCAGGGTGTAGAAGGGGGCCTCGTAGCACATCTCCTTTTCCTTCTCCACCTGCATCTGTATCTGGTCCATGGGGATGTGGCCTGGACCTTCAATCATCACTTGAACGTCATATTCCCAGGCGCGCTTGGTCAGCTCGCCCAAAGTCTTCAGCTCGGCGAACTGGGCGGCGTCGCTGGCGTCGGCCACCGATCCGGGGCGCAGGCCGTCGCCCAGCGAGAAGCTTACGTCGTACTTTTGGAAGATCTTGCAGATCTCGTCGAAGCTTTCGTACAGCATGTTCTGGCGATGGTTCTTCACCATCCACTCGGCCAGAATGGAGCCGCCGCGGCTGACGATGCCGGTGATGCGGCGCGCGGCCAGCGGGATGTGCTGCACCAGCACGCCGGCATGGATGGTCATGTAATCCACGCCCTGCTCGGCCTGCTCGTGGATCACTTCCAGCATCAGCGTGGCGCTCAGGTCTTCCAGGCGGCGCACGCGAGAGAGCGCTTCATAGATGGGCACGGTGCCGATGGGCACAGACGAGGCGTCGATGATGGCTTGGCGGATGCGCGGGATGTCGCCGCCGGTGGAAAGATCCATCACCGTATCGGCGCCGTACTTCACCGAGTAGCGCAACTTTTCCAGCTCTTCATCGATATTGGAGGTGACCGCGGAGTTGCCGATGTTGGAGTTGATTTTGCACTTGGAGGCGACGCCGATGCACATCGGCTCCAGGTTCGTGTGGCGGATGTTGGCGGGAACGATCATGCGGCCGCGCGCCACTTCGGAGCGGATGAGTTCGGGCGCAAGGGTTTCGCGCCGCGCGACGTGCTGCATCTCGCCGGTGATTACACCCCGCCGCGCATAGTGCATCTGCGTGCGGATTGCGTCGTTCTGGCGTTCGGCTATCCATTCTGTATGCATGGGATTCCTCTGGTTGTGGGTTACGGGTGATGGGTTGTGGGTGCTGGGATGGAGCGTCCAGCACCCATTCGCCTACTTCTTCTTCTTGGGTTTCTTGACTTCTTTTTTACCTTTATCCCTGCTTTTTGCCATATCCGCAATTATACTCGCTAGCGGAGGCGATGCAATTCTTCATCGTCCTCGTCCCAGGCGTCCGGGTCGGCCGCATGCAGCAAGATGAACTACGGCAACTCGCTGGTGGAGGCCGCCAGGACGATCCGCCGCCCCTCGCCGCCCTGCATGCGGATCCTGCAAGCCAGGTGGCCCGCAAAGCCAGCCTCCAGATCGGACTTGGAGGCGTCCCTCGCCCCTGTCTTCTGTTTCTTAATCTGCCAGACGCCGTCGCTGGCCGCCCAAGTGCCCTCCAGCGGCAGGCCGGAAACAAGATCCTGGCTGGTGTAGGGCGACGGATCGCAACCGCGGGTTACTCGGCGAAGCGCTTGAAGAAGCTGTTGGCGTTCCACTTGGGGCGCTCGGGCCGATCGGCCACCGCCTCCGCCAGCGCGCGCAGCAGATCGTCGAAGCGGCCGGCGCACTCCAGGTCCACTGGCTGCTTCAGGTCGTCGGCCGGCGCGTGGTAGCGTTCCTTAAGCCAGGCTTTCGCAATCTTTTCCTCCGGCGAACCTTTCTCATAGCCCACCTTCATCGCCATGGCGGGGATACCGCGGCGGATGAAACTGTACTGGTCACTGCGGATGAAGATGTTGCGCTCCGGCTCCTGGTCCTCCTGAATGCGGACGCCGCGAGCTTTCGCTACCGCGCGGATTTCCTCGCCCAAATCCGATTCGTTCAGCCCATACACGGTCACGCTGTGTAGCGGAAATAGCGGCAGAAACATATCCACGTTCAGGTCGGCCACCATGCTGCCCGGCTTCACCGTGGGGTGTGCGGCGAAATACCTGGACCCCAGCAACCCCTTCTCCTCGCCCGTCACCGCCACGAACAGCAGCGAGCGCCGCAGCTTCGGCTTGGATTCATTCAGCGATTGCGCGATATCGATCAGCGTGGCTACGCCCGAAGCGTTGTCCATAGCGCCGTTGTAAATGCGGTCGCCGTTGATCGGTTCGCCGATTCCCAAATGATCCAGATGCGCCGTCAGCACCACGTACTGATCCTTCAACACAGGGTCGGCGCCGGGAAGAATGCCGGCCACGTTCTGCGATTCCACCTCCCCGCGCTCCACCGCCACTTTCGCCCGGATGGACGCGTGCAGCGGGAAGCGTGGCAGCGGTTTGCCGGCATCCGCCAGCGCCACCAAATCGTCGAACGAATGTCCGGAACCCGCGAACCATTTGCCGGCCTGTTCCGGATTCACCGCGGCTGAGAACTTCAACCCAAACTGCTGGTCGAGCGCCGGATCGGCCAGACTCATGGATGCTTGCCGGCTGGCCAGGGCGATCCGCTGCCAAGGCAGATCCATGTGATGCGGGTTCTGAATGCCGATTGTTCCAATCACGCCGGCGCGCTCCAGAAACCGCCCGCGCTCGGCCGCGAATTGATAATGCGAGCGCAGCGGCCCTGGAATGTTCGCCGGACCGCCGTTGATGTACAGCACGATCTTGCCGCGCAGGTCCAGCCCCGCCAGATCGTCGTACTGCATTTCGGGAACGGTGAGCGCATACCCCGCAAACACCACTTCCGCGTCCACCGCCGGCGCGGGATCGATGCGCGTGCCGACGATGGCGTCCTCGCCCAGCACCAGTTCTTCGGATTCGCCGTTGCGCACCAGGGTCAGGCTGGATTCGGTTTCCTTCAGCCGCCGCGTAAGGAAGCGGACCGGCTGGATGTAGCCTTCGGTGCCCGCCGGTTTCAGGCCCGCCCGCTCGAATTCGGCGGCCACATAAGCGGCTGCCTTACGATGGCCGGCGCTGCCCGTGTTGCGGCCTTCCAGCTTGTCGTCCGCCAGGTATTGCACGTAGCTCCACCAGCGGCGGCCATCCTGCACGGTGGCCGGCAGCAACGCTGCAATTGCCGCCGCTGCCAGCCCCGCGGCCAGTGGAAACCGTCGCATCATTTCTTCCCCTTCGCCTTCTTATATTCCCCGCGAATAGCCTGCATCTGGCGCGCGTGGCTCTCGGCGTGCTCAGCCAGCAGTTCCAGTTGAAAACGCAGCGTGATAGGCCCGCGCTCACTGTGATTGCCGGTGCGCGCATAGACCTGCTCGGGCAATTCCTTCAGCAATTCGTAGTTCTCGCCGCGCACGCGCCGGAAACTTTCAAGCGATTGCTTGGGCTTGCGCCGCGCGTAGTCCAGGTTCCTGGTCCAAGCCTCCTGGTCGAAGGCGATCAAAGTGGGGTTGTCTTCCGCCACGAGCTGGCGCATGCGGTGCGCGCAGACAAGCTCGGAATCCGCGAGGTGCGCGATAATCTGGCGGATGCTCCACTTGCCGGGCGCCGGCACAAAATCCTCTTCCTCGCCGAACACGCCGGTCAGGACCATCGCCAGCACCTCGGGCCCGCGCCGAAAGCGCTCCAGTAAATCGGAAATGTCACTCATCATTCAACTCCAAAAACATGGAAACCGCCGATGCACGCAGATTCACGCCGATCAAACCGTGTTTGCCCGAAAGTGTTATCGGCGTGCATCGGGGTACATCGGCGGTTCCATTTCTTTAGTAGTAGTCCGCGCAACTCAGATAGTATCCGCACTTCGGGCATACCAGTTTGCATTTGTGCTGGACCAGGCGCGTGGAGCACCTCGGACAATACAGCATGGGCTCGTCGGCGGACTTCGTTTCGGATTCCGGCACAGGCTTAACGCTATTATATCCGTATGAAGGCGGACCGGCGCTGTGGATACGCTGTTTGACGCACCGTCCTCGTTCGATCGCGACGCGCTCGCCGAACGGTTGCGGGGCCTCGCCTCCGAAGGAATCTACATCGGAGGCAGCTCCTGGAAATACGAAGGATGGATCGGGCAGGTTTACGCGCGCCATAACTATCTGGCGCGCGGCCGTTTCTCACGGCGGCTTTTTGAATCCACCTGCCTGCGGGAATACGCCCAGACCTTCCCCACGGTGTGCGGCGATTTCGCCTTCTACCAGTTCCCCACCCCGGAGTTCTGGGCGAGGCTGTTCACGCTGGCTCCCGAAGGCTTCCAATTTGCCTTCAAAGTGCCGGAACAGATCACCTGCAAAATGTTTCCCGCGCATCCGCGCTACGGCCCGCAGGCCGGCCAGGAGAACGAAGCTTTTCTGAATGCCGAGATGCTGAAGGAAATGTTTCTGCGGCCCCTCTGGCCGCACCGGCATAAGACCGCGCTACTGATCTTCGAATTCGGCGCGTTTTCCAAGCGTGCCATCGCGGCGCCGGACGAGTTCTTGCAGCGTCTGGATGCGTTCCTGGCCGCGCTGCCGCCGCAATTCCGTTACGCCGTGGAAGTCCGCAATCCCGAGTTCCTCCAGCCGGACTATTTCGACTGCCTGCGGGCGCGCGGCGCCGCGCACGTGTACACCGCTTGGACGCGCATGCCGGAGTTGCGCCGGCAAATCGAAATTACGGGGTCTGCCACGGCCAGCTTCCTGGTGTGCCGCGCGCTGCTGCGCCAGGGCCGCCCGTACGAGGAAGCGGTCGCCCGGTTCTCGCCGTATAGCGAAATCCGCGATCCCAATCCCGAAGCGCGCGAGTCGCTGCGCATCCTGATTCAGCGCGCGCGGGAGCAGCGCCACATGGCGTTCCTATTCGTCAACAACCGGCTGGAAGGCAATTCCCCGCTAACCATCATGGCGGTGACGGATCCCGACTGAGCCGCCCTACAACGAGCTTAGTTTTTCCCTACTACGGCAGTTGCACGGCCACGTTCCGCTGGCGATTCAACTGCTCGGTCAACCGGCGGTCCACCAGCGATAGGGACGCCTGGTTGTGGACGTTACCCGAGGTGAAATAGTGCAGCGTGTCGCCATCGGTGTAGTAGGCCACGGCCGAGTAGACTGTGTGATCCTTAAACGCGATCAGGTAGTAGGACGTATCGGCGGGGACGGCATCGTTGTTTAAGGGCGCAGGGTAATAATGGAAGTTCGAAGCCGCGTCGGGCGGCGGTTCCTGCCCGGCGGGAGGCGCACCGAAATACTGATTGATCACGACGGGCGGTGGCGCCGGCGCATCGCCCCCGGCATTCGAAGGCGAAGACGCCGGCTGGTCCGGCTGCGCGGCCGCGTAGCCGGATCCGTAACCGTAACCGCCGACGAAAACCGGGTAAGCATAAATGCCCGAGGTATTGCCGCGGCGATAGCCGTGGCCCGTGCCGCCATTACGGTTGGCGGCAACTACGCTCGCGCCGGACGAAGACGCAACGGCGCCTTGGGGACTTGCCGGATGGACCACATTGCCCCACGGATTGCCAGCCGGAGCATGACCCAGCCCGGGAAAAACGACATTTCCAAAACCGCCGACAGACCAGTATTGGGCGGATAGTGGTCCAACGGCGAGAAACGCGACGAAGACTGCGCCGAAAAGTTTCATGGCACTCCTCCGATTCAGCTTACCACTAGCAGGCAAGCTGCGATCCTGCGGGATGGCTGGTCTGCAGCGCCGGCGCCAGTCCAAACAAAAGGGCGCTCACCACGGAGACCAGTATGGTGAAGAGCAACACCCGCGGGTCCAGCCTAACGTACAGCACGACGGGCATGTCGATGGATATCTTGATCTGCGAAAACAGTTCGACTCCCGCCATTGCCACCAGCAGCCCCAACGCCTCGCCGAGCACCGCGATCACCATGCTCTCGGTCAACAGTTGCCGGACCAGGCGGCCCCGGCCCGCTCCGATAGCCAGCCTGACGGCGATTTCCCGCGACCGGGCCCGGGCGCGGCTCAACAGGATATTCGCCACGTTGGCGCAAGCGATCAACAAAACCACGGCGCCCATCGCCAGCGGGAAAAACAACATCGCGGCGACTTCCGGACCTTTCTTGAGCCTCGGTTGCACGTCCGAGTCGACCACCATGGAGGAGGTTCGATCCGTCGCCGGGTAGGCCTGCGCGAGTTGCTGCGAGAGGACCCCGGCTTCGGCTTGGGCCACGCTGACGCCCGGTTTTAGCCGCCCGTGTACGATCATGTCGCGCCTGTCGCGCTTTTCGAGCATGCTTTGCTGTAGGTCGTCCTGCAGGCGGGGTCCCATCGCGAGGGGGACAATGAGCGCGGAACGAATTAGTCCGTTCGACTCGGTAAACGCCTCCGGCGCCACTCCGATCACAGTAAAGGGGACGTTGTTCAAGAAGATGGTTCGGCCCGACGACGCTGGGATCCGAGACGAAATCGGTGCGCCACAACTCGTGGCCCAGGACAACCACCGCATCGCGGCCAGGCACCTTGTCTTCGTCGGGCCGGAAAGCCCGCCCCAATTCCAGCGGCACATCCAGTACGCCAAAGAAATCGCCGCTTACCAACTCGCCGAACCTCATCTGCGGCAACGCGCCTTTTTCGGTGGCGAATCCGAACTGCGAGTATTGGGAGGGCGCCAGACCCGCATAGGACTTGTTACGGTCATGGAGGTCAATGAAATCCGGATAGGACAGTCCGGAGTACTGGGAGATCCCGCCGATGGCCTCGCCGCGCAATTGCGACTGAACCACGACGATCTCGGAAGCATGCGGCACGGGCAGCGGCCGGCGAACCCCGGGCTTTTCCGCAGGGTGCGCAAGGCGTAACTTAGGTCATGGAGCATGTATTGTGAACTGCACGCCTCCTGCCGAACCGCCGCACCGCGTATCTGGTAGCAAATGGGGCGCGCGGGCGAAAGCGCCGGCGGGGGGATATTTTTGGGACGCAAGGCTTCGCCGGCGGACGCCTGCCTACTGCTTTTCAAGGACCAAGTGCCCACTAAGCGTACGTGGGAATCGGCATTTTCCCTGCTGGCCTCGGCCGTTCCTCGCAGTTCCCCATGTCTGGGCATTACGCCAAGCACGTGTACCGCGAGATTGTCAACGCCGACGGACTTGGGATCGGAGAACGATAGTGTTCGGAGCCTTGTACGCGAAGATCCGTCAGCTCGATGGACTCGTCGCGAAAATCTTTCGAGCGATACCTGATTTCGAGTTGGCCCCGCACGCCTTGCGTGCTTTCGATTCGGAGCACAATGTCCACAGGGCCGCTTGGATAGAACAAAATAATTCCGAGCCAAGTGCCGTCCAATTCCGCTCCGGACAAGGGCAGGCCCGCGGGTAACGGCTCGAAGTCCGGCGGATTTTGCAGGGGAATGTTAGGGTAACCGCCGAGGTTGGCTATTCCCTGCCACACTGTCCAAGCTTCCCGCTGAACTGTGTCGGCGTCGATCGCACTTAGGTCCACCAGAGTTACGCTTTTGTCCGGTTCAGGTTTTTCAGTATCCAGGTTTACCGGCGTAACGCAATTCTTGAAGGCAAACCCAGAGGGCTGCGATGAAAAATGGTGGCGTACAAAACACAAGCCGCCAAGTAACTT
>Ga0302324_100010336_pt1 | contig 19336 bp, 14 predicted proteins | sample Palsa_T0_1_FD_201949 | JGI IMG/M metagenome (GOLD analysis project Ga0302324, IMG submission 201949) | Peat permafrost microbial communities from Stordalen Mire near Abisko, Sweden - Palsa_T0_1 | ecosystem: Environmental > Terrestrial > Soil > Palsa > Peat permafrost | place: Sweden: Abisko...
CGCCGCCTGGAAGATAAGACCCAGGTCTTCACCCGCCGCTATTCCGACCACTTCCGCAACCGGCTCACTCACACCATCGAGGTGGCCCAGATCACGCGCACCGTCGCGGGCGCGCTCGCTCTCAATGTGGATCTGGCGGAAGCGCTCGCGCTGGTGCATGACCTCGGCCATCCCCCGTTCGGCCACGCCGGCGAAAAGGCGCTCGATGCCGCCATGCGCGCGCACGACCTCTCCTTCGACCACAACCTGCACGCCCTGCGCATCGTGGAGGACTTCGAGCAACGCTACGCCGCCTTTCGTGGCCTGAACCTGACTTTCGAAGTGCGCGAAGGGATCATCAAACACTCGCGCGACTACGACGCGGCGAAACATCCGGAACTGGCGGAATATCTGCTCGACCAGCGGCCTCCGCTCGAAGCCCAACTCATCGACTTGACCGACGAAATCGGCTACAACACCGCCGATCTGGACGACGGTTACGAAGCCCATCTGCTAACGCTTGAGCAAATCCGCGCCGGCGTGCCCGTCTTTGAACGTTTCTTCCGCGAAGTCGAGCGGACTTATCCCAATGTTCCCGACAAGCTGCAATTCAACGAAGCCCTCAAGCGTGTGTTCAACCGTCTGGCCGGCGATCTCATCACCAACATGCAGGCACGGCGGAAGCAAGCCAGCATCGAAACCCTGGCCGATGTCCGTCTGCACAAGGAGCGTGTGGCCGCATTCAGCCCCGAAGTGGAAACGGAGCGCAAGCAGATCAAAGACTTCCTCTACGAGACTCTTTACTACAGCGCGTCTCTTGCAGGAGAAAAAGACGATGCCGAACGGATCGTCAGCGAACTGTTCGCATTCTGGATGAACAACCCTTCAGCCCTGCCACACTATTACCGGGAAAAAGCGGAACAAGAATATTTGCCGCGCGTGGTCTGCGATTACATCGCAGGCATGACCGATCATTTCATCATTGAACAGTACGAAAAGCATTGTGGCGGGAAACAATCTGCTCGCCCAGTGGGACCCCCAACCTCATAAGAATGAAGGCGTCGGCGGGCTCGCGCGTTGATCCCAAAGTTATCCTTCCCGGGTCTTCAATCCACGCAGTTTTTATATCTGGTTTGCCAAAATTACCCTGCCCGGAACCGCCGGCCTACCCTTTCCGGCGTGTCACGGGTACAATCTCTATAGATATCAATGGTTTAGCTCCTTGGCCTGAAAGCTCATTTTGGCATCAGACCTGTAATAGAAATAACCGGCACCGCCGTATTATGATGTCTCAGTTTTGAGATTTGCGGGCCTGCGTTGCGTCAGCGCATGCCGGTAGTTTTAGGGGACGCAATTAAAAATCACGCAACACGCCCGTTTTGGCGTGTGGAGCCCCAAAACGCTCCCCCAACTTGGAGGAAGTTTCTTATGAACACCCGCATTCTGATTACATTGCCCCTGGCCGCAGTGCTCGCATTTCCGGCCTTCGCCCAGACTCCGTCTTCTGACACTCCAGCCACCGCGCCGGCCACGGCTCAGTCCACCGATACCGCAACCGGCAAGCAGCCTCTGCAGCCACCCAGCCGGGAAGGCTTCTGGGGCCGCGTGAACCCATTCGCCCGTAAGAATTATGTGAAGCGCCAGACGGATCCGATTCGCGACCGCGTTAACGAGCTGGATGATCTGACTGCAACCAACAGCAAGTCGATCAAAGACACCGATGCGCGCACCCAGGCTGGCATCAAACTGGCCTCGGACAAAGCTGATGTGGCCGATCAGCACGCCATCGACGCCGGCAACAGGGCCACCATGGCGCAGCAGAGCGCTCAGCAGGTCACTACCCGCATCCAGACGGTCGAGACGGTGGTCGGCAACATCGATCAGTATAAGGCGTCGAACCAGACTGAAATCCGCTTCAGGCCCGGCCAGACCGTGCTTAGCAAGAACGCCAAGGACGCTCTCGATGAGATGGCGAACACCGTCAGCGGTCAGCGTGGCTACATCATCGAAGTGCAGGGCTTCTCTTCCGGCAAGGGCCAGATCGCAATCCAGAACTCGCAGAAGATGGCCGAGTCCGTGGTGCGCTACATGGTGCTCAACCACGAGATTCCGGTCTACCGCATCTACCTCGTGGGCATGGGCAATGCCCCTGTTGCCAGCGAGGATGCAAAGACGAAGCACATCATCGGCGGCCGCGTGGAAATCAGCCTGCTGAAGAATGATCTGGAGCAGCTCTCCAGCAATGCTCCGGCGCCGGTGACGAGCGCAGACCAACAGCAGCAGCCGAAGTAGCCAGAATTGATTTCTGCAAGGAATCAAGGCTGCTGAGGGCGAATGTCGCTTGGCCCCGAAAAAGCCCCTCGCGCAAGCGAGGGGCTTTTTCGCGTTTGAATGGAATCCGAGCGGGGTCGCTGGACCCGGCGCCCGAAGGCGGCTGCGGCCAACGCGGGCTAGCCTGGATGGTGGTGGAAGTGAAGCAGCAGCATGTGCGTCACAAAGCCCGCAACAAACCAGGCGGCCGCTTCCACTATTCGCTTGAATCGTGGCGTCATCGGAAAAGAATACGCTCACTCCGCATCCCGTGCCACAGACGCACGAATCATGGAGCTTCTCGATATTCGGCGGGCTTGATGCCGAACCGGTCAATCTTGGACTGAAGAGTGGTGCGTTTCAAACCTAGGCGCGCGGCTGCGCCTTTGGGTCCGCCGATTTGACCGTGGCAATCCCGGAGAGCGCGAACAACTCGCTCACGTTCTTTGTCGCGCGGCGTGACGCGCTTGCCTTCGATCATGGCGGGCCGCAACTCCGGCGCCTGCAAAACCGATCCGGGAGTGAGAATCACCGAACGCTCCATCAGGTTCTCCAGCTCGCGAATGTTGCCCGGCCAGTCCCATCGCATCAGCGCCTCCATGGTTTTTGACGGAATACTGCTGATGGGTTTGTTCATGCGATCGGCATACTTTCCAACGAAGTACTTGACGAGCAAGGGAATGTCCTCACGCCGCTCGCGCAAAGGCGGGAGGTGGATGGGGAACACGTTCAGGCGATAGTACAAGTCGCTGCGAAATTCCCGCTGATTCATGCTCTGCTGCAAGTCCCGGTTGGTCGCGGCCACCAGACGAAAATCGACCCTCAAGGTCTGCGTTCCGCCGAGCCGTTCGAACTCCTGGTCCTGCAGAACCCGCAGCAGCTTGGGCTGCAACCCCAGCGGAATCTCCCCGATCTCATCCAGAAACAACGTGCCGTGGTCCGCCAGTTCCAAGCGGCCAAGTTTCCTGGCGACCGCGCCGGTGAAGGCTCCTTTCTCGTGGCCGAACAACTCGCTTTCCAGCAGGCCGGACGGGATGGCAGCGCAATTCAGCTTGATAAAGCTGCTGTCCTTGCGCTTGCTCATGCGGTGGATGGCGCGCGCCACCAACTCCTTGCCAGTGCCGGTTTCGCCCAGCAGTAGCACGGTGGCTCCGCTGGGAGCGACTTTGGACACCTTCGCCATGACCTCTTTCAAGGCGCCGCTGCTCCCGATGATTTCCCCGAACCCCAGTTCGGTGTCGATGGTCTGTTCCAGGTAGAGCTTCTCTTCGGTTAACTTCGCCTTGGCCACGCGAAGCTCCTCGGTAACTTCGCGCAGGTGAGTCACATTTACGCAGGCGCTGGTCACGCCGATAACTGTGCCCGCTTCATCCCTCAGCGGCTCGACCGTCAGGTCGCTGTAGTATGTTTTCCCGCGCGCTGGGATGGTGATTTCTTCGCGTGCGCCCCGCCCGGCTTCCAGTACACGCCGCTTCAACGCAGTAATGCGGGCGGCAGCGTCCGGCCCAAAGATCTCCTCGTCGGTCTTGCCCAGATAGTTCGAGTCGGTCCCACCTTTGTGCGGACTGTATGCCCATGTGTAGCGCAAATCGAGGTCCTGGTTGAAAACCGAAATCGGAGAACCGTTTAGCGCGATGCGAAAGCGCTCTTCGCTCTGGCGCAATGCTTCCTCCGCCTTCCGGCGAGACTCCTCCAGCTTTACCTTCTCGGTGACGTCCCGCTGGATGCCCCAGGTGCGCACCAGCATTCCATTCTCCACGGTTCCGATCATGCTATTCAGGATGACTTTGGGATTGCCGTGAACATCGACTTCGTGAGATTCCCGCTCAAACACGCGAAAGCTGGAGCGGATAAAGTGCCGGGTCAGTTCGATGTTGTGCGGATCCTCAGGCGGTAGCATTTCCTTCAAGCGCTTTCCGACGAACTCCCGGCCAGACGTCAAACCGTACATCCGGGCCATGGCGTCGTTACACTCTGCCATGTAGGAATCGTGGAGGATGCGATGAATCAGTTCCTCCTCGGGCAGATCAATGGAGACAGGTGTGTCCAGATCCTGCCGGAAAATGCCCTCCGAACTCTGCGAAACAAACAGGCGGTAATTCTCTTCACTGCGCCGCAGCGCCTCCTCCGCCTGTTTGCGCTCCGTGATGTCAACAGCCGCACCGATCGCGCACGGCTCGCCATTCACCTCGATCATTTCCGCAGTGATTAACACGGCGCGGAGACTGCCGTCTCTCATACGAAAGCTGGTTTCCACGTTCCGGAGAGAACCGTCTCTCAGAAGCCGCGCTGCCAGCGCCATTCTTTCCGCCGGATTCACCCAGAGCTCAATGTCGAGAGGCGTCCGTCCCAGGATCTCTTCGCGGCGCCAGCCGGTCGCATGTTCGAAAGTTTCGTTAACCTCTACGTAGCGATTGTTGTTGATACTCGTTAACGTCAGCGCCATTGGGCTTTGCCGGAACGCTTTCGAGAACTTCTCTTCTGACTTCTTCAAAGCTTCCTCGGCGCGCTTGCGTTCGGTGATGTCCTGCAGCACAACTCCGATTCGATCGATGCCCCCGGCACCCTCGATGGGGAAGTACGACAGGAATAAATCTCTCTCGCCGAGCTTGGGATACTTGAACCTCATCTCGTATCGCACGACTTTGCCTTGAAAACACTCATCCATCTTTTCCTTCATCGTCGTCTCAAAGACGCTTTTGCCAACAACCTCCGCGACCAGACGCCCTGCGACTTGCTCCCCCTGCAAGGCCCGGTAGGTGATGTACGCGCGATTGGCGATCACGAAGCGGTAATCCCGGTCCAATACCACGATCATTTCCTCTAAACCTTCGACGACTCTCTCGTATTCCCCAAGCCTTTTCTCCGTTTGCTTGCGTTCCGTGAGGTCGCGGGAGATGGCAACCGTGTAATCCCTGTCAAGCCGAACCCGTCGCATGCTGACTTCCACGGGGAAAGTTGATCCGTCCTTTCGCCGGTGCAGGCTTTCCATCACCACGGATCCCGATTTCCGCAACTCCTCGTTAATCTTCGCCGCCGAAGATTCGGTCACCATGGGGTTAATGTCGAACACCCCCATCGACAGAAGTTCTTCGTGGCTGTAGCCCAGGTCTGAGCAGGCCTTCTCATTGACATCGAGAAAATGAAGCGTTTCCGGATCCACCACTTCAATAGCGTCGTTGCTTTGGTCCAACAGGGTTCGGAAAAGCTTCAGCTCCCGGATCGTGCTCTCGCTCTCGCGCACTTTGCGAAGCAGATCTTCTGTGGCCTCCCGCGCCAGCTTTTCCGCGCGTTTTTGCTCGGTCACATCATGAGCCGTGCCCCGCACAATCGGAGACGCTACGCCTTCCGTCCGCAGCGTGTTGTGATATTCCCAGATGCGCCTCTCTCCCGACCGCGTCATCACCGCCATGAAGCCGCGCGACTCGCCCGTGTTCTCGATCTGGCTCAAGTAGGCATCAAACTGAGGGCGAAATTCGGGAGCGACAATCTCTCGCATGGGAATCTGCCGGAGTTCTTCCACGCTATAGCCTAGAAGGCGTGCCGGCGCGGGATTGATATCCAACAGCCGGCCCTGCAAATCGTGGGTGCACAGCAGGTCCTCACTGTGCTCGACCAGATCTTGATACCAGTCTTCGTTATCGCGGAGCGCCCGCTGGATGGGATCCAGTTCGGGCTTTACTTCCGGAAGGCGACGTTTCTCTGGCCCAGGGTGCAGATCCATGGCTACTCCCTAGCGGTCTGGTTTTCAGTGACTTGTTTGCGTGGATTCTACGTCTGGCGCTGTTTTGCCAGAAGGATGGAAGGCACGCCCAAGTGGCCCGTGACGCGACCCAAGTCCGATTGCGGCGAAGTGTAGCAGAAGTTCGCCGGAATTGCACCACACTCGTAGCAAACGTTTACCGAATCGATTCGGCTCTCGGCGGGTCTCCCAGCCGAAGCGGGTTCGCAAACGTAGGGGTTTAACCCTTCTCTCGCGTTTATTTTCCAGAATACGAAACTTTATCCTTTTTCACGGGTTGGCACGGAATGAGTGCACTCGAAGGTGGTTGGCTGCGGAAAACTGCCCAGTGCCATCGTGGAAAATCTGATTCGCCGGTTTCGATTATTCGTTGGATATCGTCACGGACAATGTGACACAATTGGGACGCTTGTTTGAGGGGGCAAGTGGAACGTCTCAGCGTTTAAGCCGGGACGTTCGAAAGGGTGCATCCTAGGCATTGCTGTCATGGTGCTGCAGCGTGCCTTAGGAATATTAGCTATGGGATTTTTGCAAAGTAGCCCTCTTAACAGTTCTGTTGCCGTTTTCTTGCTGGCTGAAAACCGCCTCCTGCGCGAAGCGCTTATCCGGCTGCTATCGAAGAAGGACGATATCCGTATCGTCGGCAGCGGCCCTTATTCTCCGCACGTCCTCGATCAAATTCTCGCCGCGGAACCTGCTATCGTCGTGCTCGATTCGGTTTCGAAGGCCTTGTCGCAGGATCGGGTTATCGGTCGCCTGCATGAGGCTAGACCGGGCATTGGAGTGGTCATGGTCGGCATGGAGGAGGACGAAGGCGTCTTTCTTCGGCTCGTGCGGGAAGGCGTGCTGGGATACGTCCTAACCAATGCTTCCGCTCTCGAAGTCTGGCGCGCTATTCGAGACGTGGCGGCGGGTCAAGCCGTTTGCCCTCCCTCGTTGTCGGTCTCGCTATTCCGTTTCGCCGCCCGTTCGCAGACGGTTCTGCCCAGCGTGCGAGTGAAGAGAATGCCGGACTTCAGTCCACGGCAGCAGCAACTGGCGCAGCTGATTCGCCAGGGCCTTTCGAACAAGGAAGTGGCCGCGCAGCTGAATCTTTCGGAACAGACGGTGAAGAACCATGTGCATCGCATGTTGCGCAAGGTCGGGGCAACCGACCGGGCGACTATGGCCGAGTTGTCCCGCTCCGAGAACGCAATTCCCAACTAGCGCGACGCTCCCGAGCCGCGTTTGACCACTGCTTGCCGTGCAAGCTAGACTCGCTTCTCAGCGGGGTTTCTATGAAACGTATTGCACGGCTGCTGCTCTTCTCCTCTCTTTTCGCATTTGTTGCTTTCGCCGGCACTGCCGTGGCCGATGACGATCAAATCCACCATCACCACGAAGACCTGACCTCCGGGCAACTGGGAACGGTCACCTTCCCGGTATCCTGCGCACCGGATGTGCGGAAACCGTTCGAGCGCGGTCTAGCTCTGCTGCACTCCTTCTGGTACGAAGAAGCGGAAAAGGAATTCATGCAGATTGCCGGGGACGATCCTCACTGCGTAATGGCGCATTGGGGCGTGGCCATGAGTCTGTGGCACCAGCTCTGGGACCATCCCGACCCTAAGGTGATCATCCGCGGGCTGGACGAAGTTCACGAGGCGAAAACCACGGACGGACCCACCACTCCACGCGAGAAGGCATACATTGCGGCCATCGCAGCTTTCTACGGCGACTCCAAGAAACTGAATCACGAAGCCCGCGCCAAAGCCTATTCGGACGCGATGAAGAAGGTTTACGAATCCTATCCTGACGATCACGAAGCCGCAGCCTTCTATGCGCTCTCCCTGCTCGCCTCCGAACCGCATGACGACACGACCTTCGCCAACCGCAAGCAGGCCGCCGCCATCCTGGAAAAACTATTCGCCACCGAGCCCGACCATCCCGGCGTGGCGCACTATTTGATCCACAGCTACGACAAGCCACAACTGGCTCAACTCGGCCTGCCCGCCGCCCGCCGTTATGCCCAGATCGCGCCCGCCGCTCCGCACGCCCTGCACATGCCTTCGCACATCTTCGCCCGCGTCGGCCTCTGGCAGGACGACATCGACTCCAACCTCGCCTCCATCGCCGCCACGCGTAAGACCGCCGCCATGCACATGGGCGGCGAAGGCCACCAGTTCCACGCCATGAATTTCCTCATCTACGCCTACCTGCAAAGTGGACGCGAGGCCGATACCGCCAAGGTAATCGACGAAATCAAAACCATGCCGAAGATGAAGTCGATGTATGGCGACGACTTCGATCCCCAAACCAACGCCCTCACCGTGTTCCCCGCGATCTACGATCTGGAACTCCGCCACTGGACCGATGCGGCGCAGCTGCAGGTTGTACCCGGCGCACTGCGCGGAGATCAATCCGTAACCTATTGGGCGCGCGCCATCGGCGCGGCCCGCAGTGGCAATCTCACCCAGGCCCACAAAGATCTGGAACAGATAGAAGTAATTCGCAAAGAATTCGTCGCCGAAAAGAAAACGGAATACGCCGAGTCGGTGGGAGAGGATTATCAGGAAGCTGAGGCCTGGATCCTGCACGCGGAGGGCGAAGACGACAAGGCCGCCGCCATGCTCCGCACGCTTGCCGATAAGAACGACAAGCTGGGCGATGAACCCGAAACCATCCCAGCTCGCGAAATGCTGGCCGACCTGCTGCTGGAAGCAAAGCGTCCGCAGCAAGCTCTGGCCGAGTATCAAACCGACCTCAAGCTGAATCCCAACCGCTTCAACGGCCTCTACGGCGCAGCCCGCGCCGCCGAAGCCGCCGGCAAACAAACCGACGCCTCGGAATACTACGCGATGTTGTTGAAAATCTGCGACGGATCAAGTTCCACGCGCCCAGAGTTGAGCCAGGCAAGGAAATTGGTGGCGCAAAAGTAATCTAGCGCCACAAACTTTGTGCTTCGGGAGGTCGGTATGGATAGACCACTTTCTGTTTTGTCTGGCACTTTCTCTCTCTTGGTGGTCATCTCCTTCGTTCAACAAGCCGCGACGCAACGGAAGTCCTCTCCCACAGTTCTATTATCGGCGGACGAAATAGCCCAACTTCAAGCCAAAGCCGAAGGAGGGAACGCTGATGCACAGGCCAGCCTTGGAAGAGCCTACGAAGATGGCAATGGAGTCCTGCAGAGCGATCAGCAGGCGGTGAAGTGGTACAGGACGGCGGCTGAACAGGGAGATGCGAAAGCACAGAACAGTCTCGGACTAATGTTCAGATCCGGGCGCGGGGTGGAAGAAGACAAGGCGGAGGCCGTGAAGTGGTACAAGAAAGCGGCGCGAAAGAATTACTCGGCAGCGATGTTCAACCTCGGGACGGCCTACTACAACGGAGACGGGGTCGGCATCGATGATGTTGCAGCATGCGCGTGGTTCCTGCTGGCTAAGGATTTCGGCAGCCAGCCTGCCGGTGACGCCGTGAAGCGTATGGAGAAAGAAGCAGGAAGCCTCCAGGCGGAGGCGTTCGCAAAGATCGGTGACATGTACCAAAAGGGGGATGATCTGCCGCAAAGCTACGGCGATGCAGTCAACTGGTATCGGAAGGCAGCGGAAAACGGCGCGGCATCGGTTCAAATGAAGTTTGCAAGTCTGCTTCTTCAAGGCAAGGGCGGATCCTCAAACTATGAAGAAGCGCACCGTTTCTGTGAGAAAGCTGCACAGCAGCAGTACTCCCCGGGCGCCTACTGCGTCGGCCTTTTATACCAGCAGGGGTTGGGCGTGGCCCAAGATCCCACACAGGCAGCAAAATGGTTCGATGAAGCTGCAAATATGGGCCACGCAGTTGCCATGTTACGGCTAGGAGAAATGTACTGGAAGGGAGAGGGAGTTAAGCAGGACAAGATCTCCGCCTACGAATTTATAGCCATAGCCTCCACGGCCGACCTCCCGGACGCCAAGCGGGAAAAGGAACGATTAGAAAAGGAATTGAACCCCAAAGAATTGAAAAAAGGACAGGCCAAAGCAGTCGAATGGGTGCGTACTCATCATCCACTCGTGCTAAAGGGGTGGACCCCGAGTGCGCACTGATCTGCCACGCATCAGATCCTCCCTAACTCCGAAAGAGCGTCATCTTGACGATCAGCGCGGCTAACATGGCCAGCGCTCCCAGTAGCGCATTGTACTCGCGATGTTTCAAATACAAATCCAAAGAAAATCCCGCCGCAGCTTCGCCGGCAGTTCCCGAAGCTCGATTAAGCCGTGGCAACATCCTCGGCACCCGCCGTGCATATTCCTCAAACTCGGAAAACGTCCTCCGCAAAAACGTCTCCTCATCTCGGATCACAGGCAGATAAATTGCAAGAAACATCACGACGAGAGCCACACCCACCCACCAACTGCGCGCGGCGACGCAGAATCCCAACCCCATCAGCAGCGATCCCAGATAGAGCGGATTGCGCGTATAAGCATAAGGCCCGGAAGTCGCGAGCGCTTCATTCTTGCGCACATGCCCCGAAGCTAGCGCACGAATCAACAGCCCCGGCACAACCACAATCGCACCGACCGCAATCGAGCGCCAAGTAGGCCGCGCCAGCCAGAAATAAACAACCGCGAAAAGAAATCCCAGCGGCACTCGAATTCTCCGCGCGATTTGTGACCACTCAGCCATGTGGAAGAGCGGCGCTTCAGCGCCGCGAAAGGCATCCGGAATCAATCGCGGGCTTTAGCCCCTGAGGTCGCCGCTGCCCCGCAACCTGTTCGCTGCCATCACCACCGCATCACTCCCAATCGCCAACAATCCCTCATCCACGGCAGCCCGCCGCGCGTGCGAAGTGACGCTCTCCGCACTTCGCAGCACGATATTGCGCGTCCCATAAGGCCCGTTGCGAGCCGGGTCCGTGGGTCCATAGATCGCCACCACCGGAACGCGCAACGCCGCCGCCAGATGCAGCGGCCCAGTGTCGCCGCCAATAAACAGCCGCGCCCGCCGCGTCAACGCGATCAACTCCGTGATCGTACAACTCATCACCCGAGCCGTCCCTCCGCTGGCAACCTCGGCCACGCGCACCAACTCCTCTTCACCCGGACCATAGTTGAGAATCGAACGCAGGCCCTGATTCGCCAGCCCGCGGGCGACCTCACCATATCGCTCCGCGGGCCATCGCTTCGCACCCCACCCCGCTCCCGGATTCAGAATCGCAAAGTCGCCGATGCCATGCTCCGCAAGCCGCTGCTCAATCCGCGCCTCAGCCTTGGGATCGCAAGGAAGATCGCAAGGGATCTCGCGAGAAAGAACGCGGGAATGATCCGCTCGTAGCAGTTTCGCCTCGCGCCCCACAAGCGCTTCGGCAACAGAAAGATTCTGTTCGATCACGTGCCTGCCGTGCGCAATCGCTTTCCGCGTGTACCACAGGCTTGCCGGCGATTCGCGCGGTTCCGCCGCGCCATACACCGCGCGCGCGCCCGACAACCGTGCCAGCACCGCCGATCGCATCGCGCCCTGCAGATCCACCGCGGCGTCGTAGCGCGCGTCACGCACGTCGTTCCAAACCGTAGCGACCCGCTGCACGGTCAAAACCGAAAACAGAGATTTCCTCCAAGCCTTCAGGTTCACCGTGTGAACTTCATCCACCAGCGGCCGCAGCGACGAGCGCGCCCCGCGCCGCGGAGAACCCGGCGCACTGAGCAGTTCGGCCCAACGTTCTTCAATCAGCCATCCGATATGCGCCTGCGGAAATGCTGTTCGCAAGGCATGAACCGCGGGCAGCGTGTGAATCACGTCCCCCATGGCGCTGAGGCGCACCACCAGCAGCCGTTCGATCTTTTTCTCCGGCCGTGATGAACTCACGGCTTCCTCGGCGCCATACGCGAGCGAATGATCTCGCTCGTGGAATGGTCCTTCGCGTCTCCAACAATCGCGACTCGTCCGCCGTATTCCGCAACCGCATCACGCTCGGGGACCGACTCAACCGTATAGTCGGTGCCCTTGACCTGAATATCCGGACGAATCTCACGAATCACCGCCCGGACATCAAGCTCGGGAAAAATAACGACGGCATCCACGTCGGCGAGCGCAGCAACAATCTCGGCGCGTTCCTCCGCCGGCATGATCGGACGCCCCTCGCCCTTAAGCGCGCGCACCGATTCGTCGGAATTGATAGCCACGACGAGCTTGCCGCCCAACTCTTTCCCGCCCCGCAAATATCGCACGTGCCCCACATGCAGCAGATCGAAATTCCCGTTTGCCAGAACGATGCGCTCACCGGCGCGCCGCCACTGCTCCACGCGCACGCGGAGTTCTTGGCGTCCCAGAATCTTTTCCTTGCTCATCCTCGCCCTGTCCAGTCGCGGTTTCCAATCAATGAGGTCTGGTTGATGGCGGAGCCTGTTCAAGCGCGCGCAATAGCTCCTCTCGAGAAACAGTTGCAGTGCCGCGCTTCATCACTACAATTCCGCCCGCATAGTTGGCCAACTGCGCCGCTTCTTCGGTGCTGGCCCCGGCGGCGAGGGCGGCGCTGAACGCCGCAATCACGGTATCGCCCGCGCCGGTTACATCGGCGACTTCGTCGGAACCGAAAATCGGAATGTCCACCGGCGCCCGCCCTTGATCGAAAGCCACCATGCCATCGCGCCCACGCGTAATGAGCAGCGACTGCAGGTTCATCCGCTCCATAATCTGCCGTCCCGCTTGAACCAGCTTCTCCCACTCCTGCCCAACGCGCATGCCCAGCGCCGCTTCCACTTCGGGCTCGTTCGGAGTGGCGGCCGTCGCCCCGGAATATTCCAGCAGCCGATACCGCGAATCGAGGATCAAAGGCACAAGCCCAGCCCGTCGCCGTCCACCCTGTCGCAGCGCATTTACAATCGCCGGACTTGCCGACCCATAGCCGTAGTCGGAAACCAGCAGCGCATCCGAGGCGCGCAGATATTCCCGCGCCGCCAGAAACAGCTCGCGGGTCAAGTGCTGGTTCGGAGGATTCTCGGGCTCTCGATCCACGCGCACCACCTGCTGGCGCGAATTGTGCGTCATGCCCGCCAGAATGCGCGTCTTCGTGACCGTCGTATAACTCTTATCCTTCAGAACGCCGCTGACCGGAATGCGCTTGTGACGAAAAAACTTCAGCAGCATTCGCCCCGGTTCATCGTCGCCGATGGCTCCCACCGGCAACACGTTCACTCCCAGTTCGGCCAGATTGTTGACCGCGTTAGCTCCGCCGCCGGGCACCACGGTGCGTTCTCGATGCTTCAAGATCAGCACCGGAGCCTCGCGCGACACGCGCGAGATTTCTCCGAACACGAACTCATCGGCCACCAGATCCCCCAGCACCGTAATCGTGACCTTGGGGAACGCTTCGATAATCTTCCGCAGCCGTTCGACTTCCTTCAAATGTTTAGTCATCAGATTGTTGCCATAGCAAGCAAGCGGTGCGGCGCGCCGAAAAGTGTTCAGTGGCGAGTGGTCAGTGGTCAGGGATCAGTGGTCAGCAAGTTCCCTCAGATTTTACTGGCCACTGACCACTGGCCACAGCTCTCCGGCATTTTCTCATGAGTGGCGTCGCCTCCCCTCGATCACAAGCAGAATGGTATTCACAGCGTTATCTGCATCAGCCAGCTCCATCTTGACCGGGACCACCGCCAGCGGCGTCAGCGCATCAAGGTACCCTCCCAGATTGACCGCATCTTTTTCGGTGGTAACGAAGCCGCCAGCTTCGCTGCGCTGCCGAAGTTGCGACAAATCGCGGACGTCCTTTTCCGTGTAAGCGTGATGATCCCGGAAGAATGCCTCGGCGACGGGTTCAATGCCCGCGGCGCGCAATTGCAGCAGAAAATTCCGCGGCCGCGCAATCCCGCAAAAGACGACCGGACGCGGCGGAACGTCCTGCGTAACGATCCCGCGCCGAACCCGCCAGAAAGTCCTGCCGCCGAGCGGAAACGACTCCGGCGCAGCGCCACTGGTCAGCACCACCGCATCCGCTCGTCGCAGCGACCGCAAAGGCTCTCGCAGCCGCCCCGCCGGAAGCAAACGATCCCGCGCATCATCCGGCGTCACCAGCGCGATGTCGAAATCGCGGGCTAATCCTCGGTGTTGAAACCCATCGTCCAACAAATGAATCTGCACTCCAAATCGCGACTCGGCGAATCTCCCCGCCTCATAACGATCTTCCGCAACGATCACCGGCACTTGCAACCGTCTCGCGATCAGCAGTGGCTCGTCTCCGAAATCCCGCGGCAATCCACCGGGGTCGACCAGCAGCACTCCGCGCGTCTTGCGCCCGTATCCGCGCGAGAGCACATCGAAACGCATTCCGCGTGCCTTCAATAACTCACCCAGCAAAATGACGAACGGAGTTTTCCCCGAGCCTCCGGCCGAAACGTTCCCTACGCTGACCACGGACCCTCGCAATGAGCGCGCCCGCAGCAATCGACGGTCGTAGAGCCAGTTGCGCGTCCCAATCACCACGCCGTAAATGGCCGACAGCGGATTCAAGTTCATGGCCGCGCCAGCAGCTCCTCAATCTCGTCGGCTGTCCGGGACGTCGCCCCAATCTGCGATCGCATGGTTTCCGCAGCACGCTGCCCCAGGGCTTTCCGCTCCGCATCGTTGGCCAACAGCTCCAGCAATACCAGCGGCAACTCCGCCGGACCGACAATCCGCACCGCGTTCCGGCTCTGAAACAAGCTCACAATGTCGCGAAAATTCTCCGTGTGATTTCCCACCACGATGGCCACACCGTACTGCGCAGGTTCAACAATGTTGTGCCCGCCGCGCGGCACCAGGCTGCCGCCCACAAATGCAACGTCCGCAAGCGCATATAGCGCGGCCAGCTCTCCGATTGTATCCAGCAGAAAAACTCCACCGGTCAAAGCTTCGCCATCCCACTCAGACCGTCTCCAAAAGCGAACCGACATCTGCTCCAGCAGCGCAGCTACAACCGAAAATCGTTCCGGATGCCTGGGCGCGAGAATCATCGCCGCCTTCGAATGCTGCACCAGCAAATTCTCAAACGCCTTCAACAGCAGCGGCTCTTCCCCATCCACGGTGCTGCCGCACACCAGTAACGGCCCGGTCCCGCTCGCCGCGATAGACTCCCGCACTCTATCGACAATCGTAGGCCGATCGGGTGCAGCGATGTCGAACTTCAAATTCCCCACAACCCGCACCCGCTCCGGGCGAGCGCCGATATCCTGCAGCCGCGCCGCGTCCTCCTGCGTCTGCGCCAGAAACAGGTCAACATGAGCCAGCAGCCTGCGAAGCAACCCACGAAATCGCCGGTAACTCGGCCATGATCGGTCTGAGATGCGGGCATTCACCACCACAATGCGGGCCCCGCTGCCGTGCGCCAGCCGCATGAAGTTAGGCCAGAACTCGGTCTCGGCAATCACCACCATCTGCGGACGCATCGCCCGCAAATACGGCCGAATGGCAAACTTAAAATCCATTGGGAAATAAAGCACATTCGCCTCGCCAAAGCGTTGGCGCGCGAGCGCCTGGCCCGTATCCGTGGTCGTCGATATGAATATCCTATGCCGCGGCAAACGCCGCCGAAGTTCCGCCACTAAACCCGCAACCGCCAGCACCTCTCCCACCGAAACCGCATGCACCCAAATTGCCCGCTCTGGTTTCTCCGGCAACTGAAGCCGCGAAGGCACCCGCCCCAGCCTCTCCGCGAGGCCTTTGCGGTATTTGCCATGGCGCGCCATCTGGAAGAGCCAGTAAGGCAGGCTCGCCAACATCCCCACCGTCAGGACCACGCTGTAGAGCAAGCTGTAAAGAGAAGAGATCAAGTTCAGCCATTCTAAACAAACTCCGGGCAGGGTTCTAAAACCCTCTCTATAATCGGACTCATGCAGCCGATGCTGAAGGCGTGGTTTTCCCGTATGCTGGCCGTCTGCTGCGCCGTCGCCGCGTTCGCGCTGTTCCTCGCCGCGAAAGACTTCGTCAAGCCCGCGGCCCAACCCGCCAAAAGCTATCCCGCGCACGACGACCACACGGACGAGAAGGTCGCCATCGCCGCCGACCCCTACGACACCCCCGACAAGGCGAAACTGTTCTCCGTCGACTTCCGCGAACACGGATTCCTGCCCATCTTCTTCGTCATCACCAACGATGGTGGCCAGCCCATCGCCATCGCGGACATGGACGTCACACTCACGACAGCCAACCGCGCCAAGCTCACTCCCACTTCGCCCGACGATATCTTCCGCCGCCTCTCCAATCCCCAGGCCAACACCCATCCGGCCACGCCTCTGCCCTTTCCCATCCCCCACAAGAAAGTGAAGGGCACGATCGGCAAGAAGGAAAGAGACGAGATCGAGTCCTCGCAATTCGCCGCCAAAGCCGTCGAGCCTCACACCACCCAATCGGGATTCTTCTTCTTCGACGTCTCTGACATCCCCGCTCCTCTGGCCGGCGCGCATATCTACGTGAGCGGCGTCAACGACTCAAAGGGCATGGAGCTGATGTACTTCGAACTTCCCCTGGAGAAGTACTTGAACGCACCGCACCAGACGAACTGACGCCTGGTTTGACAGGCGACTGGCGGGAAGGGCATTATTGCGGCCTGAGAGGGCCAGCCAACTGGCACCCGCGAGCCATTTACGCGAATCTATCGGTTCGCCATCATTCGGTGCCTGCCGAGTTTCGTTTAGGTTGGCATGAAGCCTACTGAGGAGAAAATCATGCGCAAGCTGAAGAGATGCATCTTCTGGGCCGCGTTGCCCAGTCTTGCGGTGGGAATGCTGGGGGCGGCGTACGCTTCCACTTCGAAAGACGCGCAGGACCGGTTGAACACCTTGCTGCTGGGCAAGGACGTAAAAGCTTTGGTGGATCTGCCGGCCTATAAGGATGGCGTGGATGTGTACTACCTTCCTCCCTCAAACAAGCGCGCCGATGAGCGCGGAGTCGATTTGGCGGAGATGACCAAGTGGCTCAAGGCCAAGGGAGTGGGAGTGGAGCGCGACGAATGGGTGACCATCACGAACATCAAGATCGACAGCGACAAAGTCGAGATCCATCTGGAAGGCGGCGGCGAAGGACGCCGCGGCAGCAACCACGCCAACAAAGTCGGGGCGTCCTACAAACGGGCTGGAGGCTCGCGCCTCAATCTGAAGTATCAGAAAGACATGACCGACACCGACATCGCTCCGCAAAACATCCTGCGCTTCATGTCACGAATGCTGGACGTGAGCCGCATCGAGCAGAATATCGAGGAAAAGGCGATGCCCTCGGACCTTCGCGCCGCCATCGAAGCTCACACCGTGGTCGAGAATATGACCTACGAAATGGTCCTGATGGCCTTCGGCGATCCCGATCAGAAAAAGGTGGATGAGAGCGACGATACGCATCTCCGCGAGACCTGGTTCTACCTGAAGAACGGACACCGCTGGGTGGTCCGCTTCGAAAATGGCAAAGTGGTGAAGACCCAGGTGTTCTGAGGCTTAAGCTGTACGCGACGCTGATGGCTGACGGTGTAGAGATGCAAGTCGGCCGGCAAGATAACGAGAGCAGTAAGGCGCTGATTCTAAACGGTTAAGTGGAGAATGCTTCACAGGGATTGACTACACAGGGGTTCTGATATCTAATAGCAATGGCCTCGAATGCAACGTAGATCTCGGAGCGTGCTTGCACACTGAGATCGCTTGAAACTGCATTTCTAGGCTTTTCCTTTTGGTTTCCAAAACCAGAGCCGATATTTGTAGTGCGCCTGCCTCGTATGGACGCGCAACGCCGTCTTTTTTCCTTGCTCGTAATCGAGCGCGTCCGAGAGTGATCGTTCAAGGTCACCGAAAACCGCGACTTTCTTTTTCCTAGATTTCCGGGTTTCCATGAGAGGCGATATCTTACTATGTGGTATATACCAAACAGTAAGAGTCCCAACAAGAGGCGTCATCCCGTCTCTAACGACGCTGTGCCCTGTCAAGCGAATTTTGGCGAAACCTCTCCGCCGACGCCTTTGGTTTTACAAAAGCGCCATTTCGCTCTTCGCGGAAAGCCTTTGACTGGCAGACCAAAGCTCGTCACTCACTTTTAATCTCGCAGCGGGACCCCAGGCCCCACCATCCATCTCTTCGGGACTTGCACCCACGATTACTCACTTCGATCTCCCCGACTTTTCAGGGAGGCAGGCTGCCCACTCAAACGCTCGGCTCTTGCTCGCCGGCCACGGAATGACTCGGGCTCACCTGCATGACGGCCTGACTCAGTTGCGCGTACGTCCAGTCTTCGCGCAACATCAGGTACAACCGCGTGGCCAACTTTCTGGCCACCGCCACCTTGGCGACGCTGCGATTCTTGCGCGCCGCCAATCGGCGATAGAAGCGTTTCAGTTGCGGATCCAGCCGCGCCGCCGTCTGTCCCGCTTCCACCAGCAAAAAGCGCAGAAACGAACTGCCCTGTTTGCTGATCCTGCCCAGCCGCTGTTTTCCGCCGCTGGAATCCTCACTCGGAATCAGGCCGAAGTAACTCCCCACTTGCTTCGCCGATCCGAATCTCTCCGCCGGTCCCAGCGTCAGCACCATGGCCAACGCCGTCACCGACCCCACTCCCGGATGCGTCATCAACCGCACCGCTTCCGGCCGTTGCCCCGCTTCTTCTGCGACTCGCCGGTCCAGTTCGCTGATCTCCGCTTCCAGTGCGTCCAGCGCCTCGAGCAATCGTTGGCGCCGCTGGGCTGCGTACGGCAGCAAAGGCAACTGCTCCAACTCCGCCCGCCCCGCTTTCGTCCACAGCTTGCGCTGTTTCTGCACCCCGCAACTCAGCGCCATGGCCTGCAGTTGGTTCTTGGTCCGCGTCCGCGCCTGCACCTGCTTGTGCCGATGCACCAGCAACTGCCGCACATCCCGCACTTCCAGACTCGGCACCCAGATCCGCGGGAACCGATCCGCACGCAACAGATCGAGTAGATGCTCCGCGTCCCGCCGATCCGTCTTCTGCTTGCGCACCTCCGAAGCCCGCACCCGCGCCGCATCCCCGAACCACAACTCCATGCTCAACTCCTCCAGCAAGCGCTCGAACCACGGATAGTGCCCGCAAGCTTCCATCCCCACCAACACTTCCTGGCCCGCCAGCGACCGGTAAAACTGCTCCGCTTCCGCGCGGTGCTGCAACCGCTTCTCTTCGATCTCTCCCGTTCGATTGTCAAAGATCGCGACCTGCTGAAACCCCGGATGAAAATCACAGCCTATAATCAGCATGACGTTGGCTCCTCTCAGTGAGCCTTGGTCTGTCTGTCGCAACCAATCTACTCGCTGCGACCAGCCAACGTCGTTATGCAATCAAAGGCCCGCGCCTTCTCCAGCGGGCCGAGGGATCTCCGCTCTCCAAACCCTGCCACTT
>Ga0302324_100010339_pt1 | contig 19332 bp, 10 predicted proteins | sample Palsa_T0_1_FD_201949 | JGI IMG/M metagenome (GOLD analysis project Ga0302324, IMG submission 201949) | Peat permafrost microbial communities from Stordalen Mire near Abisko, Sweden - Palsa_T0_1 | ecosystem: Environmental > Terrestrial > Soil > Palsa > Peat permafrost | place: Sweden: Abisko...
GCGAGAAGCAATTAGGCATTTTGGCGGTTCCGGAACAGCGTGTTCAGGTCAGAGCCAAACGCTTCCGCGTGCCCGACATTGCGGTGCTTATTGGAGAGCGACCCTCCGGTCCGATCGTTCGGACTCCGCCCTTCCTCTGCATCGAAATCCTCTCGCCAAGTGACCGCATGTCTGAGATGCAGGAACGCATCGACGATTACCTCGAGTTCGGCGTGCCGCACGTCTGGGCTATTTATCCTACAAACCGCCGCGCCTTCATTTACGCGTCCGGCGAGGTGCGCGAAGCCAAAGACGGCATCCTCACTACCTCTAACCCCGACATCCGCGTCCCTCTCGCAGATCTCGATTAGCCCCGCTTCAGCCATTTTTCAGATTCGGATGCTCCACTGGTAGACTGCCTTGTCGATAGTCATGAACGGAAGAAAACTCCGAGCAGTCCTGATATCCCTGTGCGCCTTCTGCGGTTCCATCCACGCCCAGACCCCCACCATCACCCTACAGGACGCGATCAGCCGCGCCCGTCAATACGGAGGCCAGATTCAAAGCGCCAGTCTCGCCGTGTTCCTCGCCAAAGAAGACAGCGCCCAGGCTCGCGCCGGCCGCCTTCCCACCCTAAACGCCTTCAACCAGTACATCTACACAGAAGGCAACGGAACTCCCTCTGGCATCTATGTGGCCAACGACGGCGTGCACGTCTATAACGAACAGGCCCAGGTACACGAAGAGCTTCTCTCCGTGTTCCGCCGCGGTGAGATCCGCCGCGCCCTTGCCTCCGAAGCCATTGCCGCCGCCAAAGTGGAAGTCGCCGCCCGCGGCCTCAACGCCACCGTCATTCAGGACTTCTATGCCATCGTCTCCGCCCAACGCAAACTGACCAACGCGCAAACCAGTCTGCGTGAGGCCAACCAGTTCCTCGACATCACCCAGAAGCAGGAAAAGGGCGGGGAAGCCGCGCATGCCGACGTCATTAAAGCCCAGATCCAGCAGCGCCAGCGCGAACGCGATCTGCAGGATTCTCAAGTCGCAATCGAAAAATCAAAAATCGCGCTCGGCGTCCTGATCTTCCCTAACTTCACCGCGGATTTCAATGTGTCCGACGACCTGGGCGCCGCGGAAATTCTTCCGCCCGCCGAAGAAGCCCGCGCCAAAGCCGTCGCCACCAACCCTGACATCAAAGCCGCCCGTTACAGCCTGCAGGCCGCCGGTTACGATGTCGGCGTGGCGCGTTACAGCTACCTGCCCTCGCTCGGACTCGACTTCTTCTACGGCATCGACGCCAACCAGTTCGCCGCCAACAGCGCCGAAGCGCAATCCAGCGGCCGCAGCACCCAACCCAACTATCAGGTCATGAACCGCCAGAACCTCGGCTATTCCGGACAGATCACTCTGAACATTCCCATCTGGAACTGGGGCGCGACCCGGAGTAAGGTCAAGCAAGCCGAATTCAAAGAAGCGCAGGCCAGGGCCGACCTCTCGATCGCCGAACGCACGCTGCAGAGCAACCTTGCCGCCGCGTACGCGGAAGCCCGCGCTGCGCAAGCGCAACTGGATTCACTGCGGGGTTCCACCGACCTTGCAGTGGAAAGTCTACGCCTTACGCTGCTGCGCTACGAGGCTGGCGAAGCTGCCGCGCTCGAGGTTGTGGACGCGCAAACCACGGTCACCCAGGCACGCAACGCATATGACGATGGCCAGGTCCGCTATCGGGTCGCCTTAGCGAATCTGCAGACCCTCACGGGGAGTTTTTAAGCATGAGAAAAAGGGTTCTTACCGTTCCTTTACAGTCGCGGCTCGGCAATGTGGACGGAGTTACTGAGCCGCGCGCGTCAGCAAGCGGTAACGCAAAGCCCTTTATTTGCGCCCTGCTGATCGCGATCGCCGCTGCCTCGGGTTGCGGAAAAGCCAAAGAAAAAGAAGCTGCGGAAGGCGAAGCCCCCACGCCCGTCCAGGTCGCCGAAGCGCGCCGCGGGCCCATCGACCACATCGTCACGGCGGACGCGGTCATCTACCCCATCAACCAGGCCAACGTCACGCCCAAGATCGCCGCGCCCGTCAGGCGCATGCTGGTCAATCGTGGCGACCACGTCAAAGCCAATCAGCTACTCGCGGATCTCGAAAGCCGCGACCTCTCCGCCGCCGTCAACGAAAGCAAAAGCCTCTACGATCAGGCCGAAGCCAATTATCAGAACATCAGCGGCGCAACCGTTATCGACGACAGAACGAAAGCCCAGGCCGACCTCGCCTCCGCCCAGCAGGGTCTCGAAGCCGCGAAGAAAGTCTACGAGAGCCGTGTCGAACTCGTGAAACAAGGCGCCCTCGCGCAGAAATTAGCGGACGACGCCAAAGTACTCCTCGTGCAGGCCCAGAGCCAGTTCGATACCGCCCAGCGTCACCTCCAGACCCTCAACACAATCGGCCAGCGTGAACAGATCGCCGGCGCCAGGGCTCAGGCCGATGCCGCCAAAGCCCACATCGAAAGCGCCATCGCGCAACTCTCCTATGCCGAGGTCCGAAGCCCCATCAGCGGCGTGGTTTCGGATCGTTCCGTCTACGCCGGCGAGATGCCCGCCAGCGGCACACCCATCATTGCTATAGTCGATATTTCGCAGATCGTTGCCCGCGCTAACATCCCCGTAAAGGACGCCGAGGTCATCAAAGTCGGACGCCCTGCCACCATCGCGGGACCCGACGGCGACATCGGCGGTAAAGTCATCGTGGTCAGCCCCGCGGTCGATCCCCAGACCACCACAGTCGAAGTCTGGGTGCAGGCGCCCAACCCTGAGGAAAAGCTGAAGCCTGGCGGCACCACCCGCGTCACCATCAAAGCCGAAACATTGCAGGACGTAATTATCGTTCCCGCCGCCGCGCTGTTGAATTCCGATGAAGGCGGGCAGAAGGTGATGGTCGCCGGCGCGGACAACCTGGCGCACGAACGTAAGATCTCGGTCGGCATCCGCCAGGGCGACAATCTGCAGTTAATCAGCGGCGTGCAGGCAGGCGAAAAGGTCATCGTCTCCGGCGGCCTTGGCCTCGACGACAAAGCCAAAATCAAAATCGTCGCGGCGCCTGCCGAGGAAGACGCCGACGAGGACAGCGACAAATAATGGCCGAGCCAGAACACTGGACCGCGCGCTATTCGCGGCCCATCGTTTTCGTGATCGTCGCGCTGTGCGCCATGGGCGCGTACCTCGCGTTCGCCATCCCCGTGGCGGTCTTCCCGTCCACGGACTTCCCCCGCATCGTAGTGGGCGTCGACAACGGCGTCTCGCCCATCGATCAGACCCAGGTCGTGATCACGCGCCCCATCGAAGAGGCGATGAACAGCGTGCCGGGTCTCGAAACCGTTCGCTCTACCACCAGCCGCGGCTCAGCCGAAGTCAATCTTTTTTTCAACTGGAACGTCGACATGTTCCGGACTCTCGAATACGTCAATGCCGCGCTGGCCCGCGTGCAACCCACCTTGCCCGCCACGGCCAAGCTCACTGCCAACCGTTTGACCTTCGCTGCGTTCCCGATCCTTGGCTACAGCCTCACTTCGGACACCATGCCGCAGACCGATCTGTGGCAACTCGCGAACTACACCATCAAACCGCGCCTGAACCGCGTCAACGGCGTGTCGATGGTCGTGCTCCAGGGCGGCCAGGTTCCGGAATTCCAAATCGAGCCCGACCCCGCGAAGATGCTGGAGACCGAGGTCACCGTGCCCAACATTCTGGACGCTGTGGCGCGCAGCAATATGATCGATTCGCCGGGTCTGCTGGAGAATAATCACGAACTCTCACTCGCGCTCGTGAGTGGCCAGACGCGCAACCCGGAAGAGATCGCTAATGTCGTCGTAAAAACGAATGCCAATGGCGTTCCCGTGCGCGTGGGCGATCTGGGCCGCGTGATTCCTTCAGTTGAGCCCGTCTACACCATTGTCACGGCAAACGGAAAGCCTGCCGTGCTTCTCAACGTGTTCCGCCAGCCCACCGGCAACACCGTCGCAGTGGCCGATCTCATCGCCAAAGAACTGAGCGACATTCGCGCCACTCTGCCCGCCGGCGTCAAACTGCAGGCGTTCTACGATCAGTCTCAGCTGGTGCGCGATTCCATCGCCAGCGTGCGCGACGCGATACTCATCGGCCTCCTGCTCGCCGCCATCATCCTGGTGCTTTTCCTCCGCGATTGGGGCAGTTCCATCGTCGCCGGCCTGGTAATTCCGGCAACCATCGCCATCACGCTGATCGTCCTTCGCGCGCTGGGCGAAAGCTTCGATCTGATGACTCTGGGAGGCCTCGCCGCCGCCGTTGGACTCGTCATCGACGACGCTATCGTCGTAGTCGAAAACATTGTCATGCACCGCGATTCCGGCCAGTCGCGCGGTGAAGCCATCCGCAGCGCCCTCAAGGAAATCCGCACACCGCTCGTCGGATCTACCGTCACCCCGATCGTCGTATTCCTTCCGCTCATTTCGATCACCGGCGTCACCGGAACTTTCTTCCGCGCCCTGGCGCTCACCGTCGGCACCGCGCTATTCACTTCGCTCGCACTGGCACTCACCTGGACGCCTACGCTCAGCCACTACCTGCTGCGTCGCCAGCCTTCCGCCCCACATGGCGAAGTTTCCACCACGGGCTTCATGGGCCGCCTCACTCGCTTCTACGCAGCTGCCCTGAAGTTCGCGCTGGCGCGTCCGTTCATCGTCGCGGTCGGTTGTTTAGCACTCGTAGGCGTTTCCTTCCTCTGCTACCGAACCCTCGGCAGCGACCTTCTGCCTTACATGGATGAAGGCGCCTTCGTGCTCGATTACCTGATGCCCGCCGGTTCCTCCCTACAGGACACCAACGAGGTCCTTCTGGGCGTAGAAAAAATCCTGAAAGAAACTCCCGAAGTCGCCGGCACCTCCCGCCGCACCGGCCTCCAGCTTGGCCTCGCCGCAGTCACTGAAGCCAACACCGGAGATTTCCTGGTCCGCCTGAAACCTGGCATGCGCGGCACTGAAGACGTCATCTCCGAAGTTCGGAAAAAGGTCAACGAGGAATATCCGCAACTCGATGTCGATTTCATTCAGGTCCTTCAGGACCAGATCGGCGATCTCAGCAACTCCCCCGATCCCATCGAAATCAAACTCTTCTCCCAGAACCCGGCGCTGCTGGCAAAATGGGGTCCGAAAGTCGGCGACCGAATCAAGAAAATCGAAGTCGTGAAAGACGTCAAGAACGGCATCGAAGACACCATCAGCGGCTCGGCAATTCTGATGCGCGTCGATCCCGTAGCGGCCGCCCGCGCGGGGTTCAGTCCGCAGGAAATCGAACTCGACGCCAGCGCGATCCTCCAGGGTGAACCGGCCACCACGCCGGTGGTCGTTAACGACCGCTCTTATACGATCCGCGTCCGCTTCCCCGCCAACACGCGCACCACGCTCGATCAGATCCGCAATACCATGATCGTCAGTTCCACCGGTAAGAACGCCACGCTGGGGTCGCTCGCCGCGTTCGAAGACGAACCGGGTCAGACCGAAATCAAGCGTGAGAATCTGCAGCGATATGTCGCGGTCAAAGGGCGCTTCGAAGACATCAGTCTCGGCAAAGGCATCGAACTCGTGCAGGATGCGGTGAAGGAACTGGAAGTGCCGCCGGAGATCCGCGTCGTCTACGGCGGCACCTACGAAACCCAGCAGAAATCTTTCCAGGATCTGCTGTTCGTGCTGGGCCTTGCCGTGGTGCTGGTCTTCATCGTGCTGCTCTTCGAATTCGGCAGTTTTGGCGCGCCCGCTGCCATCCTTGCCTCCGCGCTGCTCTCCACCTCAGGCGTCTTCCTGGCGCTTCTGGTCACCGGGACCACCTTCAACATCTCTTCCTTCATGGGATTGATCATGGTGATTGGCATCGTCGCCAAAAACGGCATCCTACTCCTTGATGCCGACCATCGTTTCCGCGCCGAAGGTTATTCCCCGCGCGATGCCATGATCGAAGCCGGTGAGCGCCGTCTGCGGCCCATCCTGATGACCGCGATGGCAACCGTTGCAGGCATGATTCCGCTCTCGCTCGCCATCGGCGCCGGTTCGCAGATGCTCCAGCCGCTCGCCATCGCCGTGATCGGCGGTATTGCGGCTTCCATGGTGCTCTCGCTGATCGTCACCCCGGCTGTCCATTACTACATCGGCAAGAAATAAGGGCCGCGCCCGGAAATCGCCCGAAATGTTCAATACCTATCTAAAGATGGGTGACCCTTGCACCTGGAGGATGATAACATTCATCCCACGTCCCATAATTGCTTCGCGCATTTGTTCAGTGACCAAGAACCAGGAGGTTTTCTCATGCGGCTTGTTTCCGCAATTATCTGTTTTCTCGCATTTTCGCTGACCGCGGTGGCTCAGAACGATCGAGGCACCATCACAGGAGAAGTAAAGGATCAGGCGGGCGCGGTGGTACCGGGCGCGTCAGTGGTCGCCAAAAACTCCGGAAGCGGAGTGGAATCGAAAACGACCACGACCGGTACCGGCAACTACACGATTCCGTCGCTTCCCGTGGGTATGTACACGCTCTCGGTCGAAGTGAAGGGTTTCAAAAAATTTGTTCAGGAGAATATCGAGGTTCAGGTTTCCATCACCAACCGCATTGACGTGACGCTTGAGGTGGGCGCCACTTCCGACACCGTCACGGTTACCGCCGAGGCGGCTCAGCTCAAAACCGAAAATGCCGAGCAGAGCACGGTCATTCAGACCGAAACGATCGACGGATTGCCGCTGAATTTCGGTGGCGGCGGTGGCAGTTCGGGCAATATCCGCAGCCCGTTCGCGTTCAACATTCTGTCGCCAGGCGTTTCCTCGGTGGGTGGTGTGGGTAACGATACCGGAGCCGTAAACGGCCAGACGACGTTCCGCATACAACTCGAAGGCCAGGACACTACCAGTCAGAACGATGCGAACTGGACCTCGACAGTGTCTCACCCCTCGGTGGATTCGATTGAGGAATTCTCGCTGCAAACCAGCAATTTCGCAGCCGAATTCAGCCAGGTAGGCGGTGGTTTCTATAACTTCACCACAAAATCGGGAACGAACAATTTCCACGGCAGCGGATACGAATACTTTACTAACGAGGATCTTGACGCTTATCGTTCCTATTTTACGCCGACGGTCCCCGACTCAAACCCGCGCAGCCGCAAGCACGATTTCGGTGGCACCATCGGTGGCCCGGTTTGGATTCCGAAAGTCTATAACGGCAGGAACAAGACTTTCTTCTTCTTCAGCGAAGAAGTCTTCCGGAACGTTACATACCCGAACGGCTCCGCCTTCCTTACGGTTCCAACGGCCGCGATGCGGAATGGCGATTTCAGCTCCAATGCGATCTTCCCGGGACAAAACCTGGGTACCGATCCCGGTGGCAACGCTCTGGTGAACGGAGGGATCTACGATCCCGCCAGCCGCACGACAAACCCAACCACGGGTGTTGTTACGGCTCAGCTCTTCCCAGGTAACATTATTCCGCAGAGCCGATTCAATCCCGTTGCCGTGAAGATCCAGAACCTGATCCCCGCGCCGACCAACGCCAACCAGACCAGCAACTGGGTGGAGGCGTGCGCGACTCCCAACAATCAGCAGACTCCCACCGTCAAGATCGATCAGATTCTACCCGACAACTCGAAGCTCTCGTTTTACTTCAATAAGCTCACCACCAACCAGTTGACTACGCAGAACTGCCTGCCGTATCCCGTCGCGGTTGTCCGCGTGCAAGCCATTTATGGCACGGTTCCGCGGCTCAACTACGACAAATCGATCACTCCGACCATTCTGCTCCACGCCGGAATCGGCTATCAGCGGTTCCACAACCCGGACAGTTCACCGGCCCAAGTGCTTAAGTACGACGCCGTTGGCCAGCTTGGACTGGTTGGCAGTTCGACCAATCCTGCGGGTTTCCCGGAACTCATTTTTAATTCATCTGAGCCCAGCAACGGCGCCGCGCAACAACTCGGTCCGACAAATGCCAACAGCTACTTTGACGGCACGTTCACTGCCTCTACCACCGGGACCTGGGTACACGGGAATCACACGTCCAAGCTGGGAGCCGAATGGCGCCTCGCCAGCTGGACCGACGATAACTCCCGCGGAGCGCAGGGTGTTTACACATTTCAGGCCAATGAAACTGCCGATCCTTACAACAACACGACTACTGTAAATGGCAACGGCACTTCCGGCATGACGGGCAATGGCTACGCCAGCTTCCTTCTGGGCCAGGTCGATACCGCCTATGTCAATACCATTCAGGATCCGGAACTTCGCAGAATGGCGTGGGGGCTCTTTATCCAGGACACATGGAAGGTCACTCATAAGCTGACCCTCGATTACGGTCTCCGCTGGGATTTGCAAAGCTGGGGACACGAGATTTACTACCGCTGGACTGAATTCGGGCCGACTGTTCCCAATCCCGTGACAGGCAATCTGGGCGGAATCCTTTATTCCGGCTACGGGCCAGGGCGTTGCGGCTGCACCTTCACAAATACCTACCCCTACTCCATCGCTCCCCGCCTCGGCGCGGCTTATCAGCTCGACTCGAAGACAGTGTTCCGGGGTGGCGCGGGTGTCACCTATGCACCCATTTCGACCTTTGCTTACATAACCAATGCGGCTATCCTCGGTGTGGGGTTCAACCAACTCAACTTCCCCTCGCCGGCCTTCGGTCTTCCGGCGACCAATCTGAGCCAGGGGCTGCAGTACAACCCGGCCACGCTGACTGCCGCTACTCTTGGACCGGGACTCTACTCGAACGCCAGCGGCACTCCCAGCTCGGCTCCGTTCTATATCGATCCGAACGCGGGCCGCGCTCCCCGAATCCTCCAATGGAGCCTTGGTGTGCAGCGCCAGGTCACGAAGGATCTGCTTGTCGAAACCAACTGGGTGGGCAATCGTGGAGCGTGGCTCAACAGCAGCACGTTCGACGGTGGTCTGAATACGCCGAACCCGTCGATATTCGCCAAGTACGGTATCGACCCCACCACGGCGGCGGGCCAGGCCACGCTCGCGGCGACTATGGGCAGCACGCTCGGAAAAGCATCCGGCGTGCCGCTTCCGTATCCGACGTTCCCGCTGACGCAGACGGTTCTGCAAGCACTGAAGCCGTTTCCGCAGAACTCCAACAACGAGACGATCTATGGGGCGCCTCTTGGCGATAGCTGGTACGAATCGCTGCAGACCAAGGTCACCAAACGATATTCTTCCGGTCTCTCGCTGCAGTCCGCGTTCACGTGGTCCAAGGCGGAAAGCACTCCGGCAAACGGCACAGGCAACATCTTTAACCGGGAAATCTTTAAGAGCATCACCAGCACCAACCAGCCTCTGATCTTCAATACGGGTTTCACCTACCAGCTACAAAAGTACCCTTTCCTCCCTCAGAACAAGTTCCTGAGGGAAGCGATTGCGGGGTGGAATATTGGAGGACTGTTCCTTTACAGTTCTGGACTTCCGATCGCTACTCCGGCGTCGCCCAACACAACGTATCAGGAGTTTGGCCAGAGTACCCTGGAAAACCGGGTTCCGGGCCAGCCCCTCTACCTCACCAATCCCAACTGCAACTGCGTTAACCCGACGGGACAGTTCATCCTGAACCCCGCGGCGTGGGTCAGCCCTGCGCCCGGCACCTGGAGCACGTCGGCGCCTTACTACAGCGACTTCCGTGCGCCGCGTCGGCCGGCCGAATCGATGAGCCTCGGCCGCACATTCCGCATTAAGGAACACCAGACGCTTGAGGTTCGCGCGGAGTTCTTCAACATTTTCAACCGCGTGTACCTCAATACCGCGACTGCCACCAGCCCGCAGGCTAACCGGGGGTGCACCCTCACAACCCCCACAGCCGGTCTGGCCAGCAGCGTCACGATTCCTGTGGGAACGAATACGTGCCCCGCGGGTTATTCGTCGCCTTCGGGATTCGGAGCCATCAGCTACAGTTCGCTGAATACTCAGCCCCGCAACGGCCAACTCGTGGCGCGCTTCACCTTCTGAGCTACCTTCAACACAAAACGAAAGGACGGCGACTCCAAATCGCTCTCCTTTCGTGCCATAGTTACGGAATGAGTATCCGAACCACCATCGACATACCGGAAGACGTTTGCGAGACGCTCCGGCGCAAAGCGGCGGATGAGAAAACTTCCATTCGGGCGCTTGTGGTCAACGCCATCGATGCGAAGTTCAACCGGACCGAACCCAGGATACCAATGACCGGGCCGCCGGTTCCCGGCCGCGGCAAGTCAGGCCCCCTCTGTCCGGACAAGGAGAATCCTTACGACTTCATATTTACCTGACATCAACGTTTGGCTTGCGTTGACCTGGGGCAGTCATATGCATTCGTTGAAGACCCCGCAGGTGGAACTCCGTCGCGAGGCGCCAGAAACGGACGCCCTTTTCAGAAGGACCACGAAGCCACACGATCGCAAAGCAGCTCCGAAGGCGATCGGAGATTGCTACCCGCTCGCGGCGAGCACACCTTCGGCGGCGACCTTGGTGACCTTCGGCAAAGGGCTTACGGATCTGGCGCGTCGGGCTGGGCATGACGTCCTTCTCCTGGCCTGAATCGACGCCGGGTCACCCATGAACCGGAGACAATTCCTCGCCGCCCTGACAGCAGCCGGTCTGCTCCCTCCTCTTCCCGCCGACGCACAAAATCCCTTCGACCCCGTCCCCGATGACTTCCCCTTCGAAAGAGAAGCCCAGGAAATCGCCGCGCATCTGAACCGCCTCACCGAAACCCGTGCCCTCCCCTCCGCCCCAACCCTCCAGGGCGTCTCGCCACTGCCCGCCCGCTACACCACCATCGGCGAAAACGTAGCCAAAGCCGAATACAACCCCGCCCAAACCGATGTCGCGACCGGCCTCACCCAATGGCTCGACTCCCTCGCGCCCGTCCGCGCCGCCCGCTTCTTCGTCCTGCCCAACAACCTCATCCGCTTCGAAATAGCCTCGCCCCGTCAATACCGCGTCGGACTCTGGAACCAGCAATGGAAAGACGGCCAGATCACCCACTTCTCGCCCATCGAAGAAACCGTCGTCACCGCGCCCGCCCCGCTCTTCCGCGACATCACCGCCCACGCCTTCCAGTCCGCCGATTCCTTCAACCTCCAGGTCCGCCGCGGCATCCCCTACTGGCGCGCCCATCTCGACGCCGCCTCCGGCATCGACGTCCACGGCCACAACGGAATCGCCGTCGGCGACATCGATAACGACGGCATCGACGAAATCTACATCTGCCAGCCCGGCGGACTCCCCAACCGCCTTTACAAAAACCACGCCGGCACGCTCGAAGACATCACCGAAAAATCCGGCGTCGGCATCCTCGACTCCACCTCCTCCGCCCTCTTCCTCGACCTCCGCAACTCCGGCCTGCAGGACCTCGTCGTGCTCCGCCCCGATGGCCCCCTGCTCTTCCTCAATCAGGGCGGCAGCCGCTTCTCCCATCAACCCGGCGCCTTCCGCTTTCGCACGGCACCGCAAGGCAGCTTCACGGGCATGGCTGCTGCCGATTACGATCGCGACGGCCGCGTCGACCTCTACCTCTGTACATACTCCTTTTTCCGCGATGGGAACCAGTACCGCTATCCCACGCCCTATTACGACGCTCAGAACGGCCCTCCTAACTTCCTCTTTCGCAATCAACTTGAAGCCGACGGAACAGGCACGTTTGTAGACGTTACCGAAGCTGCGGGCCTCAACCAAAACAACAACCGCTTCAGCTTCGCCCCCGCCTGGTGCGATTACAATAACGACGGCTGGCCCGACCTCTATGTCGCCAACGACTTCGGCCGCAAAAACCTTTACAAGAACCAAGCCGGGAAATTCCGCGACGTAGCCGCCGAAGCAGGCGTTGAAGACATCGGCGACGGCATGAGCGCCTCCTGGTTCGACTACGATGGCGACGGCCACCCCGACCTCTACGTCTCCAACATGTGGAGCGACGCCGGCCAGCGCATCGTCTCGCAAAAGCGCCTGGAACCTGCCGAAGCATGGCAGCGGCACGCCAAAGGCAACTCGCTCTTTCGCAACAAAGGCGACGGCGCCTTCGAAGAAACCAGCCTCGCGCAGGGCGTCGAAATGGGACGCTGGGCTTGGGCATCCGACGGCATCGATTTCGACAACGACGGCGTACCCGAAATCTTCATCGCCACCGGCATGTTGACCAACTCATCGGAGACGGATCTCGAAGGCTTCTTCTGGCGTAAAGTAGCTGCCGCCTCGCCCTCCAAAGCCACTTCGGATCCCGCCTATGAGAGCGGCTGGGATCAGCTCAGTCGCGCTGTCCACGAAAAGTACAGCGAAGCAGGCCGCCAGCCCAACGTTTTATACGTCCGCCGCGGCGACAAGTATTATGACTTCTCCGGCGTTAGCGGCCTGGATTTCGCCGATGACAGCCGCGCCTTCGCCGTCACCGATCTGGACGGGGACGGCAACTTAGACCTCATCCTTAAAAGCCGGCTCGGCCCGCAAGTCCGCCTGTTCCAGAACGCTTGTGGCCAATCGCGCAAATCGATCGCCTTCCGCCTCCGCGGCGTCAAATCCAACCGCGACGCCATCGGCGCCCGCATCGAAGTAGACGGCAAAGTGAAATTCGTGACGGCAGGCTCGGGCTATCTTTCGCAACACTCGAAGGCCGTCCACTTCGGCCTCGGCGACCGCGAAACCGCCCAGTTGATCCGCATCTCCTGGCCATCCGGCCACATCCAGGAATTTCGCGCGTTAGCCGCCGGTTATCGCTATGAAATCGACGAAGGCTCTCAGCGCGCCAAAGCCGCTGCCTTCAGACCCCACGTGGAATTACCTGCGGGCGCCGCCGCCGGCGATAACGAAACGCACTTCGCCGATACCTGGCTCCTCAAGCCCGTCCCACTGCCGGAACAAACGCCGGGCCCCGCCTTTCTCCGGTTATCGAACCTCTCGGGCGAGCGCGCGTCCTGGTACGCGATCTTCTGCCGCTACCTTTTCGATCTGCGCGCCGACGTGAAACTCCCCGTCTGGTTTCTGGTCGATGACCGCAGCCACGCTCACAAAATCTATTTCTCGCCGCCTGATCCGGCGGATCTCAACCGGCTCAAAAATCCCGACAGGCTCGCCCTCGCCTTACCTGCGCCTGGCCGTTATTACAGCGAGCCGGAGCGCAATTACACAGCCTTCGGCGCTGCCTTCGCCGCCGCTGGATATCCCGAACAGGCCCTCCGCTATCTCGAAGAAGCGCCGCAAGACAATAGCCACGTGCTCTTCGCCATCGGTAAGATTCATCTCCAGGCACAACGCTGGGACCGCGCCCGCAAGTCGTTCGAGAAAGGACTCACTTTCTCCCCCGATTCCGCCGACGCATGGAACAGCCTGGGTGCGGTCGAAGTAGGCGTAAATAATTTGCCCGTTGCCCTGAGACACTTCCAGCGTGCGCTCGAAGCACGCCGCGATTATGCCCCCGCCATCGAAAACCTCGCCGCGCTCTATGCCAGTACCGGCAAAGCGAACGACGCCATAGCCGCCTGGCGTTACGGCATCGAAGTAGCGCCCGACCATGAATCGTTCTACCTCAACCTCGCCGCCTTCTACGTTGCACTCGACAATCGCGATGCCGCCCGTCCTCTGCTCGAACGCCTCCTGGAACGTAATCCCGCCAACCCACGCGCCAAACAGGCACTGCGCGAACTGGACCGAAGATGAAGCGGAACCTCGGCCTCCTCGCCGTCTGGGCGCTCTCGCTACCGGCCGCGGAAACAGAATGGGTAGGTTCCAAAGTGTGCGCAGGCTGCCACGCTGAAATCTATCGGAAATATTCCGTCACACCTATGGCGCAAACCAGTGGCCCCGCCACGGCAAGCCCGGTCCCCGACCAATCGTTCTCCGGCAACAATGGATATCTCTACTCCATTACGCACAAAGGCAATCGATTATTTCTGAATTTCAGAAAATCCAACACGCCCACCGGAAACCAACGGGAACTAGCGTGGTTCGCAGGCTCCGGAAACGCCGCCCGCAGCTACCTCTTACAACAGGACAATTTCCTCTACGAAGCCCCCGCCACCTACTACACAAAAACGAAGGCGTGGTCTCTCTCACCCGGCTACGATCGCTACTCTTATCCCTTCCTTACCCGCGCCATCGCACCCGGCTGCCTGCAATGCCACGCCACCGGAGTGCAACCGATCGCCGGAACACAGAACGGATACAAATCGCCACCTTTCCTCGAAGCCGGGATCGGCTGCGAACGCTGCCACGGTCCCGGATCCGGCCACGCCGCCAGCGCCAACCCCAAAGACATCGTGAACCCGGCTGCGCTACAACCCGAACAACGCGACGGCATCTGCGCCCAGTGCCACCTGTCCGGTGAAATCCGTGTCGACCGCGCCGGAAAGTCGATGAGCGATTTCACCCCCGGCGACAAACTTTCCGACTACACCACCGCCTTCGTCCGCGCCTCTTCATCGCGGTCTATGAAAGTCACCAGCCACGTGGAAAACCTCGCCCAAAGCGCCTGCAGCCGCGCCAGCGGCACGCGCTTCTGGTGCGGAACCTGCCACGACCCCCACTTCGTGCCCTCAGCCACCGAAAAGGCCGCCTGGTTCCGTTCCAAATGCCAGACCTGCCACGCGCCCGCGGTATGCCAGCGCGGCGGCAACTGCATCGCCTGCCACATGCCCACCTCTTCCGTCACCGACGCCGACCACGTCGTCTACACCGATCATTCCATCCCGCGCCGACGCACCGCGCGCAACCTCAAGCCTCCCGCCGACGCCCCCTTGATAGCCTTCGAAAACAGCGCTCCCGCCAGCCCCCGCGACCTCGGCCTCGCCTACGCGATAGTCGCGCTCCGCGAGCAAAACGCCACCTACAGCGAGCGCGCCTTCGACCTTCTCCGCGAGGCCAACCGCCGCACCCCCAACGATCCTCAAACGCTCTCCTACCTGGCCGATCTCTACAAGACGCGCAAAGACGACGCTACCGCCGCGCAACTCTACCAGCAACTTCTCAACGCCGATCCCACGCAATCCAGCGCGCCCATGAACCTGGGCGCTTATCACATGGAACAAGGCCACTACGAACAAGCCGTCGCGCTCTTCAACCAGGCCCTCCGCATCAGCCCGGCCCTGGTACTCGTACGCATGAATCTCGCGGTCGCGCTGATCGAATCCGGCCATCCCGCCGAAGCCCGCGCCACTCTCGAAAAGGCCCTCGAATTCAACCCCGCCTTCACCGCCGCCCAAAGCCTTCTTAACCAACTTCCCAAGTAGGCTCGTGGGGCCGTGGTGGGTTAGTTTGCCGCGCAATGAGCACTTCGGCGGATCGCCGACACGGCCCGGCGCCAGATGACTGCTGAGCAGTGCCGGGCATACTGCAAAACGTCAGTCATGTCTTGTCTCATGCTCTCTGCGCGGCCAGGGCCGCGGCCCTGCGAGATTGTTTGTGCGCGGCAGCGCGGGCTGCCGCGTCACTCACACGCGCCTTCAATCTAATAACGCAGGCGACGGTTGACACGAGTCTCAGCGACAAGCCGTCTTCAAGAAGGCCCGCCGGACTCCTTCGAAATTCCCCGATCCGCAAGCCAGTCCTTCAAACGATCCGTCCTGGTCTCCACCGGAGCCTCCGGCCGCTTCGTAGGCCTCAACCCAAACCCGTGCGTCCCATAACTATAAATGTGCATCTCCGCAGGAACATGCGCCGCCTCCAACTCCAGATAGAACTTAGCCGTCGGCACCACATGCGACGGATCGTTATCCGCGCAAACCATGAACACCGGCGGCCACGCGAGGCTACGGACCACCAGCGTTCCGCAACTCAATCAGCTGGATAAAGTCGCCGATTCTGCGCCGTTGTTCTTTATGCGTTCGGCTCCCGCCAGGATCGTCCGGATCAACAGCCTTTCCCTTGTTGGCCCCATCCGCTCTTCCCGTTTCTTTTGATTTTTCGGCGCGCTCGTTCTTCCTGCACAAACAATATCCGGGGGCTAAAGCTGACTGATTTATATTCAGTAGTTTACAACGAAATAGAGGATAACTGCTCCGAAATAAGGCGCCAGATGCGATTGCGCATGGCACCGAGGAAACTTCAACGATCGAGGGGAAGGACGCGTCCCACGGTTGGTTTGCATTCGCTACCGGTAAGCGTCTTTTCTGTCCCTGACGCCCAATATCTGGATGGTCTAGCCGCGATCATAAAAGCGAACCCGGTAATCGCCGAGGCGCAGCCGCAACTCGGGCGGATCGATATCGGTAAGCCGTTTCACGTCGTCTTCTTCGGTTGCGAGGAAGCGCGCGGGCCGGTGCAGGAGATCGATGGCGGTCTCGCGGTCGATGGCGCGAACGTCGGCACGGGCCTTGTCAGTCCACGCGATCCGCTTAGCCATAACTCTTTAGGCTGCCGCGCTCTAATGGCTTGAGTGGCTCGGCTCCGGAGACAGCGGAGTCCGTCCCATCTCTTCGAAATCGGCCATCGAAAGGCCGAGTTCGGCGAGCACTTGAAACGCTCGTCGGAGATTCTTCCCCTGTGCGGCGCTCAGGGCGCAGCACGGGTGTTCGCCGAAGGAGCAGGCGTTGGAATCTCGCGTTGCGGGGTTGATGAAAACGTGAAGCACGTTTCGATCCGTACAAGTTTGTAGAGGCCGAACATCGATAGCCCAGCGAAGATCACTTCGACGAGGACGAATTTGACGGTGAAGATTCCGTAGCTATGCCGTGGAAGAATTCCCTGTCTTCCAGCAAATCCCCCGACTTACTTCGAAATTCCCCGATCCGCCAGCCAGTCCTTCAAGCGATCCGGCCAACTCTCCACCGGAGCCCCCGGCCGCTTTGTAGGTCTCAACCCAAACCCGTGCGTTCCGTAAGTATAAATATGCATCTCTGCAGGAACATGCGCCGCCTCCAACTCCAGATAGAACTTAGCCGTCGGCACTACATGCGACGGATCGTCATCCGCGCAAACCATGAACACCGGCGGATCGTCCTTCGACACGGGAAACGTCTCATTCGGCGCAATCGTAATCGTGCCGCCGCCCGATCCCTCCGCGCCCGTGGCGGGCCGCGCCGGAACCGCCCCCGGCCTGTAGAACGGATACACCAGAACATTGAAATCCGGCCGTGAGCTGACCCGCTCTATCGGGTCCGCCGCATCCGCCTTCCCCGCATCGAACCTGGTCTCGATCATCCCCGCCACTTCGCCGCCCGCCGAAAATCCAATAAACCCGATGCGCGCCGGATCCACGCCCCACTCCTTCGCCCGGCTCCGCACCAGCCGCACGGACCTCGCGGCATCCGCGTACACTTCACCCGGCAGCGTATACTTCACACCCGGAGCCTTGGCCAGCCGGTACTTCAGCACGAACGCCGCGATGCCATGCGCGTTCAGCCAGTCCGCCACTTCCCAGCCTTCCTTCTCCATCACCAGTTGCGTATGGCCGCCGCCCGGCGCCACCACCATCGCAGCGCCGGTCGCCTTTTCCTTCGGCGGCACGAACACATAGATCGATGGATAATGGGTCACGGTGAATTGCCCCGGCAGCTTGCCGTAGGCGGGGCTTACGGACGGCTTCGAAACCTCTGCCGCCGTAATACCCTCCGAACCCGGTGCGCCGCCTGGCCACAATTTAATCTCTTCGCCGCGCTCGGTCGCTAAGGCCGCGCTGGCCGCACTTAACCCAAGCAAAGCTAACCCAAGCAAAGCCAATCGGAAATTCATCATCACGCCCTACAGTCTATCGAAACTACTTGCCACTGGCACCCGCGAACATCGCCCGCGCCATATAATCCACCACCTTCGCCTCGTTCCGCGCCATCTCGTAGTAGGCCGTCTTCAGCAGCTGATCTTTGCGGTCGATCAGCGTCGAGCGAATCGTCTGCTGCGCGCGCGGATCGCTCAGATCCCGCTGTCCCGCCGGCTCCTTCGAAATCACCTTCAGAATCCGGTAGCCTTCCGGCGTGTGGATCAACGGCGATAACTGCCCCGGCTGCAGCGATAAGATCATTTTCCGCAATTCCGGACTCGTCTTTTCCAGCGAAGACTCGGGCACGAATCCCAAATCCCCGCCATTCGGCGTGGTCTGCGGATCTTCCGAATAATTCTGCGCCATCATGGTGAAATCCTCGCCCTGCTGCAGCCGCGTCTGGATGGCCTTGATCTTGCGCCCCGCTTCCTCGTCGCTCTTCGCCTTGTCGTTCTTAAGGTTCCGGACATTCGGATCCGCCTGAGGCGTCACCACAATCTGCGCCAGGTGTACCGTAGGCTCGGGAAGATTGAAGCTCCCCCGGTTTGCATTATAGAAACTCGCAATGTCTGAATCGCTGATATTGATCTTCGACGTGATCTCTTTGTTGAAGAGCTTCTTTACGCTCTCATCCCGCCGGATGCGCGCCTTCAGTTCTTCGATCGTCAGTCCCCACGTCTTCAACTGCTTATCGAATTCTTCTTTCGTATACGGCGCCTTTAACTCGTTCAGCCGCGCTTCCACGTCGGCGTCGGTCGCCACCAGAGAACCCTTTTCCGCCCGCTGAAACATAATCTCGTTATCGATCAGCGACCGCAAAACCTCCAGACGCCGCAACTGCACCTGGTCCTCACTCTCGCCCTCCGCTTTGCCGGGAAACTGCGATTTGTATGTCTGTTCGACTTCGCTATACTTGATCGGCCTGCCATTTACCGTCGCCGCCACATCCGCCGGAGCCGACCGCCCGCAACCCGCCACAAACGCGCAACCGCACACTAAAGCGGCAGCAGCCGCAGCTCGGATGTTAATCATCGGTGAACCCTCATTATAATGAGCGTGACCACATGAGAGTAGGAATAATCGGAACCGGAGCCATCTCCCACAAACACGCCCTCGCCTATCGGAACATCGGTTTCCGCATTACCGTGTGTACCGACATCAATCCCGTAAGCGGCCAGAACTTCGCCGCGCAGAACGGCGCAACCTTCGTTCCTACCTACGAACAAGTCTGCCGTCACCCCGATGTCGACTATGTCGATCTCTGCACTTTCCCCGATTTCCGCCTGCAGCCGCTCAAGATTTGCGCCGAGTCGGGTAAACATATTCAGGTCCAGAAACCCATCTCCACCAATCTCGCCACGGCGCACGAGATGATCGAAACGGCGCGTGCCGCGGGGATTGTGCTCGGCGTCGTCAGCCAGCACCGCTTCGACGATTCCAGCATCTTCCTCAAAAACGCCATCGAAACCGGCCGCCTGGGACGCCTGCTGCAGTGCGATGCATACGTCAAGTGGTTCCGTTCCGCCGAATACTATAGCCGCCCCATCAAAGGCAGCTGGGCCGTGGAAGGCGGCGGCGCGCTGATGAACCAGGCCATCCACCAGATCGACCTGCTCCGCTGGTTCGCCGGGCCGGTGGA
>Ga0302324_100010341_pt1 | contig 19330 bp, 15 predicted proteins | sample Palsa_T0_1_FD_201949 | JGI IMG/M metagenome (GOLD analysis project Ga0302324, IMG submission 201949) | Peat permafrost microbial communities from Stordalen Mire near Abisko, Sweden - Palsa_T0_1 | ecosystem: Environmental > Terrestrial > Soil > Palsa > Peat permafrost | place: Sweden: Abisko...
CGAGACTCGGTTGCAGAGATTCTCCGACGGCGAGGTCCATTTTCAGCTGCTCGAGAACGTTCGCGGTGCGGATGTGTTTCTCGTGCAGCCTACGTGTTTCCCGGTGGATCAGCACCTTGTCGAGTTGCTGATCATGATGGATGCGCTGAAGCGCGCCTCGGCCGGCCGGATCACGGTTGTGATTCCCTACTATGGCTACGCACGGCAGGATCGTAAGGACCGGCCGCGAGTTGCCATTACGTCGAAGCTGGTTGCCGATCTTCTGACCACTGCGGGTGCGAACCGCGCTCTGCTGGTGGATCTGCATGCAGCGCAGATACAGGGGTTCTTCAATATTCCGGTGGACCATCTGTTTGCCAGCCCAGTGCTGGTGAGCTACTTCCGGGAGCTTGACCTGCCGAATCTGACGGTGGTTTCGCCGGATGCGGGTGGCGTGGAGAGGGCGAGATTCTTCGCCAAGAAGCTGGAAGTACCGTTGGCCATCGTCGACAAGCGGCGGACCGACATTAATGTGACCGAGGTGATGAACGTGATCGGCGATGTACGGGGCCGAACGTGCTTGATCCTCGACGACATCATCGACACGGCTGGAACGCTGGTGAAGACGGTGGATGCGCTGCTGGCTGAGGGCGCGGAGAAAGTTTATGCGTGCGCGACGCATCCGGTGCTTTCGGGGCCGGCTGTCGAACGTATCGCGAACTCACGGTTGGAGCAGTTGATCGTGACCAATACCATTCCGCTGCGTGAAGATGCGCTGCGGGTGGAGAAGATTAAGGTGCTTTCGATTGCGGGGCTTTTGGGCCGGGCCATCGAGAGCATCCACATGGAGACCAGCGTGAGTACGCTGTTCAACTAGTTTTCAGTCGGCTGTTCTCAGTTGAGACGGAAGACATAACCCGCGGTCGAGCCGCAAAGGGAGCAGAGCTTGACTCTGTGCCCGAAAGGAAGATGGAAGTCATGGCAACAACAACACCTATTGAAGCAGTCGTCGCAACGCCCCGTGAGGGCAGGTTCAACAAGAATGCCGCACGTCGCGTTCGGGTCGCCGGCAAGATTCCCGCAGTGGTTTACGGCGCAGGACAGGACTCTGTTGCGGTGGCGGTTGACCCTCGCGTGATCACGAAGATTCTTCACTCCGACTCCGGACATAACACGATCTTCGACCTCACAGTCGAGGGCTCGGCTGTGGTGAAGGCGATGATTGTGGATTGGCAGCGTGAGCCGATCAAGGGCCATCTGTTGCACATCGATCTGAAGCGGATTGCGATGAATAAGATGATGCGCGTGTCGGTGCCGATTCAGCTGGTCGGAGTTCCTGTGGGCGTGAAGGCGCAGGGCGGCATCCTCGAGCATGTACTGCGCGAGGTCGAGATTGAGTGCTTGCCGGGCGATATTCCGAGCCATCTTGACGTCGATGTCGCTGGTCTTGAGTTGCACGGCGTTATCCACGTCTCTGATCTGCCGCACTCAGGCAGCATCAAGTTCCTCGGGGATGAGCATGCGACTGTTGCTCACGTCACCTCGATCAAGGAAGAGGTTGTTGCTGCCGATGCGGTTGTTGCCGCGCCGGCAGAGCCAGAGGTTGCGAAGAAGGGCAAGACGGATGCTGCTGCCGCTGCACCAGCTGCCGATGCTAAGGACGCAAAGAAGAAGTAGTGTTTGCGCGGCCTGCTGAGTCGGACACGATCTGCAGGCCGCTTGAGTTTGTTGGGAAGGGAAGTATCGCGTGAAGTTGATTGTCGGGCTCGGCAACCCCGGTATCGAGTATCAGTTCACGCCGCACAACGCCGGTTTTCTCGCAGTGGATCGCATTGCGGAGGACTGCGGTGTGGCCCTCTCCAATCGCCGGGGAAGGGCACTTACGGCGAGGGCGAAGCTTGCGGGGCAGGATGTTCTGCTGGCGAAGCCTGAGACGTTTATGAATTTGAGCGGGCTTTCTGTAGCCGCGCTGATTCAGGAGTTCGAGATTTCGCCGGAGGACATTCTTGTTCTCTATGACGAGCTTGCACTTCCGCTAGGCACGATCCGGATTCGCGAACGTGGATCGGCAAACGGGCATAACGGAGTAAAGTCGATCTCTGGTGTGCTTGGTACGGAAGAGTGGTTGCGCATTCGGATTGGCGTCGGCAAGCCTACGCTGGCGGATGGCAGGGAGATCAAGGCAGGCGGCAAGGAGTATTTGTTGTCGCCGTTTCGCAAGCAGGAGCTTGCGGTGCTGGATGAGGTGCTCGACCGCGCCAGAGGTGCTGTCGAGATGGTGTTGACCGAAGGGGTTGGCGCTGCGATGAATGAGTTTAACCGTCGGCCACCCGATCCTGAAGATGGGATGGATGAATCGAAGGGGAAGAAGCAGTAAGTACAGAGTGAAGTAGAAGCAAGTGAACGCAGTTTCTCCAGACCGGATTGGCAGAACATACGTCAGCACGGTGCGAAGCAGAACTTCGCAGAAAGAAGTAATCGAATGAATCGTACCTACGAAATCATGTTCATCGTACGGCCGGACGTTGAAGAAGCCGACCTCGACAAGCTGATTGAAGGCTTGTCCGGAAACATCACCAATGGTGGCGGCGAAGTGAAGAGTGTTGAGAAGATGGGCCGTCGCCGGCTCGCCTATACCGTTCGCAAGTTCAACGACGGCTTCTACGTTCTGTTGAATGTTGCTGCTGCCGGTTCGCTGATCACCGAGATCGAGCGCCGTCTGCGCGTCTCCGAGCAGGTGATCAAGTTCATCACTGTGCGGATGGATGAAGAAGAGAAGCGTCTGGCGAAGGTGAAAGCCATTCGTGACACCAAGGTAAAGCGCAGCGCGCAGCCTGTCGCCCAGTCGCACCAGGCACCTGCCGCCGCACCGGATGTCGACGCAGTTGCAGCCGAAGCCGAGGAAGAGAAGAAGCCAATTGCCGCAGCACCGGCTGAGCACGTACCTTCCGACGCGCCGCCCGAGAGCGTAGCCGCAGCGGTTTAGTTCCGGCTCAACAAGATCTGCGATGTTGGTTTGGAACGCATCGCACAACGCATCACAATCGCCGCACTTCGTTTCCATTCGACTGTAGCTTGGTCGAATGTTCAGAGACCCCAACGCGGGTCTGGAGCGGAGGGAAGGCACAACGCATTTGAGAGGAACTATCATGGCTGACGAAACCAGCACGCAATCCACTGAGCAGCAGCATGCACCTGCATCCCGCCCCAGCGGCGGCCACTCCGGGCATTCCGGTCCTGGCGCCGGCGCTCCACGTTCTCCCCGTCCCGCAGGCGGTCCTGGCGGCGGCCCTGGCGGTCGCAAGTTCTTTCGGCGCAAGAAGGTCTGCAAGTTCTGCACCGAAAAGATCGACGCTATCTCTTACCGTGACGTTCGTCTGCTGCAGGGTTTTGTCGCTGAGCGTGGCAAGATCGTTCCGCGTCGCTTGACCGGTGTATGTACACGGCATCAGCGTCGTCTTAGCCTGGCCATCAAGCAGTCGCGCAATATCGCTCTACTTGCGTTCGCCGCGCGCTTCTAATTTTTTCCCGCTGCACAAGCGGGCCTAAACGCTATGGAAGACTGGCGGACGAGATTCGCCAGACAGGAAAATCGGAGAACTGCAATGGAAGTCATTCTGAAGGAAGACGTAAACAAGCTCGGGCATCGGGGCGATGTGGTGAAGGTCGCGGACGGCTACGGGCGCAACTTTCTGCTCCCCGGCAAGCTCGCCATCGAGGCGAATGCCGCGAACAAGGCTGTCGTCGAGCAGATGAAGTCGTCATCGGTGCGCAAGTCGGCCAAGGAGAAGACCGAGGCCGATGCACTGGCCAAGCAACTGTCTGAGGTTGAGTTGGTATTCGAGCGCAAGGTTGGTGAGAACGAGCATCTATTCGGCTCGGTCACGTCGGGCGATATCGCGCATCAGCTTGAGGCCAAGGGCTTCACGATCGATCGCCGCAAGATCGCTCTTGAGGAGCCTCTGAAGACGATCGGCGAGTACCATGTGTCGGTGAAGTTGCACCGCGAGGTCACCAGTCATTTGAAGGTGACGGTCAAGGGCGATCAGCCGGAGGCGGAAGCAACTACTGCCGCCGCGGCCACCGCTTAACCTCTACGAGGTACAGCATCAAAAACGCATCTGCCTCCGCGAGAGATCTTCGTGGAGGCAGATGCGTTTTGTTTTTACGAGTCCGAACGTTTTTTTGAAGATTTGCTGACGGCGGTTGCTGGCTACTCGTATTTGAGCGTCTGTACCGGGTCTAGTCGAGCTGCGCGGTTTGCTGGGAGCGTTCCGAAGAGAACGCCGACGAATACCGAACTGCCCAGAGCGAATACGGGGGCCCAAGGATTGATCGGTATTTTAAATGGCGTCAATAGGCCTAGCGTTAAGGGTAGGGCGAGGCCGATGATTGTGCCGATGATTCCGCCACTCAACGAGAGAAAGACTGCCTCGGTGAGGAACTGTAGTCGAATCTCTCGACTCGTCGCGCCGAGCGCCTTGCGAATACCGATCTCCTTTATTCTCGACTGGACGTTGGCCAGCATGCTGTTCATGATGCCGACGCCGCTGACGACCAGAGTGATTCCGGCACCGAGGGTGAGTACAATTGTGAGCATGTCTGCGATCTTCGCTGCGCTGGTGAGAATTTCAGTGAGTATCTGCGCGCTGTAAACCGAGCCTGCATAGTGGCGGGACCGGATGATCGCCAGGATGCGGTCTTTGGCGGGTATCACCATAGAAGCGTCTCGCATGGTGAAGAAGATCTCTTTCAGACTGCTACTACCCGTGAAGTAACGCAGTACCGGATAAGGTACCAACAGGGTTTGCGAGCTGATCTCCGACAGGTCGTAGGTGTTGAAGGCTTCGCGGAAGACGCCGATGATGACGAACGGTATGCCTTTGACGGTGATGGTTTTGTCAACAGCCTCGTTTGCCGTGCCGTAGAGCTCTTCCGCGAGCGGCTGCACGATGACAGCGACTTTCTCGTGGGCCAGCGCGTCCTGATCGTCGAAGAAGCGGCCGGATACCACCACAAGATTGCGTACGACCCGATACTGTGGAGAGACTCCGAGCAGGGTCGTCGCTTTCGTAACGCCGGCGCCCAGAGTCACGTTATCGTGAAACTCCAACATGGGCGATGAGGCGACGATGCCCGGAACCTGGTCACGGACCGCATTCAGATCGTCGAGCGTCATGTAGTCGGGCGTGCTGGTGTTGTCCGGGCCGCTGATGGTGCCGCCGCCGTATTGCAATTCGATCTTGTTGGGACCCATGCTGTTGAGCTGGTCCAACGCATACTGCTTGCCGGTGGACCCCAGGGTTGCCACCAGGATGATGGAGGCCGAACCGATGACCATCCCCAACATCGTGAGCAGAAACCGCGTCTTGCTGGCGCGAAAGCTGTCGACCGCAAGCCGCACGACCTCGCTGAACATCATGGTCGAGCGCGCGCTTGCCAAGGTGCGTTCGAAGGAGGTCGGCTTAGAGGGGCTGGTGGTTGCCATCTGATTTATAACGATTAGACGCCTCCCAGTATCGCAGCGGTGCACGGTTTCCTGCTAACCTGACTATCGTGTTACCAGGTAGGCGATGGGCGTACCGGACAAGAGGGCAGCTCGGAGCATCCAAGCGAGCAAGTTCACATCGTACAATAGTGATAAGCAATGGGTTCGCCCCTGCGGAGGGATGTGTGAGCGGTTGAAACAGGCGGTCTTGAAAACCGCTTAGCCTGAAAGGGCTACGGGGGTTCGAATCCCTCTCCCTCCGCCATTATAAGTTGTTTATTATAAAAGACATATCAGTTAAATCTAAACATCTGTGCTAATTCCGTGCGACCCTTTCGGGTCAACACTCGGAAGGCACATCAGCACGTGACGACAAGAGCAGTCCACGTCTCCACCATCCCCTCAATCGAGATATTCGTCTGGCACTCTGCCAGGTGTCCTAGGCCGATGACCCCGAATACCAGCTTAGAGATAGTTTCGCCGTATCGCTGTTGGAGAAGGGAGCACCTATTGAAGAGGTCTCAAAGGCTCCAGGTCATGATTTGATACGGACGACAGAGAAGCACTATGCGAAGTGGGTAGAGGCAGGGCAAACCGTTTGGATGCGGTGATCGTGGCGACGTGGGACACAGCGGGAAATTCGGATAGAGGGGAAAAGGAATAAAACCCGCACGCAAGTCCTTGGTATTTTCCCCGGTATAAAAACTGGCAATTCGGCGAGGCTCCAGGTTCAGATCGACGGATTGCTCTAGGCCGCGCGAGCGAACCAGCGACGGGCAGCGCTTGCGAGGCCCAGAACGCCCGTGCCGAGCAGAACCAGCGAGGAAGGCTCCGGCGTGGCGCCAACAGCGCCAACCAGCGTGACCGTGCCTGAATCGGTGTCAGTAATGTAAGTTGACGCATTCGAAGAACCATACTGGATGAAGTACGGGTCTGCAGTGTTCGCGGCGCCTATGACCAGGCCATAATCGTTGGTAAAAGCGTTCTCAATGCTCACACTATTCAGAAGGCCGCCGATCGTCAGTTCGCCGGGGACAAAGCTAGTAGGGGTGTAGTTGAATCCGGTTGGCACTGAGACCGAAAGCTGGCTGTCGGTAAAAGAGTTCACGGTTAAGTCGGTCGAATCGTTGTTGTAGTTCAGCGTGGGGTCGAAGGTAATGGTAAACGAACCGCTGGCGGTGACGGCTCCAGTCGCCGTGAAGTTGAAGGTCTCGGTGATGGTGTTCGCATGGGCAATCATAGTGGACCCTGCGAGGATCGCTGCCACAATGGCAAGAGGTAGAGGAATACGAAAGGCCATCGGGAACACCTCAATAAGCTCTCTGGGGGAATAGGGTATTGATTGAGAATGGCTTCAGCAATTCCAACGCCAAGTCGACTCAGCTTAGAATCAGGCAGTTGCATGGTCGGGAGAAGACGATGCTGCAATGTCTTGCTGAAACAATGGAACCTTCTTGTCATTCAGAAGCAGCTTCAGGTCTGCCTGCGTGATCCACATCTTTGCCAGGCTGTCGATACTCATATCGTTGGCCAGCGCCTTGGCAAGGAAGATCGCATTGATGCAGCCAGCTGTGGTTCCAGAGAGAATGTCGACGAGAAGCTGGTGTGGACTTCGCGCTCGTCACCGACCGCCGGTTCGTTGTTATCGGCTTTCAGGTGAACCCATACGCCTAATTCCTTCATGGTTTGAAGGGCTTTATCCGATCATCACAGCTTAGCGTCGAGACCTATCTGGCATAGCCTGTCACAGCCATTCGCGAAGCCAGTCGTTTGAAGGCTTCGTCGCTTACAGGATGGACGCCGCTAGCGGAGATCCAGCGGTTGTAGAAGTTGAACAGGGCGCAGGCAGAGATTGCATAGAAGATGGAGGCATCATCCCATCCTGCCTCATTGAGGGCCTGAGTGTCGGTAGCGGTGATTGAGGCTGGGGTAAGGGTTACTTTGTGGACGAAGCGTAGAAGGGACTTGTCCTTTTCATCGAGGGCGGAGGTTTCGAGGTCGCGTATGACGCTCCAGACGAGTGACTCGTCGCCGAGGATTTCGGCGGCGACGGCGGCGTGGGCCTTCATGCAGAACTCGCAGTTGTTGAGGGAGGATGTGTAAGCCGCTATGAGTTCGCGCAGGCCAGTGCTGATAGGGCTGGGTTTGTGCATGAGGGTGTGGGAGAGGGCGGCGAGGTGGTGCGCGGCCTCGGGATCAAAGGCGAGGAGATGCCAGATCTGCCAGTAGTCGCTGCCAGAAACTTTTGCGTTCTCGATGAGGTCGCGGTAGGTGCTGGGCTTGGGGTTGTCTTCGACTCCGCGAAGAAACATTGGTTCCTGTGCGACTTTCAGTGTGCTCATCGGTTCTCCTTCGATTGGGTCGAGTCGAGGTCAAAGTCGAGGTTGTGTTGTGAGGGTAGCCCGAAGGTGTTGGCTACGCGATTGAAGAAGGCGAAGAGCGCTGTGATGTGGGTGGCCTCGGCGATCTGTTGTTGGTCCCAATCAGCGTCGTTTAGTTGGCGGATGTCTTCGGGAGCTACTTTGTAGGACTCACTCGTTACTTTGCGTACAAAACTGAGGAGCTGACGGTCTTTTGTGGTGATCGACGGTGCTTCGAGGTTCCCATTGGCGAGAGCGGACAGGAGATCGTCGGATCCACCGTGGGTGCGGAGGAAGGAGGCGTGGCTATCGAGGCAGTAGGGGCAGGCGTTGAGCGCCGAGACATAGGTTGCGATCATCTCTTTGGTTCGGCGCGTGAGATGTCCTTCGGTGAAGAGCAGGCTGGAAGCCAGGTCGATCATCGACTGAAGGAGTGGCGGGTGGGTTGCGAAGCATTTCAGGATGCCGGGTATCTCCGGGCGGCTGAAGCGTTCGCGGTAGTCGGCGTAGGAGCGAGCTACCGCGCCGGTTGCCGCGGCTTCTTCCACGATCGGCAATGTGGTGGGGAGATAGTGTTTTAGTGAAGCGGTGTCTTGCGCTGTGTTCACTGGATTCCTCCTTATGGCTGATCACGGCAGTTGCCCGGTTTGAGTGGCTACCGCGATTGTAGGGGTGAATCAGAATGCCAGACGAGCGGCGAACTGGAAGGCTCTGGGTCCGCCGGAGCCGAAGAAGCCGCCAGCCGTTGTGACTGCAGAGTAGAAGTTCGATTGCACGGTTTGTGCGGGTTGACCGTTCTGCGCAGGTTGGAGCGGGCTGATGGAGATGTTTCGTCCCGGGTAGTTGTTGTTGGTCGTGCCGCGAATGTTGGTCTCATTGAGGATGTTGAATGCTTCACCGATCAGGCTGAGGGTGACGCGCTGTTTGAAGAGGAGGTCCTTCTTGAGTCTGAAATCAAGAGAGCTGAACGGGCTTGAGAAGTTGATGTTTGCTGGCACATTTTGAAGAGTTCCACCGGCAAGACAAGGGAACGCTGCCGGACAGGCGGGCAAGGCGTTCCACTGATTGATGAGGGTGTTGAGCTGATTGCTGTTTTTGATCTCGCGACCAAGAGCGTTGCGCGAGGTGATGGGAAGGCGCGAACCGCTTGCTCCGTTGATTGCGGTGCCAGGCAGGAAGGTGTCGGCGGGAACGCCCGATCCGTAGGTGTAGATAGGTGCAAAAGAGATCTTCCAGGGAAACTGTGCTTCCCCGTAAAGTGTTAGGCGGTTGAGCTCATCGGTGACGGCGTAGCCTTTTTCCAGACGTGGCTGGTCGATTCCTTCGACGAGATTTACCTGCTCGTTAGAGTTGTTATTGGTGAGTTGATCGTCGTCGGAGTAGTCGAGGGTCTTGGAGAGTGTGTAACTGACGTTGTACTGGTAGCCGATGGGGCCGAGCTTTCCGGGGCTGTGAACGAGGCTGACGATGAGACCGTCGTACCAGGATTTGGCCTTGGATTCGAGGATGGTGATGTTGTCCGAGATGTTATTCAGAGGATCGGTTAACGTGCAAGGCACGTTGTTACCCGGGCAACTGACGTAGGGTGAGGTTGAGTCCGTGCTGCGAAGGAGGTGTCCGTTCAGCTGGCGGTTGGCGAAGACATGGAGACCGTCGGCAGAGATGATCCAGTTACTGCCGAACTGCTGCTGCAAGCCGAGAGAGAACTGTTGAGAGAGAGGGTGGTGCGCATCGGGGCCCATGGCAATCATGCCTACGCCACCAGTTTGGTGTGGCCCGCTGAATGGCGAAGCAAGAGTGGGACTACCAGGGCCGAAGCTCGCCATCGGAGCGAAGCAAGCACCAAGGCTAGGCGGTCCGGGAACATACGGAGAGACACAGTATGACCCTGCGAACTGCGTTACGGTGAGGGCGCGATCATTCTGGACGAGCTCTTCCGAGCCTGTTTCGAGGATGATGCGGTCGTAGTAAATTCCGTAGCCGCCGCGAAAGACTGTCTTGCCGGTGCCGTAGGGGTCGAAGGCGAAGCCGATGCGAGGACTGAAGTCTTTCTTGTCGGTCGACTTTTTGAGATCAATGACATTTGCCATCCAGGTGCATGGATTCGATGGCTGCGAAGTCAGGTTTGGGCACGGTTGGTGAGCGCTGGAGGTTCCGGTGAGGTTGGAATCGTACTCCCAGCGTAGACCGAGGTTGAGAGTAAGACGAGGGAGGACGCGCCAGTCATCCTGCACGTACGCGCCGACGTAGTTGTTGAAGACAGTCGGGATTGGCACAGGAACGACGGGCGCGCTGCTCTTGATGGCGACGGCAAGGGGAATATCGAGGTCATTTATCTGGCCGTCCCCGTTGAGGTCGGCGAAGGGAAAGTCAGCAGTGAGGATGACTGTCCCGGTGCCGAAGACGTTGATCTCACCGTGCGCGGTGTAGTGCTGAAATTCGCCGCCGAGGCGGAGGGTATGACGTCCCAGACTCCATGTATAGGCGTCGCGGAACTGGGAGCGGTTGAGGAAGGTGGCCTGGGGCAGGTTGAAGTTCGCTCCGTCGGCGAGGTCGGGGAAGATGAGTTCGTTGGTGAGGCCCAGTTGCGGATTTGTGGTGGGCGCACTATCAGGGAATGGAGGAATGTTGTTGTAGAAGTTGTCGTAGTGAAAAGAGAAGTTGTTGACGCGTGTGGAAGATAGAACGGTGGTTATCCCGGCCTGAATGGAGTTGAAGCGATTGAGAGAGTTCTGGCGCTCGGCCGCGGTGAAGGAGGGAGTGGTCTGAGAGGGTGTGGCTTCGCCTGTATCTGTGGAACGGTTGAAGGAGTATCGCACCATGAGGCTGTTGTTGGTGCTGAGTTGCTGATCGTACCGAGTCGACCATAGTGCGTCGCGGAGAGGCGCTGGAGCGGATGTGTGCTGAATTTGCTGGGTCGCAAAGTCGCGCGCTCCTGTCTGGAGGGACGCGTTCTGATCACGGTACTCGACTGAGGAGAAGAACCAGTCCTTGTCCTTGCGGATTGGGCCGCCGATCGAACCGCCGTACTGTTCGCGGTCGAATGGTGGCGTGGGGAGACTGCGGTCGAATGTGGCCGGGAGGGCCTGTAGATTACGATTGCGTTCGAACAAGAAGAGCGAGCCGTGGAAGGCGTTGGTTCCGGTTTTGGTGACAATGTTGACGATGCTGTTGCCAGAGCGGCCGACCTCGGAGGTGAATCTTGCCGTGGCGATTTGAAACTCCTTGATGGAATCTGCGGGGAAGTTGGAGAGCGTGCCGCCGACGACTTCGTCATTGTTGTCTCCACCATCGACTGTGATATTGCCGCCTCTGCCAAAGCCTCCTGCGGAGCTTACTTCGAGGGTATTTGTTTTGGTTGGATCGAAGGTAGGTGCAGGTCGGTTTCCTGGTACAAGATAGGCAAGCTCGAGGAAGTTGCGACCATTCAGCGGGATGCTCTCGATCGTCTTCGAGGTAATCTGGCCCTGGATCATGGACTGTGAGAGGTTGACCGTGTCGTTGACTTCGCTTACGTTGATGACTGCATTTGCACTGGCTGGATGGAGACTGACGTCTATAGTTTGTATTCTTCCGGCCTCGAGAATGATGCCGTGGGTTTCGGCTGTGGCGAAGGTGGGACTTTCGACCTTCAAGTCATAGGTGCCAACGTCGAGGGAGGAGATGACGTAGAGACCTTCCGCATTGGTCAGGGTTTTGCGTGAGCTGCCCCGGGCATTGTTGGTGATGGTCACCTGGGCAGATATGATTCGGGCCCCTTGAGGGTCGGCCACTCTACCGTTCATTGTGCTGCTTGGAAGTTGACCATAGGTCAATGTGGTTGCAGTGGTCCAAATAAGTGCCGCAAAAGCCTTATGCATATTCTCTCCGAACCTGATATTCGACCAAGGGGATCGCACACTGAAGTCAAACTCCTCGTATGCGCATGAATTTTCGTACTGAGTTGCTGTGTCGCCAACTCTAGCGGTCCAAGCGAATCTTGTCGTGGTCCGGAAGATTGACTCTTAACTCCATCCTTCGATGGGACTCGCGCTGGAGCAGGCTACGCTGCGGTAACAAACATCGTGGCAAAAGATTCCGACGACAATATGTTCATCGAATGCGCTGATGCTGCACGTGCTGATTCCTGATCACAGGGAACTAGAAGTATTTTCGAGCTACTGGAAATCCGCGAAGATCGTCGCTTCCCGTGAGTTCGTGAATATTGCCACAACCCATCTTTGATAGATCTCAAATGAGAAGATTGTCGGGGCTGGTAAAGTTCAACCGGTGTGGTTCAGAGGTCAACCGTGTGTTTCGAAGCTTCGGCAACTTCACTCAAACCAACACCTGCGGGGCCACACTTGCATCCGCTGCACCGCAACGGCGCTCTGCACTTCGGGGTTTCGAGTGATTCTGGACCTCGGATTCAGCACACGTAGAGCGGTGATTCCTGGCGAGCAAGAAGTCAGAGTATTGATAAGTTCTCGAATCAGCTTTGCCGTAAAAGAACTCGCTGTACGTTACTTCATGCAACCAGCTTGAGATAGTCGGGCTCGTCCGCAATCGTACGATAGCGGAACTGCCGCACGATATTCGGTCCCTTTAGGAAGAAGATGCCCGGCATCTGATGGCCATCTTCCTCAATCTTCCCGATTCCATGTCGGAAGATCGCACCCTTCAACCATCCCACCCACACCTTCGGCAGCAACAGGTTCAACAAAGGATGCATCCTTGCCAGCCGAAACTCCGGATGTTGATAGATGGTCGCCTCTGGGTCGCTGATCCTCTCTACATCTCCGATGCCGTAATAATCAAAGAACGGCTTTGCGCGCTCTGGCGTGCCCAGGTGAACAAAGACCGGCCGAACACCGCGACGGTCAAGTTCGCCACGAAGGTCTGCAACGTCGCTGATCGCCTGGCGACAAAATGAGCAACCAAAGTGTCTGAGAAACACCAACAATACGGGGGAGGCCTGGGCCAACTCCAGTAGGGTCACACCGGACTCGGTATGAATCGATGCAAAAGTCCTCGCTGTTTCTTCAGTGGAGCTTGTGCCTGCGCTTACCATTGGATACACCAAATGAGTTTCTGCCGCACAGACGGCGTCACAATCATATCGTGTCATGCCACGAACTTACGCACTTTGGATACTCAAGACGCTGTCCAGACGTCTATCAGGGTATGACAATCCGCAAGCGATCTCGTTGTGCCCGTAAAGGTTGGTTATTTACAGCCTGGCAGGCTGCTTACCAGGAGCCGTTCAAGTCATTGAGAAGATCGTTTTCTGAAAACTTCAACTCCGAGAGAATCACCCAGAGTTTAGGATTGTTTCCAAGTAGACGACCATCGATTCCAAGCAGGTATAGAGCATGACAGGCAGGCTATGGCGAGTGATATGCCTCCACGGGTTTTTTCTTGGAATTGTCCAGATGGCGGTCGCCGATACCACTATTCACACGTCCAGCCGCGCTGCCCCCGTTATTGCATTCTCACGTTCGCTTGCTGTTGGGGACGCGACTATCCAGATCGATTTTGCCCAAGGGCCGCTCGATCTTTCCAGAAGCCAAGTCGTTCAACGCATCCAGGTTGCGGCGCACGCTGTAACGATCTATTACGGCCGTTTTCCAGTTCCGCGTGTCCGGATACTTGTAGTCCCTGTCGCCGGTAGACATGGTGTTCTGCAGGGCACGACCTGGGGCAATATTGACGGTTTTCCCGCGGTTCTGCGGCTGCGTATAGGGGAGTCAACCACTTCGGCTGAACTTGCAACCGATTGGATCATCACCCACGAGCTGGTCCATACGGCGCTGTCTTCGTTGCCGGACGATGACCACTGGCTGGAAGAAGGCCTTGCGAGTTACATAGAACCCATCGCCCGCGTTCAGGCCGGCGAACTCAGTGCCGAGAGCATATGGGCAGATATGATTCGAGGGATGCCGAATGGTGAACCAGGCCCACAGGATCGCGGTTTGAGTAATACCCACACCTGGGGACGAACGTATTGGGGCGGCGCCCTGTTTTGTCTAAGAGCGGACGTTCAGATTCGTCAGCAGACAGGCAATCGGCGGGGGCTGCAGGATGCGTTGCGGGCGATCGTAGTTGCGGGGGCAACCATCGACAAAGAGTGGCCCTTGGTGCGTGTCCTTAAGATAGGGGATCATGCTACCGGAACTAATGTTCTCGAAGAGCTGTACGCTCAGTGGAGTGAAACACCAATCTATGTCGATCTACCGGCCCTTTGGGCGCAACTTGGCATCGCAGCCAGCCAGAACACGGTGAGGTTTGATTCAAACGCTCCACTCGCGGCGGTCAGGGCAGCAATCACCGAGAATCCCAGCCTCAGAGTCAAGTGACTGCGTCCTTCCGGCGCAGATTCCTACTTTTACGTCGGCACGCCCGACCGAGCTGCTATGGCCATCGGCGAGAGAAATTGTGCGACTTAGGGCCAATTATCTGCTATATAGGCAGGAGTCATGTACAAACCTCTATGGGCCCTTGCAGTTCTGTTTGCCTCTTTGCCTTGCCTGACACAGACGCGTCCGGCTCCGACGGTCGCCAAAACTGTTGTTCATGTCTCAGACTTTACCGATGAAGCCGCTGTCGTCGAACGCGCCGACGTTGTCTATCGTTATGCCGCGGATGGTACTGGCAGCAAGCTTGAGACGGCCGTCTTTCGGGTCCAATCCAATGCCGCCCTGCAAAGCCTAGCCGTCCTCGGCTTTCCCTATGCCAGCGGCAATCAGCGTATGGAGATCGTATATGCTCGGGTCCGCAAACCCGACGGTACGGTCGTGGAGACGCCTGCGACCGATGCGCAGGACCAGCCTGCGCAGGTTACGCAGGTGGCGCCCATGTACAGCGATCTTCATGTGAAGCAGATTCCGATTCGTTCCCTTGCTGTCGGCGACAAGCTTGAGTTTCAGACGCGCATGACTCAGCAACAGCCGGAGGTCCCTGGCGAGTTCTGGGGGCAGGAAAACTTTGGCTCGGGCATTATCTTCCTCGAGCGGTCCATTGAGTTGCGTGTCCCCAGGCAGAAACATATTACGGTCTACAGTCCGGAGCACACACCGGAGGTCTCGGAGTCTGGCGACGAGCGCGTTTACCGGTGGACGGGATCACAACTCCGCTCGGCCTCAGCAAAAGATGACGAGGATGCACCAACGGATAAGAAGCCACCCGTCGCGTGGACTACGTTTCCGAGTTGGGAGGCGGTCGGCCTGTGGTATCGCGGACTGATCGCCGGGCGAGATGTCGTCACACCTGCGATTCAGGCCAAGGCCGATGAACTTACTGTCAATGCCAAGACCGACTCGGAGAAGGTTCGAGCGCTGTATGAGTATGTCTCCACGCATAACCACTACATCGGTATCGACTTCGGCATTGGACGCTACCAGCCGCACCTTGCCGCTGAGGTGATGGCCAATCAGTACGGGGACTGCAAGGATAAGCACACGCTGCTCGCGGCCCTGCTTCACGCCAAAGGATTTCAGGTATCTGCGGTGTTGATCGGCGCGGGCATCGAGATAAATGAAAAGGTCCCGATGCCGGCTGCGTTCAACCACCTGATTACGCTGGTAGATGTTGGGAACGAGAAGGTATGGCTCGACGCCACGACAGAGGTCGCGCCGTATCGCGTTCTGTTGGCGATGCTACGTGATAAGGAAGCTCTCGTTATTCCGTCCATGGGGGACCCGGGGCTGCACAGAACGCCGGCCGATCTGCCGTTCCCCGCGGTCGATCGCTATGAGGTGAAGTCCGAGCTCGATAAAGCCGGGTCCCTGAAAGGCCACGTTGATATCTCCATGCGTGGCGACACTGAGATACTCATGCGCCTGGCCTCTCGTCAGGTCGCACGCACCCAGTGGGACCAACTAAGCCAAAATTACCAGGACGCCTCTGGCTTCAGTGGGACGACCAGCGCCACGGCACTGGATCCATCGGACGAGACCTCCGGCCCGTGGCATATGCGCTACGACTTCGCCAAAAATCCCTACGGCGACTGGGACAACTACCGCATCGGAAGTCTGCTGCCAAATACCGCCCTTCCCACGATTGATGAGAAGAAGCCGCCGAAGAAGGAGATCGATCTAGGCAGCCCGCACACGCAGATAGCGAATAGCACTATTCATCTGCCTCAAGGCTATAGCGCCGAGGTCCCCGACGCTGTCCATCTCAAGACCACCTTCGCGACCTTCGATAAGACCTACGCGATCAAGGACGGCAACCTGGTCTCCGAATTCAGGCTCGAGACACTCACTGCCAAAGTTCCCGCCGCAAACTGGAAGGACTATAAAAAATTCGTCGACGACATTGGTACGGAGCCGTGGATTCAGCTCACCAGCAAGGATCGCGTCCTGGGGGAAAAAGGGCCGCCTCCTGAGGGCGAGGACAATCCTGTCGCCGCCGAACTGGTTCGACAGGCGCAGAACGCCCTTCGCACGAACGACAAAGATCTGGCTCGCAAGAAGCTCGATCAGGCCGCCGCTGTCAACGAAAAGCAACGTTATCTGTGGAGCCAGAACGGCTACCTTGCTGCGCTCAATAACACGTACGATGTGGCCACCGCGGACTACGCAAAGGAGCTGGCGGAATATCCTGATGAGACGTTCGTCTACCCAGCTCTGATTGATGCGCAGGGCAGGGCTGGCAAGAAGAAGGAGCAGCGGGAGTCTTTGCTTGCCTATGCAAAGGCCGAGCCGAAGAAGGACTCTGTCACCCTCTTCGTCGGGGGCCAATTGCTCGCTACAGACAATGTTGCCGATGCTATTGAGGTCTACCGCGCTGGCGTGAAAGCCAGTCCGGAGAACAAGCTCATACAGATTGAGCTTGCGACGGCGCTGCTCCGCGCAGGCAAATCAGACGAGGCGATTGCCATCGTCAAGGCTGCGCTCGATGGCTCCTCCGATCCCTATCTTCTTAATGACGGAGCATACGTCCTCGCTGGCCAGAAAGTTGAGCTCCCACTGGCCGAGAACAGCTCTCGCAAATCCGTTGAACTGTACGAGACGGAGTCCGCCAAGACTGTTCTCGATAGCGTCAACGCAAGTTCGTTCCGTGGCGTCAACCTCCTTCTCGCCTCCTGGGATACTCTCGGTTGGGTCTACTTTGCCGAGGGCAAGACTGACCTTGCCGAGCAGTACATTCGTGCGGCATGGAACAGTGATCCCGACGCAGAAGTGGGTCTTCATATGGGGCAGATTCTTGAAAAACGGGGTGACCAGGTACGGGCGATGCAGATCTATGAGATGGCCCTCAGCAGTTTTAAAGGGAACTCCGCCACGCCGGTCCTCGACGAACTGCACACGAAGGTGGACGCACTTAAGAAACAGGGTGTGAAGTCGCAATACCCGCATGCAGACAGTGTTCTTCAGGAGCAACGCACCTTTCATATTCCGCGTCCTGGGGACCTGAAGGGCTCAGCTATTTTTCTTGTGCAGGTCTCTAACGCAAAGACTGAGAAGGCGGAGTTCATCAGCGGAGATGAGCCTCTTCGCGGCCAGGGTGAGGTGCTTGCTCATCTGGATCTTGGGCTTGCTGTTCCGGCGGACTCGCATGCACTTCTGCTGCGCAGCGGAGTTCTCTTCTGTTCGACCCAGCCGACCTGTGAGTTTGTGCTGACACCACCTGAGACAGCAAACGTGAAGTAGGTTCGCCTCTGCTGTTTATGGCGAGGAGCTGTGACTAATGCTTCCAGTGCAGTTGTGGAAAGTGGTGTCAATCTGGCAGTGGCTGCAGATGCGAGCGTACTCTTTGAATGAGGGATAGAAGCAGGATTTCTCTGCAGAGGATATATCTTGGGTCGTGGAAGCGTTCCGTGACTGTACCGACCATCAGCACGAACCAGACTTCTCGAAGAGCATTTGAGCTAAGGAGTGCAGGGATGAAGACAGAACAAGTATGGATCGCAGGTGAGTGGCGGGATGCAGTGTCAGGCTCATCTTTCAGCGCGGTGAATCCATCGACAGGTATCGAACTTTCAGGGAAATACCCGGTCAGCGACTGGTCCGATTGTGATCGTGCGTTGGATGCAGCCATCGAAGCCGCACGCGCGCTTCGCTCTGTGTCCGGCGAGGAGATCGCTCTGTATCTGGAGAACTACGCGAAGGAGATCGAAGGCTCTGCCGCTGCAATTGTCGCCATGGCGCATGCTGAAACCGGACTTGCGATCAAGCCGAGATTACAGGACGCGGAGCTTCCACGTACGGCGACCCAACTCCGGCAGGCTGCGGCTGCGGCTCGGGATGGATCGTGGCAGCAAGTCGTCATCGATACAAAGAACAACATCCGCTCGCATTACGCCTCCATCGGGCCGGTCGTCATCTTTGGCCCCAACAATTTTCCTTTTGCCTTCAACGGCATCTCTGGAGGAGACTTTGCAACCGCGATTGCAGCGGGTTGTCCGGTTATCGCAAAGTCGCATCCACTGCACCCTGGCACCAGCAAACTCCTGGCCGAATGCGCCACACGAGCGCTGAATGCGAGTCGCCTTCCGAAGGCGACGGTTCAGATGTTGTATAGCATTTCGAACGAAGATGGCCTGCGGCTGGTCAGCGATCCGAGAGTTGGCGTTACCAGTTTTACGGGAAGCAGGGCTGGTGGGCTGAGGCTCAAGAGCGCGGCAGACGCTGCAGGCAAGGTGATGTACCTCGAGATGTCGAGCCTTAATCCGGTGGTCCTACTACCCGGCGCAATCGCAGAGCGCGGAGAAAAACTGGCGGTCGAACTCGCGGACAGTTGTCTGGCTGCTTCGGGACAGATGTGCACCAGCCCGAACCTGATTCTCACTATTGCCAGTGAAGCGGCGAAGCAGTTTGCAGGAGCGCTTACCGAGACGCTGCGAACGCGGACCTGTGCGCCTTTGCTTTCGGAGGGGGGATTGAAGGCGCTGGATGAGGGAGTGCAATGGCTGGCGAATGCTGGTGCGGAGATCGTCACAGGTGGGGGTCGTGCGGAGGGAGAAGGTTGGCGCTATAAGAACACGCTGTTGCGCATCACGGGAAGAGGCTTCCTCGCCGAAGCGGAGAAGCTTCAGCGGGAGGCTTTCGGTAACGCAACTCTGCTCATCACAGTGATGGATATTCGAGAGCTCGTCCAGGTGATAGAGACGCTTGAGGGCAACCTGACTGGTAGCATCTACTCCAGCAGAACAGGCGCAGATGACCATCTGTACGATGGGATGGCTGAGGCGCTGCGATCCCGGGTAGGCCGCTTGCTGAATGACAAGATGCCCACAGGCGTTGCACTTTCGCCGGCGATGAACCATGGCGGGCCGTTCCCTTCTACCTCGCATCCTGGATTCACTGCTGTCGGCATTCCACGTTCGATCCTGAGGTTTGGCGCGCTGCACTGCTACGACAATGTAAGAGAAGACCGTCTTCCTCCCGCGCTCCGCAGTCAGACAAGCTTTCCACAGATGTGGCGCACGGTGGATGACGTTTTGACCCGAGGATAAGGAACTGATCTAAACTGCGCCCGCAAGGATGCCAATCGGCAGCAACCAAACAATGTGAGGTATTGG
>Ga0302324_100010344_pt1 | contig 19327 bp, 15 predicted proteins | sample Palsa_T0_1_FD_201949 | JGI IMG/M metagenome (GOLD analysis project Ga0302324, IMG submission 201949) | Peat permafrost microbial communities from Stordalen Mire near Abisko, Sweden - Palsa_T0_1 | ecosystem: Environmental > Terrestrial > Soil > Palsa > Peat permafrost | place: Sweden: Abisko...
CGTAGTCGATTCCACCATAGAATCCGACCTGCGGGCCCCAATAGCCGGCGTTCCAAACGTAGGCGTTATTGACGAAGCCCCAATATCCGGGCGTCCAGTAGAAGCCGACTTGCGGATCCGGAACCCACGTGCCCGGGACCCAATAGTAGCCGTACGATCCGTACGCCCAGTATCCGGGCGTCCAAACCCACCCTGGCGTAGGGCACGGAGGTTGGACATAGACCGGCAGCGCCGGCGGACCGAAATTGACCGAGAGACTTACGAAGAAAGCCGCATACGACGCGCTCGGGACCGCGACTAGCGCGATCGCGAGTGCCGCCGCTCCGGCGAATTTATAAAGACGTAACATGTTCGGGGGTTTCCCTTCTTTCGACAGGCCTATACCTAACGGGAACGGCGCGAAGCACGTTCCCATCAGGTCGGAGGCCGGGGGCTGCTAGCGACGCGCGTGCTCGGATGTGGCGCGGCCGCTGCCGCCGGAGTGCGAGCCGCTGTTATTTCTAGCGAAGCTCCCGCCCGCGTTTCCGCGCTCGACCGGCTGTGGCGCGCGCTCGAAGTTGCGACCTGCTGGCGGCGCTGCGAAAGCGTGGACTTCCTGCGGCGGGTTGTACGACCGCACGGCCTGCGGCGGGTTGTAGGCCCGCACGGCGACCGGCCGGTTGTACGTGTTGTGGACGTTGACCTCGTTCACGTGCACGCCGCCGCTGAAGGCGACGCCGCGATCGTATCCGCCGAAGCCGGCCGGATGATGCCACCAGGTGGTGTTCCCGAAGAAGAACGTCAGGCCGAACGACGGACCGTAGTAGTTCCAGGGGTGTCCCGAATAGTAGGGGACGGCATCGTAGAACGTGTACGGCGTGTCGATCTCGTTCGCTTCGAAGACGGGACCGGCGTTGTAGCCCAGGACGTTCACGATCATTCCGGGTGCGAGCGTCAGGCCGGTCGGGTTGATGATCGTGCCGTCGTGCAGTTGCACGTTGTCCGAGTAACCGCTGTTATCGGCGACGGTCAGGTTGTACGTTCCGTCAAAGGCCGTGACGCGGCCCTGGATCTGCTGGTCGTTTTGGGCCGCAGCGTACGACGGAACCTCTTGAGCTTGCGCCGCTATCGGAGCGGCGAGGGTGAGTGCCGCTACTGCGGCGAGGAGTTGTTTGAGCATAGCGATCTGGAAACGAGATCGCGACGACTGGAGTGTTGGGGTGATGCTGGTCAATGTCCAAGGCGCATCACAGGATCGCGCTTTGCGCTTCTTACGGAACACCGGCGAAGGCGCGTTTGAACTCCTCGGCGTTGAGGTTGGTGTGGGTGGCGAGGCGCGAGAGGCGCGGCTCGATCAAATCCTCGGATTCGAGGCGAATCATGTAGCTGCGCGCTACCTCATACGACTCGGTGGTCACGTCGACGAGGCGCACGCGGATGCGGCCGGTGGCGGGGTCGAGCAAGTCGGCGAGGTTGACCGGCGTCATGTGGCCGCCCGAAAGCGCGATCAAGGCTCCACTTCCACCGCTTATAAGGTAGCGCACCGCACCGTAGCCGAGCGTGCGGGTATATTCGGCGTCGAACGGCACGGGCTTCGCGCAGCGCAGCTCGTAGCCGATGTCCTTGGCGACGACGGGAATGTCGATGCCGAATTCGGCCAAGCGCTTGCGCACCGCCTCGCGCAGGACGGCGCCGAGCGGAATGTCGGCTAAGCGCACGTGCCCATAGGCGTCTTGCTGAGCGCTCGCCAGCGCCGACAGCTCCGCGGGCGAAACCCGCTCGGCGACGCCCTCCGCGATCACCGCGACGCCGTGTTCGCGGCCCGAAGCCTTGCGCTTGACGATCGCGCCGACGATCAGGTTGACGAGCCGATCGAGCGCGATGCTTTCGCCCTCGAACTCTTCCGGGATGACCGCTAGGGTCGCGCCGGCCGCCTTGCACATGCCGAGCGCGAGCGCGCCCGACTTGCGGCCCATGCTGATCGCCAAGTACCAGCGCTCGGTCGTGCGCGCGTCTTCGAGCAGGCTCTCGACGATCTCGGTGCCGACCGCGCGGGCAGTCTCGAAACCGAAGGTCGGCGCGTTGTCGGGCAGCGGCAGGTCGTTGTCGATCGTCTTGGGGACGGTCGCGACGCCGATCCGCCCCTCGGTCAGCCCGGCGATCCGGCTCGCACCGTAGGTCGTGTCGTCGCCGCCGATGGCGATCAGGTAGCGGACGCCCATCGCCAGCAGCGCGTGGATCGCGTTGCGCAGGCTCGCTTCGTCTTTAGCCGGGTTCGTGCGCGAGGTGCGCAAGATCGAGCCGCCGGTGAAGTGGATGCGCGACACGTCATCGATGGTCAACTCGCGTACCTTCGACGAGTCGCCGCGGACGATGTGCTCGAAGCCGTCGAGCAGGCCGACGACGCGCAAGCCGCTGTTGATGGCCTCGATCGTGGCCGATGCGATGACACCGTTGATGCCGGGCGCCGGACCGCCGCCGACCAGGATGCCGAGCGTGTCCACCATTCCTCCTCGCGACTGCCTCGCCGCTCGCGAGCGCATGGTTCGCATGCCCGGCGGCAGACCCTTGCCGCGCCGGAAAGCCATGCAACTACCGCGAAGCGGCTTACGTTAAGGAGACTGTTATGACTAAGCAACTCCTGGCCGCGGCGGCGGTGCTTGCGCTCCTGGCGCCGGTCGCGGTGCAGGCACAGGAACTTCCGTCCTATGCGCAGTCCCAAGCTGGGGCCGGTGGCGGTGACCAGCAGGTCCGCGGGCGTATTGCCGACTTCGACGGAGGCTACAACCTCGAAGTGCGGGATGCGAACGGTTACGTCGACAGCGTCCGTTTGCACGACGGCACGATCATCAACCCGGTCGGGGTAACGCTTGCTCCAGGCATGGTGGTGAGCATCCTGGGCTACAACGCCGGAACGTACTTCGCAGCCAATGAGGTCGACACGCCCTATACGATGGACGAGGGCGTTCCCTATTTCGAAGGCGAGCCGTGGACGTATTATGGTCCCGCAATTGGTCTGGGCTTCTTCTTCGGTTACTGGGGCTGGTGGCATCCGAGCTATGTCGGCTACCTCTATCACCCCGGGATCTACCACGGCGGCTTCTATCACGGCGGCAACTATCACGGCGGCAACTATCACGGCGGCTATCCCGGTGCCGGCTACTATCACGGCTTTGCTTACAATCGCGGCGCTGGTTTCACACACGCGGGTTACGCTCCGCGGTTTGGCGGCGCTTATAGCGGCCACTTCAGCGGCGGCACGTCGTACGGGCGCTCGTCCTTCGCGGGCCAGTCGTCCTTCGCGGGTCGGTCGTCCGGTGCAGCCCGGTCGTCCTTCGCGGGCGGTCACGCTGGAGGCGGCGGTCACCGCTAAGTCTCCGAGTTCTCACAACCTCGTCGCGAAAACGGACTAAGCCGACAGCGTAAAGCTTGACGCCGCGCGGCAGGCCTTGATAACGCCGAAGTGAACGCCAGTTTTGTTTCCTTGGAGCTGCCCTTCGGAGGCTTCCATGCGATACTTTGCCGTCGCGATCCGTCTCATCTCCGGTAAGCGGGCGCATGAAGCCAGCATGACAAGTCGCCGGCGGCGGCTTCGCGCACTGGTTGCGATTCCGCTCGCCTGCGCCTTGTGGCTCGCGGCGGGGTTCCGGGCGAGCGCGCAAGACCAGCCGGGGACGGTGAGAACGTACTACATCGCCGCTGACGAGTTGGACTGGGACTACGCGCCGAGCGGCCTCGACCTGATGATGGGGATGGCGCCTTCGGGTTATGGCAAAGCGTTCATCTCCGGCGGCCCGCACCTGATCGGTAGGGTGTACCGCAAGGCAATGTACCGCGAGTACACCGACGCGACGTTCACGCATCTGAAACCGCGGCTTGCGAGTGAAGCGTATCTGGGCCTCGTCGGCCCGGTCGTGCACGCGGAGGTCGGCGACACGATCAAGATCGTGTTCAAGAACAACGGTACGCATCCGTACAGCATCCATCCCCACGGCGTGTTCTACGAGAAACCTTCGGAAGGCTCGCCGTATTCCGACGGCGTCGCGGACGTGGCAAAAGGCGGCGCGGCCGTGGCACCAGGGCAAACGTTCACCTACGTCTGGCAGGTTCCCGAACGTGCCGGCCCCGGTCCGAACGATCCTAGTTCGATCGTTTGGCTCTACCATTCGCACGCCAGCGAGCGCAAAGACGTCAACGCCGGCTTGATCGGAGCGATCGTTGTCACGCGTCGAGGGATGGCGCGGCCGGACGGGACGCCGAAGGACGTCGACCGCGAGTTCGTGGCCTTGTTCATGATCTACGACGAGAACCAGAGCTGGTTCATCGACGACAACATCAAGCGCTTTATCAAGAATCCGAAGCCATCCGACAAGTTCGCGGCCATTCCCAAGGATCCCGAAGGCAACTTCGATGCGTTCATCGGCAGCGGCTTCACCGTGATGAATTTTCGAGATACGATCAACGGCTACCAGTTCGCGAACATGCCGATGCCCACCATGAAAGTGGGCGACCACGTCCGCTGGTACCTCGTCACCTTAGGCGAAGGAGCCAATTTTCACACGCCCCACTGGCATGGTAACACCGTTCTCGTGGGCGGCTAGCGGACCGACGTGATCTCGCTTGCGCCAGCACAAATGATCACGGCCGACATGGTCCCGGACGATCCCGGAACATGGCTGTTTCACTGTCACCTAAGCGATCATATGGAAGCCGGCATGGTCTCGCGCTACCAGGTTCTGCCATAGCATAAAGACTGCTACGCTATACTTTCCTGAGAACGGGCACAGAATTCTCTTCTAACATGCCCTAGCTCGTGGTCGATAATCGCTGAAGTGGAGGCTATACTTTTGCGTGCGCTGAAACCGCGTACAAACGCTTCGAGCGCGAGGGAGGCAGCGGACGGCAAGGGTGCGACCATGGAACTAAGAGAGAGTTTCTCTTGCAGAACCGTCTAGCAGTCGCAGCCTCACTGGCCCTCGCGATCGGTGTTTGCGCCGCGCCCGCTGGGGCATCGACGTCGAGCGCCCCTTTTTCCGTTGGCGTGACCGCCGCGGCGGTCGCAACGATAACGATTAGCAGCAACGCGGTCACCTGCGCTCCGACTAATACCACCAACCTTCACTTCCCGTGCTCCACGACGACCGTGACGGGTTCGCTGCGCAGCAGCTCGACCGGCCCGGCAACCCTTACCGTTTCGTCTCCGGCCGGTCCAATCACGGGCAGCGCCGGCAACACGATCCCGATCGCGTCCTTGCAAATCAGCTGCACGAGCACCGGCACGGGCAGTAATGCGACCCCGTCGGCTCTTGCCACGCAAGCCGCCTTGACGGCCAGCGCCACGACCGCTTGCGCGACCTGGACGGTCCTGCCGGTCGTCACGAGCCTCAACGTGCTCGTCTCTTTCTTTCTCAACGACACGGCGGTTGCCGCCGACACCTACGCGACGCTCACCGGCTTCGACGTCGTCGCGACTGCCACGTAGGTAAGGCTCCCGAATCGGGGTCTGAGTAGCATAAGCTGTGCTATTAAAGCGCCTGTTTACGCCCGCCGTCAGCTCAGATCGCAACGTTGAGAACCCTTCTTACCGCACGAATCGGCCGCGCACTTTCGTTACTGCGAAGGCTCGCTAGAACACGCGCGCAGCCTAGCACAAAAACTACCATTACCGACTTTTATCGGCGCGAAAGAATAATTCGCATAGGCCGCGATAGCAATTCTTATTCCTGACTCTTGCCTACGTGGAAATAATCTATGCGCCTCTGCTGCTAAACTGCTTGTCCCCGCGGTCGATACACAGCTAAGCGGCAGCCGCCATTTTGCGCGTGCCGCATCCCGCAATCCCAACAACTCGCCATCGGAACTCAGAAAGATTTTCTTTTGAAAAGTCTTATAGCAGTCGCGGTTTCGTTCGCGCTCGCTTTTGGCGCATCGGTGCTTCCGGCTGCGGCCGCAACCTCGAGCGCCCCCTTCTCCGTCGGCGTGACCGCCGCGGCTCTGGCTGCGATAACGATCAGCAGCGCCGCGATCACATGCGCTCCGACCGATGCGACGAACCTGCACTTCCCGTGCTCGACGACGACCGTCTCGGGTTCGCTGCGCAGCAGCTCGACGGGTCCGGCAACGCTTACCGTTTCGTCTCCGGCCGGTCCCATTACCGGCAGCGCCGGCAACACGATTCCGATCGCGTCCTTGCAAATCACGTGTACGAGTACCGGAACCGGCAGCAATGCGACGCCGTCCGGGCTTGCAACCCAAAGCGCGTTGACGGCCAGCACGACGACCGCCTGCGCGACCTGGACGGTCCTGCCGGTCGTCACGAGCCTCAACGTGCTCGTCGCGTTCTTTCTCAACGACACGTCGGTTGCCGCCGACACCTACACGACGCTAACGGGCTTCAACGTCGTCGCGACCGCCACATAGCGAACGCGAAGACCCCTCGGGAGCCCGTACCTACGAGGTTGAACCTCATTGCGACAGCGAGCTAGCACCATCGGCCAGGGTTTGAAAACCTGGCCGCGTGCGCTGACGATGATCCTCGGTTCCGCAGCCTTCTGCGCTTGCGCAGCCGGCGAAGCCCGGGCTGACGTCGGCATGACGGTTCAGCCCCTGGTCATCGAATTCAAAGCGTCGCCGGGTGCGGAATCATTCGCTAACGTCAGCGTGAACAACAGCGGATCGGAACCGATTCGCGTGACCGTGCAGCAGATCGATTGGCGCACGACCGTCGACGGTTCCGTCCGGATGGAGCGCGTCGGAGCCGAGGGGCCGCAGTCACTCAACCCGTACTTGAATGTTTCCGCTCCGGGGTTCGAGCTATCCCCCGGAGAGACGCGCAGACTCACGATCACCGCGCGCCTGCCGGCCGACTACCAAACCAAAAGCGCCTCGACATGGGGCGGGTTCTTCGTCCGCGGAACGCGTGCGAACGGGGCGCCGGGAGCATTCGGGCCGGCGGCGACGGTTTTGGCCTACAATACGATGGGCACGCCGAGCCGTCACATGCAGTTGACCGCACTGCAGGTCACGCAAACCGGGCCGGGTACGGTCAGGTTGTTCACGCGCCTGCGCAACGATGGAGAGAACTTCATCCGCCCGAGCGCGCGGGTGATGATCGAGCAGGGCGGCCGGGTCATCGGGGACGCAACGCTGGCAAATAGCACGGTCTTCCCCGGAGATTTGCGGGTCATCCGGCACGATTTCGGCGGCCTCGCGCCGGGCCAGTATGGTTTGGAGATCACCTTCGATTACGGAGGCAACACGTTAGTCGAGGGCACCACTGATTTCAGGGTAAACTAGATGTCTGCGAAACGCGCGCTCGTTACGATCGCGCTTGCAGCGTTGCTCTTCGCCCAATGCTGCGATCGCGCGCTGGCGGCGGCGAGCGTTACCGTCAGCGTCGTGAGCGGCAGCCCGGTTAGCTTCGCACCGACGGACATCATCAACGCTGCCTTTCCAGCAACCGGAACGCTGACCGCTACCATGACGGTAACGACGACGAGCGGCGGCGGCGGCGGGAGCATCGCGCTCACCGCCCCGGCATCCGTCACCGGCAGCGGCGGGTCGATCTTCAATCCAGTGCTGATCTCGTTTAGCTGCGCGCGAGGAACCGCCGGCACGTGGTTCGTCCCAGCCGGTACTCAAACGATCGTACCGGGCGGCACCTCAGCCGCGTGCGCGACTATCACCGCCAACCAAACCAGCCAAACGGGTACGTTCGTCATCACGTACACGATCAACGATCGTTACGATTCGGCTGCGCCGCTCGACGCCGATACGTGGAACGCAACGAGCGGCTTTTCGATCGTCGCCACGGCGAATTGATGAGCGGGCGCCGCCGCCGGGTCGCCGGCCTCGCGCTGCTGACCTTCGGATGGCTGACCTCTCTCCTGACCAGCGCGGCCTTGTGCCAGCCCGCAGCTCCGCAGGTTGCGATCACGTTTGTCGACGGCCGCCCGGCCGGCCGGGTCACGCTTCACGCGGGCGCTAACGGCGAACTCGTCGGGCTGGCTGCCCTAGCCCGAAACCTCGGTTGGCGTTTTCTCATGCGCGGGACGAACGTCGAACTCAACGGCGATGGTCGCCGGCTCGAGCTTGCGATCGGGACCAGCCGCGTCCTCGAAGACGGCCGGGAGAGCGCACTGCTCAGCGTCGCGCTAACCCGTATCGGCGGGACCGTCTACCTTGCGCTCGCCGACGTCCCCGATCTTTTTTACGTGCGCACCAAACTCGAGGGAAACCGGCTCGAAGTCTCGACCACGACGATCGCCGCGAACGAGGTCGAGGAGGTGAAGGTTTCACCCACGGCCACGCCTGCAGCGGCGCCTCCGAGCCGTTGGTCCTTGGCTCCAGCGGTTCCGTCGCGTCAAACAGCGAGTGTGTCGATGTCGCTCAACGCGCTGGGAAGCCAGCGCTACTATCAATTCGGCATCATCTCAAACGGCGCCGGCTTGCGCAGCAACGTGATGCTGACGGGCGCCGACCAGTTGAGCCCGCCCTCCGGGTCGGTCACCTTCGGACCGGAAGCGCGCAACGTTACGATCGGCACGAACACCGATCCGCTCAGCGGCATCATCTTGCGCAACGGCGGACTGACCGGAATCGACGCATACGATCGCGCTTCGGGAAACGAGGTCGTAGCCGGCAGGCGCTATGCCGGCCAGGATCTCATCGGAGTGTCGCACCGTAAAGAACGGGTTTCGGAGAGCGTGGCGCTACTGGTTGCGAACGGCCGTTTCGATCAGGTCCTGGCGCGACGGACGGTCGAATCACCGCAGAGCTGGGGCGAAATCGACAACGAGGTGCTCTTTGGCACGAAGGGCGGCGGAGCCGGGATCTATGCGCGAACGAAGGGCCGCACGTTCCTGGAAGCGACCGCGACAACGGTGACACACGGGCTTCCGCTGACCAGAAACGACGCGCCGCTGCAACTCGACGCCGCGCGCCAAGTCAGCCAGAGCGTAACGGTTCGAACGGGTTTCGTATCGGGTTACGAACTCAAGCTCACGCCGTTCGCATCGGTCTCGGCACGCGCAAACAATGCCACGTTTTCGGCGACCCTCGGCGGCAGCGGTTCGCAGATCGGAGCCTCCTATCTGACCGACCGGTTCAACGGCCAATTCGGCGCCGGAACTGGGATCGGCGGACGCTGGACCTACCTTTTTGCCGCCGTGCCCCTTCGGCAACTGACCCTGGATCTGCAAAGCCTCGACAATGCGCCGAACCGTGACACGACGCTCGAGCTGCAGACGCAAGGGCGCGCCGTCAACTACATCGGCGGCCTCGAGGACGTCGGCACGAACATTATGCACTTCGGGCCAATCGTCGGCCTCTCGGTGCCGATCTTCTCCGGCCTCGCCGCGCAAGTAGCCTATAACCCCACGACGGCCGGCGACAACATTCGCCTCGGGCTGAATGCGACGTTCAAAGCCGCCAATGGCCAGGCCGTGCCGATCGATCGCGTCACGATCAGCGTCGCCGGCGCAAGCGGCCCCGGCTTGATGAGCTTACTCGTGGATGGAACGCGCGTGCAACACTTCAGCGGCTCGAGCGTGGCCGCCGACATCCCGCGCGGGTCACATCTGATCTCGGTCGAGACGGACGACGGTACCCAAGGCTCCCCCGAAGCACGCTACGACGTGCATCACGGCTCCTCGTTTGCTCTGTCGTTGGCACCGATGCGCATCATCCAAGGGCGCGTCCGCGTTGAGGCTGCAGCTTCACAGATACCGAAGTATTTCGAACTCTCCGGGGTCACGGTGCTGCTGCAACCGTGGGGCCAGGTCGCGACCGTCGATGAGGACGGGAACTTTACGTTCTCAAAGCAGGTCATCGTCCCGGGATCGACCCTGATCATCGATCCGAGCAGCTTGCCGCCCGACCTCGCGCTCGAGCAACCCATTCCCGTTCCCGACAGCGGTCGCGCCGAACTCATTATCGGTCCGACCAAGAAGCTCGAAAAGTTCGCCTTTCCGTCTCACTGAGGTTCCTACGCACTGATTTTCGCGGCTAGTGTGTGTCTCTACGAATGCTAGCGCTGAACTTGCGTCGTCATTTCGACCTAGGCACGGGCGGCACAGAGTATGCCGATTTCACCGTCTGATTTTCAGGACTAGCGTTTGCCCCTACAAATGCCAGCGCTGAACTCGCACCATGCTCGGCTGGTGAACGCGACCTTTACTTCAGCGGGTCGGATAGCTCGGCGACCCATTTCTCCTCGGATTCGCCGCGGGCGTAGGATGCGACCGCGCGGGTGATCTTGCGAAAGACATCCTTTGTCCCGGCTGCACTTGCCGCGTAAGGAACGGCGCGGCTTGCCGGGATGTTCATCGACGATCCTTCTTGCGCAACGTCGATGTTGGCACCGAAGAACACGAACTTCCAGCCGGCGGCTTCCTTCTGCTTCACTAGTTCGGCGACTTGGGCGCGGCTCCACTCGGTGCTCGCGTTCTCCAAGCCGTCGGTCGTGACGGCGACGAGGATCCGCCGGTTCTTCGCGTAGTCGCTGTGCTCGATGGCGACGATCGTCGCGCCGAGCGCATCGTTCAGGGCCGTGTTTCCCATGCCGCCGCGCGAATAGCGCTCCTCGGTGAGCAGCGGGATGTTTGCGATCGGTTCGGCGACGTTCAGCTCGACGCGGGTCGTGTCGAACAGCGTCACCGACATGATCGCGTCCGGCGTCTCACGCTGGGCCGAGAGCAGGTACTCGTTGAAGCCGTCGACGGTCGCTTCCGAAAGGCTGCGCATCGATCCCGACTTGTCGATGATCATCGCGGCGAACAGAGGCTTCGGCGCTTCGCCGTTACTTGTTTGGTTTGGATTTTCCGCTGTGCTGCTGTTCACGTGGTGCGCTTTCCGCGGCATTGGCCGCATCGTTTACCGGTTTGCCCAGCCAGCCGGCGGTGGCGGATGCAATCGCATCTTTGAGGGTAGCGAGGCCTTTGGGCGTGGCTTTGTAGTAGGTGCGCGTGCGCGCACCGTGGTACGGCGCGCTCGGCATCGCCTGGGTCGCGCGCAGCAAACCGGCTTCTTTCAGGCCTTCCGCCGCTTTGATGACCCCAGTGAGCGTCGTCGGCTCCGTGCCGTAGCGAGACTCGAGTGCCTGTTGGATCATCGTTGCGGAGCTGGGCTGTTCGGATGCCTCCGACAAGATCGCTTCGCGCAACCCCTTCTTCGGTTTCCGTCCCATCCTGCGTACAAACCCCCGATCTACTAAACTTATCCTAGCGCATCTACTGAACTTATGCAAGAGGGGTCATTGTGCTGACTGGCGTGGAGGTCCCGCATGACGGGCATTCAAGTTTGCGGCTGAGATGAGCGGCACCGCTGAACGGGAGATCGGGTACGCATCGGGGCGGGCGCTGCCGACCGGGACGCTCACGTTCTTGTTCACCGATATCGCGGGCAGCACGCAGCGTTGGGAGAGCCATCGCGAGGCGATGCAGGAAGCCGTGCGCCGGCACGACACGCTCGTACGGAGTGCCATCGAAGCCTCGGGCGGCCACGTTTTCAAGACGATCGGCGACGCGTTTTGCGCCGTCTTCGAGCGGCCCGAAGTGGCGGCGCCGGCTGCGCTCGCGGTTCAGCGTGCGATCGAGGCCGAGGACTTCGACGCGGTCGATGGGTTGGACGTGCGGGTCGCGCTGCACACGGGAACATCCGACGAACGCTCGGGTGACTACTACGGGCCCGCGGTCAACCGGGTAGCGCGCTTACTCGCCATCGCGCACGGCGGACAGATTCTCGTCTCCGGCGTGACGGCAGACCTCGTGCTCGGACAGCTTCCGCCGCAAGCGACCCTGAGAGATTTGGGATCTCACCGGCTCAAGGACCTCGCGCACCCGGAGCAGGTCTATCAACTGCTCGCCCCCGACGTGCGGCGCGACTTTCCGCCGCTGCGCTCGCTCGAATCGCTGCCGAACAACTTGCCGTTGCAGTTGACGTCGTTCGTCGGGCGCGAAGAGGAGATCGCCGAGATCACGGCGCTGCTCGCGCGACACCGCCTGGTAACGCTGGCGGGTTCGGGCGGCGTGGGCAAGACTCGCACCTCGCTGCAAGTCGGTGCGAATCTGCTCGACGGTTCGGGTGACGGGGTTTGGTTCGTCGAGTTGGCGCCCATCAACGACCCGTCGCTTTTACCGGGTGCGATCGCAAACGCGCTACGGCTCGACCTGCCGAGCCAGGCCGAGCCGACCGAAGCGCTCGTCGGGGCGCTAAAGCACCGCCAGCTACTGCTGATCCTCGACAACTGCGAACATCTCGTCGAGCCGGCAGCTGCGCTCGTGTCAGCGATCTTACGAGGCTGCCCGTCGGTCACCGTCCTCGCCTCGAGCCGGCAAGGCTTAGGCATCGCCGGCGAGGAGACGTTCCGCATGCCCTCCCTCTCGCTTCCGTCCGAGGAAGATTTGGCGGACATCGATGCGGAGAGAGCGCGACGCTTCGGCGCGATTGCGCTCTTCGTCGAGCGAGCCGTTTCGGCCGACAAACGCTTCGCACTGAACGACGGGAACGCGCGGGTCATCGGTCAGATCGTCAGACGGCTCGACGGCATCCCGCTCGCGATCGAGCTTGCGGCGCCCCGCATCAAACTTCTCACGCCCGCGCAGTTGCGTCAGCGTCTCGACGAACGCTTTCGGATCTTAACTGGGGGCAGCCGGGATTCGCTGCCGCGTCAGCAGACGCTGCGCGCGCTGATCGACTGGAGCTACGACCTGCTCGACGAGCGCGAGCGCGCGCTCTTCCGGCGTGTCGGTATCTTCGTCGACGGTTTCACGTTCGAAGCCGCAAGCGCGGTTTGCACGGACGCGGCCCTCGATGAAATCGACCTCTTCGACGTGCTCGCTTCGCTGGTCGATAAATCGCTGCTGGTGGCGGAATTCTCCGGCGAGGCGACCCGCTACCGGCTGCTCGAATCGACGCGCGCCTACGCCCTCGACAAACTGGCCGAGACCGCGGAACTCGACGTACTCGCGGGCCGGCACCTCGACTACTTCCGCGCTTTCGCCGAACGTGCCGCGCAGACGCTGGAGTCGACCGGTAGCGATCTCCCCTACGCGAGCGTCAAGGGCGAACTCGAAAACGTCCGGAGCGCCCTGACCTGGGCGCTTGCGCAGGGGCAGATCGTCGCGGCCTCCGCACTGGCCGCAGCGATGGTCCCACTCTGGGTCGACCTCGGCTCGTCGCACGAAGGCACCGAGCGCCTTCAGGCCTGCCTAGCTCTCCTCCCCGAGAGCGAACACGGCCTTTGCAGCGCGCTGTTCTTCGGTATCGCGCATCTCCAGGGAAACGCAGCTCGCGTGAATCGGGCTGCGGACGCCGCCCGGCGAGCGGTCGAACACGCTCGCCTGAGCGGCGATCAGTTTGCCCTCTTCCGCGCGCTGACGACTCTCAGCTCACAAGCCCGTCGCGCCCATCGCATGGATGAAAGCATTGCCGCCCAAGACGAATCCGAGAACCTCGAAAACTGGACGCCGACGCCGGCGCAGCGCACGAGGACCACGGCGAATCGCGCGTTGCTCGCGTCGGCGCGCGGCGACATCCAAACAGCGACGCGCCTTCATCACGAAGCGCGTACCGTCTTGCGCGCGCTCGGAAACACAACGGGCGAAGCGACTGCGACGATCAATCTGGCCGAGAGCGAACACCAACTCGGTAACACGAAACGAGCCATCGAACTCGTCCGCGAGACGCTTACGCGCAGCCGGGCGTTCAGTACGGGATCCCGTAACAACTTGCAAGTGAACTTGGCGGGGTACCTGATTTCGCAAGGCGATGTAAGCGCCACGCGCTCGACGCTGGCCGAGTTGATATCAGCCCTGCAGCGTATCGATCCCAACTCGGGGCTGATGGCCATCTCCCTCGAGCATTTGGCGCTGGTCCACGCCCTCGAAGGCGGGTTCGAGCGGGCGGCGCGGCTCGAAGGCTATTGCGCAGCGGCTTTCGCCGCCAGCGGTTTCACCCGCGAATATACGGAGAGCGTCACGTACGAGAAGCTGATGGCGCTCCTACGAGCAACGTACCAGAACGACGAACTCGAAGCGCTCCTAGCGAAGGGAGCTGCGCTGGGCACGCAGGAGGCGATCGATGAAGGCCTGCGCGGGGATGCCGCGACCGGTTCGTAGCGCTGGACGCGACGTTGCACTGCAAATCCGTGGCGCGAGTCGAGCGCCGGCGTTTGCAGAGGCGAACGCCTACGGCCGGCGGCTTCGCGTGTTATTTGACGGCGCAGGTGCCGAGTTTGGTGTTGGTCGGCTTGGCGCCGGGGATGGGGCCGAGTTTTATCGTGGCTAGTGTGCTGCTGTCGGCTTGCGGGAACGGCTTGGTTCCGGCCGGGTAGCAGCTCGACGCGAGCAAGAATGCGGTAACGGCCGCGTACTGTTTTGGCGTGAGGGAGCCGGGGTCTGAGAACGGCATGTTCTGGAAGACCGTCGTGCGCAGATCGGAGAGCGTCCACTTGTCGGCCTTCGCCGTCGTCAAAAAGTCCGTGCCCGCGACGGACGGCCCGGCCGTTCCCTGAAGGTCGGCGCCATGGCACTGCAGGCACGATTTCCGGAAGACCGCGATGCCGTCGTGCGCCTGCGCAGCGGTATAGGGAGGTTCCGGATTCGCAGCCGCAACGACCATCGCCGGCGTGTCAGTGAAGCGCTGAACGTCCCGCGTGCGCTGCAAGTGCGTCTGCTGCAGACGCCTGCGCTGCAGATCCGCGCGCGGAAGCTGAGCGGTGTGGCCGCAGGCGGTGGTCGCGGCGCCTGCGCCGCGCGTGTAGAGGATGACGTCGTCACCCTGCACGACGACGCGGCCGATGCTCAGCTCATCCGGAATGGTGGTGGAGGCCGTGCGCCGCGGCAGCGCGACGTAGACGAGCCGTTGGGCGACGATCCCGTAAGCGGGCGTGTGCGCGGGCGGCGCGCAGCCGGAAACGCTTGCGGTTCCGGCGGGAACGCCGAGCGTCGTGTTGCCGAGTGCGCCGCTGATCCCGCCGAGGACACCATCCACAGACGGCCGCCCGACGACGAGCGCGAGGTTGGCGAGCGCGCGCGTCAGGTCGGCTTCGTAGTCCTCCATCTCCCTTTCGCCGAACGCGCTCTGCAAATTGTCGGCGGCGGCGAGCACGTTGGCCTTCGCACCTTCGATCGCCGGCGTCCAGAGCGACGAGCCTTCTTTGTCGAGCATCGTGTCGAGATGGCCGAGGGTCCCGACGCCGTCGCCGGGATCGCCGAAGGCGGCCGCGTAGCCGTCGTCGCGGCGACCGACCAGCGCATTCATCGCGCGATGCGCCGCGCGCAAATAGATGCCGTGACCGACGGCGTAGCTGTCCTCGATGTGCACGATCTCCGCGACCGCGGCGCGCACGTCAGCCAGCGCCGCGACCGCACCTGCGTGATCGTCGGGAGCGGCCTGGACCGGCGCAAAACAGGCCAGAACCAGGGCGCCGGCGAGACGCAGGGCGGTCGTACGCATGGAGGTTCTCCTAGGGCAGGCTGAAGGCCGTGATCGTCGCCTTGGTGGCGTGCGAGTAGGTTCCCTCGAGGGTCGGCGCGCCCTGGCCGAGGCGCGGATCGGCGAAGTTGACGCCGGCCGGTCCCGACGCAATGACGACGTACTGCTTCCCGCCGACGCTGTAGGAAGCGGGCGGTGCTTGAATCGTCTGGTTGGTCGGGTTGTGCCAGAGCACGCTGCCCGTCTTGGCATCGTAGGCGGTGAAGTCGCCATTGGTGCCGCCGGTGAAGACGATGCCGGACGAGAGCGACAGCGCGCCGCCGATTTGCGGGTACGCGAGGTGCTTGCGCCACAGGAATTTGCCGCTACCGATGTCGACCGCGTTCATGTAGCCGGTACTCGGCCCGACTTGCTTCGGGAACGCGCCGCCGAGATAGAATTGCCCGGTCACGTAGGTCGCGGTTCCGGGCGAGGTCCACAATCCGCATTGATCGACACTGGGAACGTAGAAGGCGTTGGTTTCCGGCATGTAGCTGCCGCCGTTGAATTCAACGCCGCCGTTCGTGTTCGGGCAGGCGATGTCGCCTTTGCGGTTGGGCTCGGTGTTCTGGCCCTTCTGCGTGCTGACGGCGAGCTGGTAGACGAGCGCGCCCGTCCCGGCGTCGAGGACCCAGAAGTTACCGCCCTTGTCGCCCGCCGCGACGAGACTGCGCGACGCGCCCGCGACGGTGCCGCTGAAGAGAACCGGCGGCATCGCGGGATCCCAGTCGTGCGTATCGTGCGGAATGAATTGGTGATACCACTTGACCTTCGGCGTCGCGCCGCTGATGTCGAGCGCTACCATCGAGTTGCTGTAGAGGTTCGAACCCTTGCGGATCGTTCCGAGGAAGTCGGGCTGCGGGTTGCCGGCGTCCACGTAGAGCGTGCTCGACGCCGTGTCGATCGCGATGCCGCTCCAAATGGCGGCGCCGCCGCGCTTCCAGGAGTCGCCGGCCCAGGTCGTGTGTCCGGCCTCGCCGGGTCCGGGGATCGTCTTCCAGTCCCAGATCCGTTTGCCGGTTGATGCGTCAAAAGCGCTCAGGTAGCCGATGCCGCCCCAGTCGCCGTTCGAGGCGCCGAGCAGGAGCATGTTCTTGTACGGAACGGGCTGCATCGTGAAGAACGTGTTGGTCGTGTCGTGCGCTGCGACGACGTTCCAGACGGTCTTGCCGGTGGTCGCGTTGTAGGCGATCAGGTGGCCGTCCAGGGTGGCCTCGTAGACATTGCCGTTGGCCAGCGCGACGCCGCGATTGGCCGAGAAGGCGATGACGTGCGGTTTGTACGCTTGGTGCCATTTGACGGCGCCGGTCTTGGCGTCGAGCGCGTACACGTCGTTGTGCGAGGACGTGACGTACATCGTGCCGTTCCAAACGATCGGGGAGACTTCGAGCGGGCCGCGGGCGTCGATGTTGGTCGCCCAGGCCTTCTTCAGCGTCGCGACGTTGCTGCTGGTGATGTCGGTACTCGTAAGATAGCGGTTGCCGGTATAGCTTCGCGCCGGCAAGATCCAGTTCGCGCTGTCTTTATCTGCGCTGACATAAGAGTCAGCGGTCGGCCACGTGCTCTGCGCGGCCAAGCGCGAAACGGAGACCAGAGAGACGACCGCGACGGCGGCAAGGATGATCGCCTTACGCAACATAGGTCCTCCTGTGCCACACTTTCGTGGCACTTAGTTGCTTGCGCCGTCCGGCGGGCGTGTCCTCCGGCGCCTCGGGCGCGTGTTTACCAAGCCGCTGGGCGGGCCGGGCGAGGGTGGAGTTGGGGCGCGACGGAAGCTGCGCGGAGCTAAGTCGCGAACGCAGGCATTCATAGACGATGTCTTTCCAGATTTTTCTTTCGTATGCTCGCGCTGACAACGTGGTGCCGGTTGGTAGCGGCGCGCAATATGGGTTTGTCACGCTGCTGCGGGCGAATTTGGCTGCGGCGTTACAGCGCCGGGCGGTCAGCGACGTCGCGATCTGGCGGGACAAAGAAGGGATCGCTGACGGCGAGCAATTTACGCCGAAGATCCTGAAGGCGATCGAAGATTCGCAGCTGCTGCTGGTGGTGCTGACGCCGGCCTCGCTCAAGAGCGCGTACTGCCAACAAGAGCTGGAGGCATTTACAAAGCGCTGGAGCGATGGGGCCGACCCCAAACATCGCATCATCGTCGTGCTGCGGACCTGGGTCGAGCCGGCGCGCTGGCCGGCGGTCGCTGGGGGCCAGAATGGCTACCGTTTCTATACCGCCGAGAACGAGCGCGACGGAATGGCCGAGACGCCGATGTACGGGAACGACGGCAAGCCAACGTCAGCGTTTTACGACGTCGTGGATCGAATGGCGCAGTTCATCGAGCGCCGCATCGGGGAGCTGGGCACGGGCGACCCTACGGCTGTCGAGGCGAGGAGCGCGGAAGCGCCGCCCGCAATCGTTGAACGCCGCATCGGCGAGCTTGGGGCGAAGAGCGCTGAACCGCCGGCCGCAATCGTCACGGCCCCGAACGGGCGCACGATCTTCGTTGCGCAGCCGGCGGCGGACATGGAGGACGCGTATCGGACCGTCGTCGCCGAGCTGCGCAGCGACGGGTATACGGTCGTTCCCGATCCCGACGGGAAGATTCCCGATAGCGTTGCAGCGCCGGAGTACGTCGATGCGGCTCTGGCCCAAGCGGAGCTTTCGATCCATCTGCTCGGCGAGCGGGCGGGCGCGCGCGACAAGAGCCCGCCGATCGTTGGTCTGCAATTGGAGCGCGCGGCGCTGCGCGATTTCCGGCGTGTCATCTTTGCGCCGAAGGTCTTCGCCGACCCGGACGAGCCGGCGCGGGTGCTCGACGATCGCGATCCGATCGCGGTGCGCGACCGTTTTGGTCGCGGCCTCGACTCGGACACGGTGATCGGCGACGGACTGGGCGACTTCGTGGTCGAGTTGAAGAACTATCTGCGCAAGGAAGCGCCCAAACGCGCTGCCGCCGAGAGCGCGCCGCTTCGAGCCGGGGCGCGCGTCTTCGTCGACTTCCATCCCTCCGACGTCGACTTCGCGGCTTCGTTGCGCGGCGCGCTGCGCGAGCGCGGACTGCACTGCACCTTCGCCGCCGTCGAGGACGACAAAACGCAGAACAAGCTGACGAACAGCGAGCCGCTGCGCGCGGCCGACGGCGTCATCTACTGCTGGGCCAACGCCACCGACGCCTGGCTCTACGCGGAGGCGGCGGAGCTTGAGGACTGGGGCCGCCTCGGGCGCGCGGCACCGTTCGCGATGCGCGCCGCGGTCGTGGGTCCCCCCGAGCGCGGCAGCAAGCGCCTGTACAGCGCCGACGATCCGCCCGACAACGTCGACCTCTTCGTGGATCTCAGCTCCGATCCGCAGCCGCGTTCCCAAGGCCTCGAACCGCTCGTCGCAAAGCTGTCGCCTCAATCCCACCCGTGACCGAGGGGCTGTCCGCCCAGCAACCGTTTGCGGGCCTGCGGCCCTTCGAATTCGCGGACCGCGCCTACTTCTTCGGGCGTAGCGAGCAAGTCTATGCGCTCTATCGGTTAACGGCGTTCGGCTTCATCGCCGTGATCGGCAGCTCGGGAAGCGGCAAGTCGTCGCTCGTGCGCGCCGGGCTCTTCCCGCTGCTACTCGAGCCGGATGACGGCAAGCCGTGGTGCGTCGCGGTGTTGCGCCCCGGCGACGATCCGCTCGGACACCTCGCCGATGCCGTCGCCGGGCTGGCCCCAGGCGATGAAGACGAGGACGCCGCGGACCGTGCCGCACGGCGCGACCGCGTCGGCCACCTGCTGGCGCGCTCGAGCGCCGGATTGGCCGAGGCGCTCGCCGAGCTGCCGCGGCTGGCGGGCCGCCGCGTGCTGATCGTCGTCGATCAATTTGAAGAGCTTTTCCGTTACGCCGGTTC
>Ga0302324_100010345_pt1 | contig 19327 bp, 18 predicted proteins | sample Palsa_T0_1_FD_201949 | JGI IMG/M metagenome (GOLD analysis project Ga0302324, IMG submission 201949) | Peat permafrost microbial communities from Stordalen Mire near Abisko, Sweden - Palsa_T0_1 | ecosystem: Environmental > Terrestrial > Soil > Palsa > Peat permafrost | place: Sweden: Abisko...
GCAACTGCAACGCCAGGCAGTGAGTCATGGACTGTGCGAACAGCCGCGCGCACAGTCCCGGTTGCGTCAGCTCGGCGTTGATTTTGAGCGCGATGTCCAGCATCGCCATATCCACAATGCCGATGCCGTCCGACAGCTGAATTGGCCGATCGCCGATTTCCTGGGCCGCCGCGCTCAGGACTTCGGGATCGAGAAAGATGTGCAACTCCTCAATCTCGCCTTTCCACTCCCAGTAGCTGCCCTGATTCGCCGACATGATCATGATGTTTCCGGGTACGGAACGGCTGCGGCGTTCGAGGCCGTTCCAGCGTGTCGACATCTGGCAGGGATTGGACAGATGCGCGACGATAAAATGGTGGTTGATGGGCGGCAGATCCAGTTGCCAGCGTGGCGGATTTGCGAGCCGGTAGGCTTGCAGGTGCGGCCAGCCCAGAGCCGCGCTCGACAGATGCGGCGGCCGCGGCATCAGTTTCATCCAGTCTTCGGGCCTGAGCACTTCTGAGCCGCCGCTGGCTTGCATCGGCTCAGCCTACTCTGGCCTTCGGCGCTGAAGCAAGCGCGTGCCGGTGCGCGGCCCAAGCAACTTGCTGACCAGCACATAGCAGATTGCCGCGCACAGTGCTGCGGGCAGCGAGGCCGTCAAGAACCGGTACGGCCCGCTCGAGGCATACGACAGAGGGTTGAGCAGATTCAGGTACACCAGGCAACCGAGGCTCAGCGCCAGCAACGCCGCCGGATTGAATCCGGCGATGGTCAGATGCGGGCTGGCCGGATCGCGCCCATAGATCGCGCGAATATCGACCACGCGCGCGCGCAGCACGAAGTAGTCGGCAATCTGAATGCCACACAGCGGCGCGAAACCGACCCCGAGAAAAGCCAGAAAAGCGCCAAAGCGGGAGAAAAACAGTTCCGGAATCAGCGCCCCCACCAGCGCCACCGGCGCGATCGTGATCAGCAGCAGAGTCGACCAGGACACACGCTCCAACGCCGCAAAATTGCGCAAACCGATCGCCGAGGAGTAAATGCCTGTGATCGCGGTGCCGAAATTCGCTGCGGTGACGAACACCAGCGCCAGAATGGCATAAGCCGGCCCACCGACGGTGCGCAACCATTGCGAGGGATCCGAGGACTTCAGCACCAGTATGCCGGCAATACCGATCAGGCTCAGCAGTGCGGTCGCGGCTCCCATACCCAGCATGACCGGCACCACGGCGGTACGCGCGTTTGGAGCCATGCGAATCATGGCACCAATGTACGGCCACCACGACATGGTCGCGGTGATGCCAATCTCCACCCCGGTGGTGTAATTCCAAAGTCTATCCGGGCTCGCCAAGGTGGGCTGCGCGACCCGCAGTTCCGGCCAGCGGTGTGAGATCAGCAAATAGAGCATCCAGCAACCGATGGGCACGTGCGCGGCCAGAATATTGGAAATCTTGGTGACCCCGGTGGCACCGCGCAACAGCGTCAGATAGATCAGTGCGCAGGCGAGCAGCGTTGCGGCCGGCACGATCTGCCGCGCGCCCAGCCCCAATGGCATCACACCAAGTGTGAGCATTAATTGGGTGGCCGATTTGGCGCCGAAGATCAGCAGCAACGAGTTCCAGCCGACGATGGAGATCAGCTGCATGGCCGACGGAATGATCCAGCCGCGCGCGCCGAACTGCGGCTTGGTCGAAGCAATGGAATCGATGCCGAAGCGCGCGCAAATCGGGGCGGCTGCCAGAAATGCCAGCAGCATCCCGATCATGCTGCCGGCCGTCAGCGCCGCCGCGCCCTGCAGGAAATTCAGGTAGTAGCCGACATACTCGCCAATGATGTAGCACCAGGTGGCGGCAGCGGCGGTGCCCAGTGCGATGGCAAGCCGCCAGGCCCCCCAGGTGCGCTCCGCGGGCAACAGTGGCCAGGCACTCTTATCGGCCTCGGCGCTCAAGCCCACCATCCCCAGAGCAGCAATGCTGCCGGGGTCGCGACGCCGAACAATATGAGCCAGAACCAGCTTCGCAGGTTCAGATCCCCCTCGCCGCCCTGGCGCTCGAGCGCCTCAATCCGTCGCGCCAATTCGGTTGGAAGCTGATCGGCCATCGGGGTAAGCCTCGGCATCGGCGTATGGGAACCACCAGAAATCGTGCGGATTGGCGGCCGCGTCGATCATAGCCAATTTCGTATGGCGAAAGCTGTCCAGCCCTTCGGAGCCGAGCTGCCGTCCCATGCCTGAGTGCTTGCGGCCTCCGAACGGACCGGCATCGTTGTCGAGCAGCGGCGCATTGACCCATACCATCCCGGCTTCGATCTCACTGACGGCGCGCATCGCCTCGGTCAGGTCCAGCGTGTAAATGCTGGCCCCGAGTCCATAGCGGGACCGATTGGCCAGCGCAATGGCGTGCTCGAAACTGCCCACGCGGCTGACCGGAGCCACCGGCCCGAACGACTCCTCACGCATGATATCGGCCTCGGGCGGCACGTCGACCAGCACCGTGGCCTGAACGAACCAGCCTCTGTCGAGACCGCGAGGCCGGCCGCCGCCGATGGCAGTCTTGATGCCCTGCTGCTTCGCGCCCTGGAGAATTCGCTCAAAGCGCTGCAACTCGCGTTCTGAGGCCATGGGACCCATGTCGACCTTATCGAGCCCGTTACCAACGCGCACTTTGGCGGTGTGGGCAATCAGACGCTCCACGAACTGCGCATACACCCGCTCGTGGACGTAGAAACGCTCGGCCGCCGCGCACACCTGACCGCAGTTCAAATAGGCGCCAAACGCGGCCGCGCGTGCGGCGATGTCGATCGGCGCCGAAGGCATGACGATGAATGGATCATTGCCCGAGGTCTCGATCAGCGAACGCTTGTACTGACGTGCGCACGTCTGGGCGATGATCCGTCCGGTTTCGATGCCGCCCGTGAATGCCACCATGTGGGTATCGGGGTGCTCCACCAACTGCTGCCCGACACTGCCGCCGCCTGCCAGCACCTGAACCAGACCCGGCGGCAGCACATCGAAGGCCTGAATGAATCGCAGCGTTGTGAGCGTGGTGAGCTCCGAAGGTTTGATTATCACGGCATTGCCACTGGCCAGCGCAGCCGCAGCCTGCCAGCACAGCAGGCACAGCGGATAGTTGAAGGGCAGGATGATGACCACTACGCCCAGCGGCTCCTTGAGCGTGAAGTGGAATTGCGCGTCGACGGTTGGGCCCAGGACCTTGCCGAGTTCGTGACGCGCAATCTCCGCGTAGTAGTCGACCGCACTGACCGACCAGGCGACCTCATCGGCGGATTCCTTGAAGGTCTTGCCCATTTCGCGCGTCAGCATTTCCGCTACGATCGGCCGCGCCTGCCGCATTGCCTGCGCAACTTCGTGCAACAACTCGGCGCGCCGATGATAGTTGACCTTGTTCCAGCGCTTGTGCGCGCCGTTGGCGATCTGCACCGTTTGGTCGACTTCCGTCGCGGTCGCATCGATGATGCTGCCGATGATCTGCTCGGTGGCCGGATCGGTGACATGGGCCGATCGGTCGCCGCGCGCGGGCTCGCGGTGACCATCGATATAGTGACGGCCACTGAGCTCACTGAACAAGGAATCGACGCCCATGTCACCCCCGTTTGTTCGCTTGCCAGTGTGTCGGCGATGGGCTCGACCGTCTTTCCAGTTTCTGGCACCGCTGTCGCGATCTTGCCAATTTGATAGCGGTCCTCTACGCGCTCCTGGCGCGGCGCATCATCTGCCTCTAGCCTCTGGATTTGACGTAGGGGTAATGCGCGTTGGATGACAAAACACTGCCGACCCAAGCCCGAGTCGTGATCATCGGCGGCGGCGTCATCGGCTGCTCGATCGCCTACCACCTGACCAAGCTCGGATGGCACGATGTGCTGCTGCTGGAGCGCAAGCAGCTGACTTGCGGGACCACCTGGCACGCTGCCGGGCTGCTGACGACTCTACGCGATACCATTACCCAGACTCGCCTGGCCAAGTACACCCAGGACCTGTACCGCCGGCTCGAGGCGGAAACCGGTCAGGCCACCGGTGTGATCTCCTGCGGCTCGATCCAGCTCGCCGCGACGGCCGACAAAGCCGAGGAGATGCGTCGCGGAATCAACATTGCGCGCTCCTTCGGCGTCGACGGCTATGAGATCAGTCCCTCAGCGGTGCAGGCCATGTGGCCGCTTGCCGAGGTTTCCGACCTGGCGGCGGCGTTTCATTTCCCCGGCGACGCACGCGCCAATCCCACCGACGTGACCCAGGCACTGGCCAAGGGTGCCCGCTCACGGGGCGCAACCTTGCTCGAGCACACCATAGTCACCGGCATCACGACTCACGCCGGCCGTGTCACCGGCGTGCAGACCGATCGCGGCGCGGTGTCAGCCGAGTACGTGGTCAATTGCGCCGGCATGTGGGCTCGTCAGGTCGGCCAGCTGGCGGGCGTGGACGTGCCGCTGCAGGCCGCCGAACACTATTACCTGATCTCCGAGGCCGTGGAAGGCGTACACCCGCTGCTGCCGATTCTTCGCGACCCCTGCAATGGCGCCTACATCCGTGAGGAGGCGGGCAAGATCATGGTGGGGTTGTTCGAGCCGATCGCCCGGCCCTGGGGTCAGAAAGGCATTCCCGAGGATTTTTGCTTCAGCGACATCCCGCCCGATTGGGACCGGATGTATCCGTACGTGGAGAAGGCCATGCGACGGGTACCGCTGCTTACGCACACCGGAATCAAACTGCTGTTCTGCGGGCCCGAGTCCTTCACCCCGGACCACAACTACATCATGGGCGAGGCGCCGGAGCTGCAGAATTTCTTCGTTGCCGCCGGATTCAATTCCCTGGGCATTCTCTCCGGCGGCGGCGTCGGACATGTGATGTCGCAATGGATCGTCGACGGCCACGCACCCATGGACGTCTGGTCGGTGGACATCCGGCGCCTTCAGCCCTGGCAGAACAACAGCCGCTATCTGCAGGACCGGACCGTCGAATCCCTCGGGATCGGTTATCAGGACCACTGGCCCTATCGTCAGTGGCAGAGCGCTCGCAACGTCAAGAAGAGCATTTTGCACGATCGTCTGGCTGCCGCCGGAGCCTGCTTTGGCGAATCCGCGGGTTGGGAGCGCCCGAATTGGTACGCCGTGCCCGGACAGACCCCTGAGTACGAATACGCCTGGGGTCGACAGAACTGGTTTCGCAACAATGCCGAGGAGCATCGGGCCGTGCGCGAACGCGTGGGAGTGTTCGAGCAGAGCTCGTTCGCCAAATTTCTGGTCCAGGGCCGGGATGCCGAATCGGTTCTGAACCGTATGGCCACCGCCAACTGCAGCGTGCCGCCGGGCCGAATCGTCTACACCCAATTCCTGAACCCACGCGGCGGTATCGAAGCTGACCTGACTATTGCGCGTCTGGCTGCCGATCGATTTATGGTGATCACCGCAGCATTCACGGCCACCCACGTCGAAGCCTGGATACGCAATCACACCCCCGCGCAGGCACACTGTATTGTGACCGATGTGACCGGTGCCTATGCCATGCTCAATATTCAAGGGCCTGGTTCGCGTGCCCTGTTGCAAAGCATATCGGCTCAGGACTTCTCCAATGCCGCGTTTGCGTTCGGCACCTGTCGGGAAATTCACATCGGCTATCAAAGTGCGCTCGCAGTTCGCCTGACCTATGTCGGGGAGCTGGGCTGGGAGTTGTACGTGCCGACAGCGTTTGCGCTGGCCGTGTACGACGCGGTGATTGCGGCCGGATCTGCGCACGGGCTGCGCCACTGCGGCTACCACACGCTCAACTCGCTGCGCATTGAAAAGGCCTATCGCGATTGGGCGCACGACATCGGACCTGACGATACGCCGCTGGAGGCCGGCCTTTCATTCACCTGCGCATGGGATAAACCCGGAGGCTTCATCGGCCGTGAAGCGCTGCTGCAACAGCAAGGCGCCGGCGCGCCGAAGCGGAGATTGGTGCAATTCCTGCTGCACGATCCAGGAGCCATGCTCTATCACAATGAGCCCATATATCGCGACGGGCAGATCTGCGGCTACACCAGCTCCGCCATGTACGGCCACACGCTGGGCGCGGCCGTCGCCATGGGCTACATCGAGGCGACCGCCGGCGTCAGCGATGACTATATCAATGCGGGCCGCTATGAGATTCAGGTCGATACCCGGCGCATACCGGCGCGCGCGTCCCTGGCACCGATGTACGATCCGAAAAGCGCGCGCATCCGGCAATAGCGCCAGCTCTGAAGCCCTCGCCGCTGCGTATCGAGGGCGATATGAGTGTTATCATTTCTGCGCCCCCGTGAAGGAGAATGGCTCTTGCGTACAGCGATAACGTGCACCCGTGCCGCGTTCGGAGGAGTGCTGCTGATGGCCGCCGGCGCGCTGCTCATGAGCGGCTCCGGGCTGTCCGCGGCGCGCGAGCCCGCCGATGTCGATGCCGCGCGTTTGCAGGCAGCCGACAGCGAACCGCAGAACTGGTTTACAGGCGGGCGCGACCAGGAGGGCAGCTACTATTCCCCGCTGACGACGATCAGTGCCGATACGGTCGGGAAGTTGGGCTTTGCGTGGCAGTACGATCTGGGCACCGACCGCGGCCAGGAGGCCACACCCATCGTGGTCGATGGGATTATGTATACCTCGGGCACCTGGGGCTACGTCTATGCACTCGACGCGGCGACCGGACATGAGCTGTGGCGTTTCGTGCCGCAGATGCAAGACATTTACGCGCGCAACCCGTGTTGCGATCTGGTCAACCGCGGTGTCGCGGTCTGGAAGGGTAGGGTGTACGTCGCGTCGGTCGACGGACATCTGCATGCGCTGAATGCGGCCACGGGCCAGCAGATCTGGGAAGCCGATACCATCACCGATCACGCGCTGCCCTACTCCAGCAGCGGTGCGCCCCAGATCGCCGGCGATGTCGTAGTGATCGGCAACAGCGGCGCGGATATGGGGCATGTGGCGGTGCGCGGTTATGTCGCGGCCTACGATCTGCAGACCGGGGCATTGAAGTGGCGGTTCTATACTGTGCCGCCGCCCGTGGGCCAGCCGTATGAGAATCCGGAACTGGCGGCGGCCGACAAAACCTGGGACCCGCACCGCCCGCCGCAGTTCAATGGCGGCGGCACAGCCTGGGACGGTTTGGCCTATGACGCGAAACTGAACCTGGTGTATGTGGGCACCGCCAATGCGGCGCCCTACGATCTGCGGCAGTTGGGCTCGGCTCGGCTCGACAGTCTTTATACGGCCTCGATCCTGGCGCTGCATGCCGACACCGGCCGCATGGCCTGGTACTACCAGAGCACGCCGCGAGACAGCTGGGATTTCGATGCCACGCAGAAATTCATTCTCACGGATTTGAATATTGCAGGGAAACCGCGCCAGGTGATCATGCAGGCGGCGAAGAATGGATTCTTCTACGTACTGGATCGCAAGAGCGGAAAACTGCTGTCAGCGAAGAACTTCACCTACGTCAATTGGGCCTCGGGCGTCGACATGAAGACCGGCCGCCCGATGGTGAGCAAGCAGGCGGATTGGTACGGCAGCCCGAAGACGATCTATCCATCCTGGTTTGGCGGACACACCTGGAATCCCATGTCGTACAGCAGTCAAACCCACCTGGTCTACATTCCCGTCATTGACGTACCGGCGGTCTGGGTCGATCTATTGCACAACGGCGGTTCCGTTAAGTACATCGACGGGTTCTTCAGCGTGAATGGCATCATTGCCGACGACACCTACGATGCCGAGGATTTGAAGCGGCTGTATGGACCGGTGCCTGCCATGTCCGCCATCAAGGCATCGGGCCCGAAGAAGCCTGTTCGTGAACTGCTGCGCGCCTGGGATCCGATCACCGGCAAGAGCCTATGGGAAGTCGAAACCTCATCGGGCATACGCGGCGCGGACGGCGGAGCGATGTCCACCGCGGGAAACCTGGTATTCCAGGGACGCGGCAGCGGTGAGTTGTGGGTATACGCGGCCGACACCGGCAAAGTGCTCAAGGTGATTCAAACCGGCAGCCACATCATGGCCGCGCCCATGACCTACGCCATCAACGGCGAGCAATTCGTCGCCGTGCAGGCCGGGTACGGCGGCACGGCCATCACGGTCGGGCCCATACCACCAAGCAGCGCCGCGCTCAAATATCAAAACACCAATCGCATCATCGCCTTCAGGCTCGGCGGCGCCGAGGTACCCATGCCCGCCAATCGCGATGAGGGATTATTTCCGCTGCCGCCGGTTCAGAGCGCGAGCGCGGCCAGCATCAAGGCGGGCGAGATAAAGTTTGTCGAGGAATGTTCACGCTGTCACGTATTGGGCGAGAGTTCCACGCCGGATCTGCGTCGCCTGAGTGCCGAGCTGCACGCTGCATTCAAGGAGATTGTTCTGCACGGTGCGCTGGCGCCCACGGGCATGGAGCGGTTCGATGATCTGATCAGCGAAGAGGATGCCGACAATATCCATGCCTATCTGATCGATCAAAGCTGGATCGCCTACCGGGCCCAGCAGGCGAGCCCGGCGCCTCACTAGCCGCGGGCTGCGGCCCACAAGATCGGGAATAGCGGATGCTCCATGGGTGCGCCGGGCGGCAGCACATCGATGAGGCCTGGAAACTCAGGCGAGGTCGCCCAGGGACGTGGCGCATGCGTGATGTCGTCGCCCAGGAAGCGCAGGGAGAACACGCGGCGCCGCTCACTGCCCTCGACAGCGCCGGCGGCGTGCAAGGTCAGCATCTGAAAACACACCACGTCGCCGGGTTGCACCGCCCAGCCGAGTATGCGGTAGGCAGCACGGTTGGCATCGATATCGGGTAGATCGGCAAGGCTGCCCTCGGGGAACCACTTCGCCTGGCTGTCGAGAAAACTGCGCGGCATGAGCCACGGGCCCAGGTGCGAGCCGGCGACGAATTCGAGCGTGGCGGCTCGGCTGACCGAATCCACCGCAATCCACATGCTCAGGTTGTTTCGCCCTTCGATATTGTAATAGGGCTGGTCCTGATGCCACGGCGTTCGCTGCCGCGTTCCCGGCTCCTTGGTCAGCATATGATCGTGATACAGCCGCACGGTTCGGCTTCGCATCAGCCGTCCGGCGCTCTGCGCCAGCGAGGATTCGAAAATAAAGCGCCGGTAGTACTCGTTGTACTGCCAGTTGCAGAAATCCTCGATGAAACGACCCGGATCATCGGCGCCGCTGGCGATTTTGGCGCGCGCACTGGGCTGCGCGAGGTTGGCCTCTATGCCTGCGCGCAGCAACTCGACCTGCTCGGGCGCGAGCAGCTGCCGCAGACACACCGCGCCGTCGCTTTGAAAGGCGTCGACGTCGGCGTCACTCACCGCCGCCGGCGCGTTCATCAAAACCCTAGCGGTAGCCAGGCTCGGTCGGGCAGTAAATGATCCAGATCAGATGACCGCTCATGAAATCGCCGAATCCGCCGCCGGCGAATATCAATCGGCCCTGGCCCTTGTACACCGCTTCGTAGCGATGTCGATCGCTGCCGAAATAAAACGGAATGAAGGCCTTGCCGGTGATGTACGCGCCCTGATCCGTGGGCTGACCGGTGATATCGGTGGCCTCCCTCATCGACATGCCGATCTGCAGCTTGGTGAACGGGCTGCCGGCTATGGGCTTGCCGAGTATCTCACCCTGCCAATCGCCAATGCCCTTGACCTGCTGACCATGCCCGCCTTCCACTTTCGAGGCATCGATCACTTCGCCGTCGGCGTTCATGCCGGGCGGCACACTGCTTGAGGTGCTCGCTTTTGCCGGAGTGCTGTCCGGTTTGGTCGCCGCGGCACCCCCGTTCTGCGCACAGCCGGCTGCAAGCACCGACACCAATAACATCGCGGTACAGATTTTCACGCTCATGACGCAACTCTCCCTGATTGCCACTGACGCCAATATTACTCGCTTGTTGGGCCGTCGGCTCGAGCCTCGCTAAGGGATCGGCCGTAGCGTAAAGTGAAACTGAGCCAAGGAGCGTGTCCCCATGACGCTGTCCGTCGATCCGATTGACCGCGCGAGCCTGATCGTGAATCACGACGATGCCCATGCTTACGATGCCGTGGTGCCCCCGATCGTACAGTCCTCACTGTTCACCTTCCCATCGTTCGAGGAAATGGAGGAAACCTTCAAGGGACTGAAGGTGCGCCCGATCTACAGCCGCGGCCTGAATCCGACGGTCCAGCTGTTGGAGCAAAAGCTCGCGGCCCTGGAGGCTACCGAGCAGGCGATTGGTTTCGCCAGCGGCATGGCGGCCATCTCCTCGACCGTGATGTGCTTCGTGAAGCCCGGGGAACGTGTGCTGTGCGTGCGTCATGTGTATCCGGACGCGTATCGCCTGTTCGAAACCCTGCTCAGGCGCTGGAATATCACGGTTACGTACGTGGATGGCGATGACCACAGCGCGGTCGAGGCGGCGCTGCCGGGTGCGGCGCTTTTTTATATGGAAAGCCCGACCAGCTGGATGATGCGGGCACATGATGTGGCAGCGCTGGCGGCGCTGTCCAGGCGGCATCGCGTCTTGAGCGTCATCGATAACAGCTGGGCAACACCAGTGTTCCAGCAACCCATCACACTGGGCGTCGACCTGGTAGTACATTCCGCCTCGAAATATATCGGCGGCCATAGCGATACCGTGGCCGGCCTGGTAGCTGGACCCGCGGCTCTGATCGCCGAAATCCGCCGTGGCACCTGCCCCTATCTTGGCGGCAAGCTCTCGCCTTTCGAGGCCTGGCTGCTGCTGCGCGGCCTGCGTACCTTACCCCTGCGCATGCGTGCGCACGAAGCAGCGGCGCTCACGATCGCCAAGCGGCTGAGCGAGCACCCCGAGGTGACTGCCGTCCATCATCCGCGACTGGGCCAGCCACTGCCGCCAGGACTTCACGGTACCTCGGGATTATTCTCATTTGCGCTGCGTGCCGGCGTGGACATCCGCACCTTCTGCAATAGCCTGCGGCTCTTTAAGATGGGGGTGAGCTGGGGTGGCCATGAATGCCTGGCGATTCCCGCGCTCGTTACCCGTGTGCAGGCGGGAGGACCGAACTCGGCTATCGACTTCAGCGTGCCCGAGCGCGTGGTGCGCCTGCATATCGGCCTCGAGGGGACGGAGGCACTGTGGGGCGACCTGAGTGCGGCGATCGCCGCGGCAGCATGAACCGGGGGCTTCTCATGCGCGCGGTGTTGTGGCTTTGCGCCGCCTTGAGTCTCGGCGTTGCCGTCCGCGCCGAAGCGTTGACCACACTGAAACTGGTGGAGGTCATCACCAGTCCCGAACGCACTGAGACGCTCAAGGCGATCGTCAAGACTTTCGAGGATGCCAATCCCGACGTGCACGTGGAGATCACCTCTCTGCCCTGGGGGCAGTCGTTTGAGAAATTCGCCACCATGGTCTCGGCGGGCGACACGCCCGATGTAGTCGAGATGCCCGATACGTGGCTCGCGCTGTACGCCAATAACGGCGCCCTGGAGAGCCTCGAACCGTATCTGAAGAGCTGGGAGCACACGGTTGAATTGAACCAGCGCTCGCTGCAGTTGGGTCGCGTGATCAGGAACACGGCCTACATGCTGCCGTACGGTTTCTATCTGAGGGCGCTGTTCTACAACAAAAAAATGTTTGCGGCAGCGGGCGTCGCCGCGCCTCCCAAGACCCTGGACGAGTTCCTGGCGGTGGCGAAAAAGGTCTCCAGCCTGCCGGGTAAATACGGCTATTGCCTGCGGGGCGGCGCCGGAGGAATCAACGCCTGGATGATGTTCGGTGCCCTCAGCAGCGGCTCCGACGCCTTTTTCAAGCCCGACGGCACTTCGACATTCACTGACGCGGGCTGGATCAAAGGATTCAGCACGCTGGCGGATATCTACAAAACCGGACTCGCGCCCAAAGACAGCGTGAACTGGGGCTACAACGACATCGTCGCCGGCTTTTATTCAGGCACCTGCGCGATGATCGACAACGATCCGGACGCGCTGATTGCGATCGCCGAACGCATGAAGCCCGACGAATACGGCATCGCCCCCTGGATCAAAGGAGCGTCGGGCAAGAGCTTCCCGACCATCGGCTATGGCGGCTGGTCGATATTCGCCAACAGCAAGCACAAGGACCTGGCGTGGAAACTGATCGCCACGCTCGACGGCGTCCCCGGCAATCTGACGTGGAACCGGCGCATCGGTGCGTTGCCGATCTACACGGCGGCCGCGAAAGACCCGCTGTATGCCGATATCAAGTTCAAGGGCTGGTTCGATGAACTGAACGATCCCGACGTCGTGCCGATGGTGATGCCCGCGGACCTGCGGGCCTGGGCGCTGTTCGTCAGCTCGATTGTGCCCAGGACCAGTCAGAGCGTGCTGCTCGGTCAACTCACGGTGCCTGAGATGGCGCAGCAGTGGGCGCAGATCATGACCAAGGCGAAATTGAGCCAGCAGTGGAAGTGAGTGCATCCGGCAGACACCTGGCGCGCAGCGCGGAACCGTATCTCTATACCGCGCCGGTGCTGATCCTGATCGTCACGGTCATGCTGGTACCCCTGGCTGTCGGGCTGTCCTATGCGTTTCGGGACATCCAGTTACTCGATCCCTTCAGCGGCGGCTTCGTCGGCTTCGATCATTTCCGGGAATTGGCGCTCGACCCGAGCTTTCGCGCCGCATTGCTCAACACCCTGATCTGGACCGGCGCCTCGGTCGCGCTGCAATTCATTTTCGGACTGATTCTGGCGCTGCTTCTGAACCGCGAATTCCCGGGGCGGCGGCTGGTCCAGGCGCTGGTGTTCCTGCCTTGGGCGGTACCGACCTTCCTGGTAGGACTGGATTGGGCGTGGCTGTTCAATCCAGTCGTGGGGCCGTTGCCGCGCTGGCTGTTGGCCTTGAAGCTGACCCACGATAGCAACAACCTGCTGGCCGACCCGTCCACCGCGCTGATCGGCCCGATCATCGCCGCAGTCTGGTGGGGCATCCCGTTTTTCGCCATTACCAGCCTGGCCGCTCTGCAATCGATTCCGAAGGATCTGTATGAGGCAGCTTCGATCGACGGCGCGGGTGTGTTCAGACAATTCCGCTCGATCACCCTGCCGCTGCTCGCCCCCACGATCGCCATCACCATTTTGCTGCGCACGGTGTGGATCGCCAACTTTGCCGACCTGATTGTGGTCATGACCAACGGCGGACCGGCCGACTCCACCCAGACCGTGGCCAGCTATATCTTCACCGTGGCCTTTCGGCGCCTGGACTTTGGCTATGCCTCGAGCATCGCTGCGGTGCTGCTGGGGTTGCTGTTCGTCTATGCGCTGGCGATCCTGAGCCTGCGCCGAGCATTGCTGCAGCGGCAGTAAATAGCTTGATCAGCTTACGCAGATCCTGTTACTGGGCATCGCACTATCTGCTGATTGCGCTGTATGTGGTGTTCGCTCTTTTTCCGCTGTTCTGGCTGGTCAAAGTCGCGCTCACTCCCAACGATCTGCTCTACAGCGAGGGCATCAAACTGTGGCCCTCGCGCACCAGTCTCGAGCATTTCAACTTCGTGCTGACCCACAGCGAATTTCCGCTGTTCTTCCGCAACAGCGTGATCGTCTCGTGCGCGACCGCGCTGATCGTGAGCCTGATCAGCGCTGCCTGCGGCTATGGCTTGTCACGCTTCAATTTTCGCGGCAAAGGCGTGCTGATGGCACTGATGCTGATCACGCAGATGTTCCCGCTGGTGATGCTGGTGGCGCCGATGTTCCGCCTGCTGGCACCCTTAGGCCTCACCAATAGCCTGACCGGACTGGTGATCGTCTACAGCGCCTTCAACGCCCCGTTCGCGACCTTCCTGATGCAGTCCTTCTTCGAGGCCATCCCGAAGGAGCTCGAAGAGGCTGCCATGATCGACGGTGCCACGCGCTTCGGGGCTTTCCGACGCATCATCCTGCCGCTGACCTTGCCGGGAATCGCTGCCACCGGCGGCTTTGTGTTCACGGCGGCCTGGAGCGAGCTGTTATTCGCGTTGATGCTGAACTCCTCGTCCCGGGCCAGTACCTTTCCAGTCGGATTGCTGTCATTTGTGTCGAAATTCTCGGTCGACTTCGGGCAGATGATGGCCGCGGGCGTGCTGGCGCTGATACCAGCCTGCTTGTTTTTCCTTCTGATCCAGCGTTATCTGGTACGCGGCCTGACAGCCGGCGCGGTCAAGGGCTAGAGGGCGCGCTCGTGAGTGCGATCGAGCTCAAAGGTGTCAGCAAGCGCTACGGCACGACCCCGGTACTGCATGCAATGGATCTCGCGGTCGCTTCCGGGGAATTCGTGGTGCTCGTGGGGCCTTCGGGCTGCGGCAAGTCGACCCTGCTGCGCATGATCGCAGGCCTTGAGGAAGTCAGTGCGGGGGAGATCCGCATCGGCGGCACACTGGTCAATGAGCTTGCGCCCAAGGCGCGCGACATCGCCATGGTGTTTCAATCCTATGCGCTCTATCCGCATATGTCGGTGGCCGACAACATGGCCTACAGCCTGCGGCTGCGAGGAAAGTCCAAACAGCATATCGAGACCGCGATCCAGAGCGCGGCGGTAAAACTTGGGCTCGGCGCGTTGCTCGATCGCAAACCCCGAGCGCTCTCAGGCGGCCAGCGGCAGCGTGTGGCGATGGGCCGGGCGATCGTGCGAGAGCCCAAGGCCTTTCTGTTCGACGAGCCGCTGTCCAATCTCGACGCACGTCTGCGCGAACACATGCGCGCCGAGATCAAGAAACTGCACCGCGAACTCGGCGCCACCTCCATCTACGTCACGCACGATCAGATCGAAGCCATGACGCTGGCGGATCGTATCCTCGCCATGAATGGCGGGCGCGTACAGCAGCTGGGCAGCCCGCTGGAGCTGTACGATCGGCCGGCCAATCTGTTTGTCGCCGAATTCATCGGCTCCCCGGCGATGAACCTGTTTGCCGCGCAGTTCAGCCGGCGCCAAGGACGGCCCATGCTCATCCATAGCGGCTTTGCGATTGCGCTCGAGCGCGACCCGTCGCTGAGCGAAGGATCGGCACTGACAGTGGGCATCCGGCCCGAACACATCTCGCTCGGCAGTGGCGCGCTTGCCGGCGTGGTGGATCTGGTCGAGCCTACCGGTCTGGGTACCATTGTCCACCTGACGCTGGGCGGCACTGCACTCAAGGCATTCAGCCTCGAGCGCAGGCCGCTTACGCTCGGCGGCACGCTGGCGATGCAGCTGCCGCCGCACCGGCTGCATCTGTTCGATGCCGACGGCGTGCGGGTCGCGCAATGAGGGCCTTCAGATGCTGCGCCAGATCTCATCGTGGATCGAGCCTGCCAGAAACGCATCGCTGTTCTTGGCCACCAGGTCCATGTATTTCTTATCCGTCATCAGCTTGCCGGTCAGCGCCTCCCATTGCTCGAGGCCCTCGAGGCGCCAGTACCAGGCAATGCGATTGGGATTGCCTCCCACCGGCAGCAACACATCGATGTTCGTACCATGCTTGTCCTTGACGAATTTCGCCACCGCATGCGCAAAGCGCATGGCATATGCGGCCTTACCGGGTGCGATCGATGCTGTGCGGGTTATCGCGATCATTGCCTTACTCCGTGGCTGATATGAATGAATCTTCCACCCAGAGCGTGCACCGCTACCTGCTCGGGCTGCAAGAGCAACTGTGCAGTGACTTCGAACAGCAGGATACCGACGGAAAATTTCTGATGGATCCCTGGGAGCGCGATGCCGAGGCCGGACTTGCCGGTCACGGCACCACCGCGGTACTGGAGGGCGGCGCGGTGTTCGAGCGTGCCGGCGTAGCGGTTTCCGATGTCAGTGGCGCCAGGATGCCCCCGGCGGCCACCGCCCGCAATCCGCATCTGGTCGGGCGCAGTTTCCGCGCCATGGGGCTCTCAGCAGTGATTCACCCGCGTAACCCCTTCGTTCCCACCAGTCATCTGAATGTGCGTTTCTTTAGCGCCGGGGATGTGTGGTGGTTTGGCGGCGGCTTCGATCTGACGCCCTATCTGGCATTCGAGGAGGATGTGATCCTGTGGCACAGGGCCGCGGCGGCCGCCTGCCAGCCCTTCCACGCGAAGTTGTATCCGCTGGCGCGCAATCATTGCGATGAATATTTTTTCTTGCCGCATCGCCGCGAGGCACGCGGCGTCGGCGGGATCTTCTATGACGATCTGAATGCCGATGCAGCCGCGATTGGTATGCCTTGGGAGCGGTGTTTTGCCTTCATGCAAAGCGTTGCGACGCAGTATCGGCAAGCCTATATGGCAATCGTGCGCCGGCGCTGCCGCGCCCCTTTCGGCGAGCGTGAACGCGCCTACCAACTCTACCGTCGCGGTCGCTACGTTGAGTTCAACCTGGTCCAGGATCGCGGCACGTTGTTCGGGCTGCAGTCAGGCGGACGCACCGATGCCATCCTGATGTCCATGCCGCCGGCGGTGCACTGGAGCTATCGCTCGCCGGACGCGGAACTCGACAGCCAGCTGCTGCCCTATCTGACCACGCTGCGCGGACGCGATTGGGTTGGCCTGAGTACCTGAATGGATCCAGATAGTTGCCTACGATCGTGCATTGTGCGATTGTTGACATAACAAGGTACAGGTTCCTGCGACAACTATCTGATTTATATGGGGTGCGGCCATGATAGTTATAGATAAAGTGCCGCCCGGCACAGCGGCTGCCCTGTGAAGAACGTAACCGCGCACCGGGGCAATTCCCGACCGGCCGGCGCGCGGCCAGGCCTCGCCATGGTCCCCTCACAGCAGGATACAGAGGCCAAACTCGCGGCCCAGCCCCTCGGCGCCTTGGAGAGCGGCATAGTAGTTCGCGAGGAAGAGCTGGGCGCCTGCAAAGCCCAGCGCATGTACAAAATGCGCTGCGAATGCGGACGATCCTGGTTTGAACTCGAACTGCCGACGCTGATCGAGTGCCCCGCCTGCAAGAAACTGTGCCTGGTTTCCGCCTAAAGGCGCTCTCGGCAACCGCCGTTTCGCTCGCTATCGCGCTGCGCCCTCTGCGCTGCGGTATAGCCCGCTCAAGCGCTCGCGCACGGCCGGCCACTCGGCGGCCAGGATAGAAAAGCGCACAGAGTCGCGCGCCGTCAGATCGGCAGCCAGCCGGTGCGCGCGCAATACGCCTTCAAAGTTCGCGCCGATGCGCTCCAGCGCCGCCCGCGATCTCGCACCCGTCCGCGTCGCCGCGCGCATGGCGCGGATGCGCCGGCGGCCACGACCAATACTCCAGATTCCAGAAGCGCGTGGAGCCGAGGATGACACCGTCCAGCCTGCGCACCACCGCGAAGGGCACCGCCGTGCCGGCCTGCTGCCAGGCCAGAGCAGTGTCGATGTAGCGCTCGACTTCTGCCCTGCCCTGCGGCACCGGACTCCACTGATAGATCGAACGATCAGCCGCCGCGGCGATGACCAGGCCGTCGGCGTGACTGTGTTCGAGCGGCTCCAGGCGAATGTGCCTGCCCGCTAGCGCGCTACGATTGCCTTCCACGGCGCCCTCATCGCCAGCATTTCGGCAATATGATCCGGGGCCGCCCTTTGCAGTTATCGACATCCAACGGGTGCGGATAAAGGCTGCCATACGGACCCGGGGCACCGCGACTGCGATTGTACAGCGTCATCTCCATGACCTCCGGTATCTCGATGCCGTGGTAATCGATCATGCCGGCGCAGTTGTTCGGATGTGAATGCACCACGTAGAAAAGCTGCAGCAGCTTATCGAAGCAGGCCTTCATGATGGTGAACGCGAAGCGGTCGAACAACTGCCCGAGCGAATGCAGCTCGATCACGATGATGCGAAATGATCCGAGCAGTTCGGGTGCAGTACTCAATAGAACTTCGTACTCGCTGCCCTCGATATCCATCTGCAGCAGCAGGTCGCCGGCATATCCGGGCAGGTATTTATCCTTCCAGGCGCCCAATGTCATGAATATCTCATTGTCATTGGCACCGATGAAGCGGCGGTCAAACACGAACTCAGGCCGCAAGACGGGCGGACGTTCGACCGAATAATCAGCGAGAAAAGAGCGGATGTGCCGGTCCGCCAGCTCGTTTTCGAATTCCACCGTGCGGTTCACGCCCGGCGAGAAACAGTATTCAATTCCCGCCAAATCGTCGGGAATCAGATAACCGCCGTCGCCGTTGCCGCCGACGCGTATCAGCGGCGAGCCGCAGCTGCGCGGGCGCAGACTGTGGATCAAATTCAGCACATCGGCGTCGGCAGCCTTACGGGCGAGCGTGTAGCCGCGCGACATTGCCGCACGCCGAAGCCATCGTTTCACGCTCGCATCGTACTTGGATCCGGGCGCCATCGTCTATAACATGGCCCGCATGAGCCGCCGCTTTGTCGACTTATCGATCTATCTTGAAAATGACGTGATTACGGACCCGCCGTTCATGCGGCCCCGGATCACTTACAAAACCCACAGCGAGACCATGCTCGAGGCGGGTCATTTCTTTCCGGGCGTTGCGGCCGAGCAGATGCCAGGCGGCGAAGGCTTCGCGGCCGCCGAAATGGTCACGCTGTCGACGCACAATGGCACTCATCTGGATGCGCCCTGGCATTTTCATCCCACCATGGACGGCGGCGCGCGCGCCATCACCATCGATGAAGTGCCGCTGGACTGGTGCTTCCGTCCGGCGGTCAAGCTGGATTTCCGCCACTTTGCCGATGGCTATGTGGTCACGGCATCCGACGTGGCCGCCGAGCTCGCTCGCATCGATCACGCGCTGCAGCCGCTCGACATCGTGCTGGTCAATACCGCCGCCGGCCAAGCCGTGGGCAATCCCAATTTTGTCAACATCGGCTGCGGCATGGGTTATGAGGCGACCATGTATCTGACCACACGCGGTGTGCGCGTGACCGGCACGGACGCGTGGTCGTGGGACGCGCCCTTCAGTTACACCGCGCAGCGGGTTGCCGAGACCGGCGATACCTCGCTGATCTGGGAGGGCCACAAGGCCGGTCGCGACATCGGCTACTGTCATCTGGAAAAACTGCACAATCTGGAGGTACTGCCGGCGCACGGCTACACGCTGGCCTGCTTTCCTCACAAAGTGCGTGCAGCCTCGGCAGGCTGGACGCGCGCGGTTGCCATCTTCGAGGAGTGATCGCCGGCGCCTCAGGATCCAGGATTCACCACCACACGTCCGCGCACCTGACCCTTGAGAATCTCCGCAGCCAGCCGCGGCACCTCGCTCAACGGCACCTCCACCGCCATGGCGCGCATCCTTTCGCCGGGTAGATCCTTGCGCAGCCGATCCCAGGCAGCGAGCCGCCGTGGCTTTGGACACATGACCGAATCGATACCGAGCAGATTCGCGCCGCGCAGCAGGAACGGAATGACCGTGTGTTCGAGTTTGCTGCCGCCGGCCAGGCCCACGGC
>Ga0302324_100010348_pt1 | contig 19321 bp, 8 predicted proteins | sample Palsa_T0_1_FD_201949 | JGI IMG/M metagenome (GOLD analysis project Ga0302324, IMG submission 201949) | Peat permafrost microbial communities from Stordalen Mire near Abisko, Sweden - Palsa_T0_1 | ecosystem: Environmental > Terrestrial > Soil > Palsa > Peat permafrost | place: Sweden: Abisko...
GTTCCGTCGGTCGCTGAGCAGGGCAAGCGCATTGGCCGAAAGCCTGATCGAGATTGACTTACTTCTGCCACCCGCGATCGTGAACTTGGCGCTTCCGAGAAACAGCACGTGCTTGTGCTCGCGCGTCTTCTTACCCGCCTTGCCCTGCTTGCCCTGCTTGCCCTTCTTCGCCGCCGCGTGCGCCACGACCGGCTTCGCGGTCTTCAGTTCGACCGTCCCCGCGCAAGACACTTGCCCGGTCGGGCACAAGAGCACCAGCGACTCGCGACCGTGCTCAGCGGTTCTCGAAGTGCTTCTCACCTGGACCGCCGGCGGCCCCGGCAGGGGCACGGGAGGGGTCGTGGGCGTCGGCGGCGGTGCGGGCGGCGGTGGCGGCGGCGCGAGCACCGTCACGGTCTCGGTAACCGGAGCGCTGTGCCCGTACACGCTGTCGAGCACCGACAGCGTGACGTTGTAGGTGCCGGCCGCCGCGTAAGTGTGGGTATCGACCGGCGTTGCGGTGTCATCGATCTGCCCGTCGCCAAACTGCCAGTGGTAGTCGAGGATGCTCGCGCCGTCGGACGGAGTCGAATTCGAGGCGTCAAAGCTCATCGTCAGGGGACCGGCGGCGCTCGCCGTGAACGCGCCGATCGGCACCGAGCCCGACAGCACGTGGATCTGACCGGTCTCATCGTATTCGCCGTAGTCGCCGAACACCTCCAGAGAGACGGTGTAGTCGCCCGCGACATTGTAGGTGTGGCTGACTACGCCCGAAGGCCATGTCGAGCCGGCGAAAGCCTGCACGGGCGCGCTTCCGTCGCCGAAGTTCCACGCGTACTCGCTCGTCGCGCCGCCGAGGTAGTTGATGCCGACCGGGCCCGTCGGCGGGCAGGCCGGGTAGGTGGTGGTTGGCGGCGGGCAGGCGTTGAACTGCACGGCCGAGCCCTCGCTGACCAACAGCGGGTTCGACTGGCTCGCGGGTTGCGGAGCGCCGCCGCCGGTCGCGACAGTGAAGGTTCCCGACGGCGCGGGGCACGGCGTACCGTGGCCAGGCGAGAGCTCGATCAACTCGCGTCCGCCCGGGGGGTTCCCCGCGATCGCGGTCGACGAATCGGCACCGCGGGTGAGCACCCAGATCGTGCCGTTCGCGCCGGCTGCCAGCGACGGCATCGGACCTGTGGTGTTGTTCGTCGCGTCTGCGCTGATCGGATCGGACAAGTTGCACGCACTCGCCGCGTCAGTCACCCCACTCGCGTTGATGGTCTGGTTCCCGAGCGTCTCGTACAGATTCGACAGCGGTGGGGTCGGGCTCGAGAGGTCCCCGTCGCCCAGCGGCGGGTCCTGATCGCTCAGCGGCGCCAGCACGCGCACCGCGGGGTTGTTCTGAGTCCATGGCCCGAGCGTCCCGTTCGGGTTCTCCGGGTCCGCGCGGGTCGCGGAGTCGGGCTGGAATTCGCCGGCGTATAGGCCGTTGCTGAGCGCGACGATCTGAGGAGAGGCGGCAAAGGTCGCTGCCGTCGCGCCGTCAGGGTCGCCGGACGCGGACTCCGGGTCGAGGTCGGACGTGACCACTGCAGCGTTATCTAGGTCTGTGGTGCCGTCGCGGTTCAGCACGACGTCGAGGCCCGACGAGAGGATCGCGGGCCGGCTGGTCAGGTCCGCGGGCACATTGACCACGTCGAAGTTCGACGACGCGGGGCCGCTGCCCTCGTCGAGCAGTATCGTCAAGCTGCCGTCGGGGGCGGTCGAGATCCCGGCGGGCAGCAAATCCTCGTCGCCGCTGTCGTTCCTGAGCGTCGCCAGGACGTTCGCCGACCACTGTTTGGTGACCGTCCCGCTCGCCGCGGTGCCGCAGGAGCTGATCGCGCACACCTGGGCGATTCCGGAATAGCCTTGGTTACCGTTGACGATGTCGGGGCCGTTGTCATCGTAACTCTGCACGGCGAGGTAGTCCGTCGACCCCGTGACGTCGACGGCGAGCCCTTCCGGGTACGTGATCAGCGCGCCTTCGCCCTGCGGGCTGCCTCTTAGTGGGATCAGCTGCTCCTGGGTGCTGAGCACCGCGGGCGTGGGATACCCGGCCGCCCCCCGGGTGAGCGTATCGGTGCTCAGTCCGCTCGCGCCGGTCAGGTGCGCGCTTCCGTCGGGCGTCGTCGACCACGCCAGAATCTCGTCCGCGATCTCGCACGGGGAGCCCAACGCGGAGTTATTGCAAGCGTCGACGCCGTTCGGATTCTGGTCATAGGACACGACGAGTGCGTACACGCGACCGGTTGCCGGATCGACCGCGAGGCCCAGCATCTCGTAGTAGTTGCCGTCCGCGGGCAGCGTGAACTCATCAGTTCCGAGCACCTGCCCGGTGTCGCTCAGCTTCTGCAGGCGCCACGAGGTCGTGCCCGTCACGTTCGACGGCAGATTGCTCGTGCGGTCGAGCACGTAGATCGCGGTTCCGTCCCCGCCGGGGGTGGTGTCCTTGGTATCGACTGCGAAGCCGACCGGATCGACGAACTTGCCCGGGGTCAGGCTTCCGGTATAGGTGCCGTTGGCGTACCTGCTGTTGTCAAAGCCGCCGCCGCGCCAGACTTCGCCGTACTGGCCGAACGCGCAATATTGATTTCCTGCCCCGCACGAGCCGGCGAGCGCGGTCGGGGTGGTCATCGCCATCGCGCAGACGACCGCGGCGACGGCGCAGACGAGCCCGATGGCGAGCGGCAGGCGAAGCCCCATTACAGCGACGATAGCCTCAAATGCCGTCCCAATTGTGGCGATGGGGTGATCACGAAATGGACACAAGAGCGCGGCGACCCGCGCAGTCGGGTCGCAGCCCTGTTCGGGCGTCGCGCCCGACGCCGGCGGGCCCGGGCCCGAAATGTGCAGAAAGCGCCGCGGCCCGCCGCCCCCCGAAGGGGACGACGGGCCGCGAACTGGTGCGACTGGTACTCGGTGATTCCTTACGGGGTGATTCCGCTTACTGCTTGCACCGCGTAGCCGTCGATGCTCGTCGGCAGCTTCGCGTAGTACTGCTTACCGCTGGTCAGGTTGGCCTGTCCGGTGCTGGACTTGGTCTCATATGTGAGGTAGCTCAACACCGAGGACCCGACCGCCGCGCCTTGTCCCGGGGTCAGGTAACCCGAGGCTCCGGTGAGGTTGCTGGTCGGGTCGTCGTACGTGGTCCACGCCAGATCGTACGTCACCGCGACGTCCGGATAGGCGTGCGACACGGGGCTGCTGTCGCCGACGATGTTCGGGTCGCTGGCGATCGTTCCTGCCCAGCTGCCCGTCGGGATCTCGGTCGAGCCGCTGAGCGGAACGGTCCACGTTCCGACGCCGCCACTACCGTTGACGTTGGTGTCGGCGCCGGTGTAGACGTTGGCAACGCCTTCGGCTCCCTCCGGAAGCGCGTACGTCGCCGCCGGACACCCGGTGGTGCAGGTCGGGTTGTAGTTGTTCTGCAGGTAGACGTACAGGATCTGATGCGCGGCAACCGACGTGCCGGACACGCAGTTCACCGTCTGCGGGCTCTTCTTGAACCCGAAGATCGGCGTGGTCGGGCAGCTACTGCCGTTGCTCGCCGAGGCCTCAGCGGCGTCGGCGAGGTTCGCGTAGCCGATCGAACCTGGGTCCCCGATCGTGTTCTTGACCAGATTGGAGCCGCCCGGGTTGCCACCGCTGAACAGGCACGAGCCCGCTCCGGTGCAGTCCTGAATGTTCAGGTTGGTCGGCCACTGCTCGTTGTCGTTGACGAAGCTGCTCGGGTAATTGGCGTCGCCTGAGACGTCCAGGAAGCCCTTCTGCGAGTACGTGGTGCCCGAAGGCGAGCTGCGGACCATGTCCTCGATCGGGCCGCCGTCGGTGCCGTCGGTGATCAGGAACTTGGTTGCAGTCGGCGTTCCACTCGTGATCAGCGTGTAGCCGGAGTCCTCGAAGAGGGCGCACCAAGAGCCTACGCTGCCGCTGACGCCGCCCGGGCAATGTGTGCTACCCGGTACGTTCGTCCCGACGCCGGAGGCCGGCGGGTTGTAGATTGACTGAAGAACCGTGTTCTTCAGCTTGACGGTCGACGTCGAGGTGCCCAGCGTGATGTCCGTCGGGACGCTCAGCAGGATCGCGACCGGTGCCTGCGCTACCGGAACCGTGACTTGATTTACAGTACCGCCGGCCGCCGTGGCCGCGTTGCTGAGGTCGGTCGTCGATGGCGGGTCATCGCTGCCGACCCAGCCATCCAGCACCGGCTTGCCGTATGCGTTTGAGCTGCTGTCCGCGGTCGCATCGCACGCCAGGTCGAGGCTACCGGCCGCGGCGCCCGTGCATGCGATCGGGGTGCCCGCCTCGTCGCCGAACTCGGCGAGGCCGGTACCGCTCGACCCCGAGGTGTAGGTGGATGTACAGGGACTTGGGTCGATGACCCCCTGAGGAGTGCAGTTGAGGGTCGAGCGGTCACCTGCGGTGCTGTGCCAGATGGCCGCCCAACCGAGCCAGACGAACCCAGCGGCGTTGGTGCCGCCGATCTGGGAGATCTTCTGTAGCGACGAGCCGTTCGCGTACACCTGCGTGCTCTGTACGGGGGTGGCCATCGCGGGCGCCGCGCCCACGGCAGCCGTAACGCCAAGGCACGCCGCGATCGTCGCGGCCCGCCGTGGCAGAGAACTTCTAGGCATTTCTGCCCTCCTGAGATTTGCCCCCTCGGGGGAGTTGGTTTGGAATGCGGCGTCAAGGTATGCGAATCGTCGACCCCGCAAACGCTTTTCCAGTGACCAAGTTGTGAACATTCTGCTAGCGCCGAACATCGCCCGAACGGTTCTCAATTGTCACCAAGTGGTTAACAAGTTCGGCGATGGCGCCGACTACCATCGCCTACGACCTCGTGGGCAAGCGCGACCAACAACCGAACATTCGCGCGCGAATGTGGCTGACAGTGCTGACCTGCGTCGCGGGCGTCCTGCTGGCCGGACCGGTGAGTCCGGCGTCGGCGCTGATCGCTCCGGCGACCGTGGTGGCGGGTCCGAGCGCCAGCATCCTCGGCGTCGGCAACGCGGGGATCGCCCCTGACGGCACGGGCGGGGTCGTCTGGCGGCAGCTCTATGGCGGCGTCGCACACATCTTCGTCTCGCGGTTCTTCGAAGGCAGCTGGAGCGCGCCGATTCAGGTGGACACCGGGCAGGCCGGGCCGGCAACCTTCCCGGCGATCGCCGCGGGCGACGGCGGCGAGCTGCTCGTCGTCTGGGTGCAGCCATGGGCCTCGGTGTCGACCCAGGGGGCTGAGCCGCAGACGATCTACCAGCTCTACTCCTCCGTACTGGAGCCCGGATCGAGCGGGTTCGGGCCGGCGATCCAGGTCGACCCGGGCGACGTCGGCGACGGAAGCGGCGTGTACCCGTCGCTGGCGATGGCCCCGGACGGGACGGCCTACATCGCCTACCGCGTCGTCACCAACCCGCTGACTCCCAACGTTCCGGCGCCCGGCGAGCCCCCGCCGAGCCGCCCTGGCGACGAAATCGTGGATGTGCGCATCGCCAAGTTCAACGGCTTGTTTTGGTCATCGCTCGGTGTCGCGAACGTGCTGCCAGGCCAGGTGTCGATGCGTAAGCCGACCGCAAGCAACGCCCCGGTAGTCGCCGTCGACCGCGCTGGAGACGCGCTCGTCGTATGGCAGGAGCCGACGATCGACGGCGTCGCGCGGATCTGGGCGCGGCGCATCTTCGGAACGACCCTCGGCAACGCGCTCGAAGCCAGCCCCGAGGAGATCGACGGCCAGCACGTGACCGTGGACGCCGACGCCCCGTCGGTGAGCTTCAGTGACTACGGTGAGGCGAAGGTCGCGTTCCGTCTGGCCGGCGGCGCGGGCTCGCCGCTCCTCACGCCACACATCATGGTCAACACGCTGTTGTCGAAGTTCGTTGCCAACGCGTCAAACTTCAGCGGCGCGATGCCGATCGCAGGCGCAGCCCAGGTGGGCGCCCCGAGCGTCGCGGTCGACGACAACGGTAACTTCGAAACCGGATTTAGCTCAGCCGGGTCGACGGACATCGTGACCGGCAACGAGACGACCGCCGGCCAGCCGCAGCAGCTCGGTGCCGCGATCGGCGATCCCGCGCTCGCGACGCTCGACCCCGACAGCGGCGGCGCGGCCGTATGGCCCGCCACAGATGCGGCCGGGCTCCCCGTCGTCGACGTTCGCCAGATGTTCCCCGACGGCGGACTCCAGACCGCCTCGCTGTCGGCGCCGATCTCCGGGCCGATCAGCACGCTCAGCATCGGGCCCTCCGGTGAGGGGGACGCGTTGATCGCCTATCAGCAGGGGCTGAGCTCCACCTCACAGGTGGTGGTGTCCTACGTTCAGGTGCCGCCGCACAAGTTCTTCACCTTCACGCCGATCGGCTGGGTCAAAGCTACCCGGGCACGCTTGAGCTGGGACCAGGCGACCAACGTGATCGGGCGTGTTACCTACTCCGTGGTTATCGACGGTCAGGTAAAGGCGAGCGGGCTAACAGGCCTCGCCTATAGGCTACGAGCGCGGGGGCTCGGCGACGGGATCCATCACGTCGAGGTGATCGCGACCGACAGTGCGGGCGAGGAGACAGTGAGCCCGAAGGCGGAGCTTCAGGTCGACGCCGACCCGCCGCTGGTCACCGTGCGCCACCTGTCCCAGGGGCGCGTTCGCGTTCGCGTCCACGACTCCTACTCGGGCGTGGAAAAGCGAGCCACGCTGATCTCGTTCGGCGACCGAAGCAGGCCCGTCCAGCACCGGACGACGGTCGTACACGCCTACGTCCGCCCCGGGCGCTACCTGATCACGATCCGCTGCGCCGACCGGGTCGGCAACCATGCAGTCGACCACGTGTGGGTGCAGGCGCAATGAGCCACACGCGGATCCCGCTCGCCGCGATGACCACCGTGGCCCTCGCGCTCGCGCTCGCGTCCGCCACGATCGCGGCTCCGGTCGCCCGCGCGGACGTCAGCCCGCCGACGCTCGTCTCAGGGTCGCCCACGGTCGAGGCCGACTATGGCTCCTCGGCGGCGATCTCGTCGAACGGCCTGTACGTGGCCTATGTCGGGTCGCAGGTCGGCGTTTCGGGCATCTACGTCAAGAATCTTCAGACCGGAGGGCTCCGCCTGGTCGTCGCCGGCGACACGGGCGCGGTGGACGGCATACCCAAGCTCGGGGCCCCGTCGATCAGCGCCGACGGTCAATACGTCAGCTTCACAACCACCGAGACCGATCTCGTGCACGGCACCGGGAGCCAGTGCTCGAGCGTCTACGTCCGCAACATGTCGATGCCGATCAGCCCGGCCGCGTTCACGCTCGCGTCGGCCGTCGACGGAAGCAGCGCCAGCCTGACCTACGAGGGATCGGGGGATTCGGTGAACTGCGGCGGCGGGGGCTCGGCTTCTGGGGGGGCGGCGCTGAGCGGTGACGGGAGCGAGGTCGCGTTCACTGTCGTCGGCGCCTCGGACCTGATGACGGGGAACGGCGTGATCACCACCCCGCCCTCGCAGGTCGCGGTGCGGTACCTGCGCACCGATACCACGACCCTTGTCAGCCAGACGATGGCCTCGCTCGGTTCGGGCGATCCGCAGCCGGTCTCGCCCGGCGCCGCCCTGACCGACAATTCGGCGACTCTGCCGAACCCCGGGTCCGGCAGCCCGGGGACGGACGCCGATCCCGGCGACAGCACAGCGGCGATCAGCACCGACGGAACCACCGTCGCGTGGGAGGGCCTCAACATTCCCGCCCAGGCTCCGGCGTCCGCCGCGGACGGGCCGGTCACGCAAGCCAACGGCTATGACGAGCCGCTGTGGCGGCGGATCGCCGACGGCCCAGCGGCGCCGACCAGGCGGGTGATCGGCGGCGACGACCCCACCGCCTGCGCGGGCTGTGTCGGTCCGCTCAACCTGCTGTTCGATCCTAACGACATCACGGGCACCGACGCCGGCCCAGCGTTCGGATCATTCATCGCGTGGACTGGGTTCCCGGGCGGCACTGTCCTTGTTCCCCCTGCGCTCCCGAGTGCCACCCCGCGACTCAGCGCAAACGGTCAGATGGTGGCGGTGCTTTCGACAGCGCCCGCGCTGGGCGAGAGTTGCGGCCGCGCCTGCTCGTCGCTGAACCCGACCACCAACGCCTACGTCGTCAACATGGCCCCTGGGCTCAGCCGTGACCAGGCCGTGACCCGGATCACCGATTGGGCGAGCGAGTCGTTCGGCAATTTGAGCCTCGCCGGGACGATCCGGGACATCGCGATCTCACCGGAAGGCGACCGGGTCGCATTCGTCACGCAGCGCACGGAATTCCCGTACTCGCCGCCGGCATTGATCACCCCGCAGCTTAGCGGCGCCGCCTTCCCCCAGATGTATGTGGCCGATCTCACGGACGGGACGCTGCAGCTCGCGACGCTGGGGTACGACGGACAGGCCGCCAACGGCGCCGTCACCGGCCCGTCATTCAGCGCCGACGACGGTCCGATCGCATTCTCGTCCGACGCGACCAACCTCGTATACGGCGCGTTCAGCGACGCTCCAGGTGGTGGACCTGAGGTGTTCACGATCACGGAGCTGAAGCCGCCCGCGGTGCCGGGAACGCAAGCGATCGGCCCGCCGCCCCCCAACCCCACGATCACGCCCGACTGGGTGATCAGCGCCACCGCCAAGCGGGGCCGCGCCGGCACGGTGCTGCTGTCGGTCACGGTGCCGAGCGCCGGGCGGCTGAGCGCCGTCGTCCGTGCCGGCGTGCCGGTCGGCCGCGGCGGCGCGAAGCGACGGACGCCCCGGCACCAAACGAGGGCGCGCGCGGTGACGGCGAAGCGCAGATCAGGCCGCCGCGACCGCGTCGAGACACGGACCCTCGCCCGCGCGTCGACCGGGGCGGCCGGCGCCGGCCTCGTGGAGCTTCGCCTGCGGGCGCCGGCGGCCTACCACTCCTTGCTGGCCGGGGTCCACGGCCTGTACGCCACGGTCACGGTCAGGTTCGCGGTGGTTGGACGCCCGCCCCTGAGCGAGCGGCTGCCCGTCGACCTGATCGCGGCGCCCGATAAGAAGCACGCCCGCCGAAAGCCGAGGCATCGATGAGCCTGCGCTCGATCTCCGTGATCTGCGCGTCGGCGGTGTGCGTGCTCGCGGTCGCGCTCGCCGCTCAGGCGCCGCCGGCCCGGGCCGGCGACGGAAACGCGACCTGGGTCTCCGCTCCGGCCCTGCCACCGCCGACGCCCTCGGGTGCGACGCCGTCTCCCTACCCGGTGCCGATCGGCTACGTTGGCGACATCGAGTTCTGGCAGCCGAACCGCGGGCTGCTGATCACCGCCGGCAACAGCGTCTCCCCGGAGGGCCTGTACGCCTACGACGGCGTCAACTGGCACCTGCTATCGACCGTCTGCGGCGGCACCGACGGGCGGATCGCGTGGGCTGGCCCGGACGAGTTCTGGACGATCGCCGACCAACGTCCCGGTCAGGTACTCCCGCTGGGCGGGTCGGTGCTGCTCGAGGACGTTTCGCTGTGCCACTTCCTGAACGGCCAGGTTGTCGGCTCCTACGCAATGCCCCTCGAGCAGCCGGATTCGTACAAGCCGATGTACGCCGCGGCCTGCGATTCGCCGTCAGACTGCTGGTTCGGTGGTGCGCTCGACACATCGGGCGGCGCCTTCCACTTGCACTGGGACGGCACCAACGTCACGGCCGTCGACTCGCCCCAGGACCACGAGATCGCGTCGATGTCGGTCTTCAACGACCAGATCTTCGAGAGCGTGCAGCTCGGTCTGAACGACAGCTACGGCAGCGAGGATCCGCAGCACCCGCCGCTGCTCCATGTGATCGTCCCAGGCGACTCCGCGGCCCCGTTCCACAGCCTCTATCCCGAGGACGACCAGAATCCGGGCTGTGGTGCGTTCTGCCCGCCGCTACCCGAGTACGGCAGCTCCAGCCCATCGGACTACGCCGGGCTATCGCTGTCGAGCGACTGGCCCGCCGGCCCCGCCGACCCGCAGATGTGGGGGGTGGCCGGCGTCGAAGGCCCGTCGAATGGCCCCCCGATCGTCTTGCGCTACGCCGACGGGACCTGGACCCAGGTAGTGCCCAACCTGGTCTCGCTGCCCCAAACCGTCATCCCTTTGACAGGGGGGGCAGCTTCACCGAGCCCGCAAATCGTGGCGGCGGAGCCTAACGAGAGCGCGGCCTGGATCGGGGTGACCTCGCCGGACAACGACGGCGGCAATGCGCGCGTCGTCCGGATCGCGGTCAACGGCACGAGCAGCGCGACGGTCACCGACAAGGATCTGCTCGGTAGCGCCCAGGGCGTCGGTCCGCGCGGTGCCGCCTCGGCGATCACCTGCCCGGCCGCGCAGGACTGCTGGCTCGGCACCACCACCGGGTGGCTGTTTCACCTCACGGACGGGACGCAGCTACCCCAGGACACCGATCCCAACTTCGCCGGCGTGATCACCTTCCGTCCCTCCGATGGAGGCGTGCCCTCCGTCCTGCCGCCGGTTGGGGTCTTCGGCGTGGCGCCCGCCCCGACGACCCCGAATACGACTCCTCCGGGCAAGAAGCCGAAGGTCCACCGCGTAAAGGCCAAGCCCGTGATCAAGCGCGTGAGCCGCCCCCGCCTCGTCGACCGCACCGTCCTCGTCATCTCCTTCACCGTAACGGTAAAGGCGCACGTTCGGCTGGTTGCGAAGCGCCACCATCGAATCGTCGCCGAGACCCGCCGGAAGCTCCTCAAGCCAGGCCGGCACACGCTCAGGCTTCGGCTCGACCCGCGTCGCTGGCCTACTTCGCTGACGCTGCCGGCGGTCGCCGTCGCGGGGCGCCACAATGGCGGCGGCCCATCGGGCAATGGCAACGTGACGACGTCGTGAGCGATCGCAACCGCTGATCGCCCGGGCCGGGCGCTCACCAACGCCGGTAGCGCTCGCGCCTGACCTCCGCGCGAGCGTACGCCGCGCCGCCGCGCGGCCGCCGGCGTCGCAGCCCGGTGCCGCCGACGCCGGCGGCAAGGATCAGCACCAGCAGCGCCACGCCGGGCACGAACGGACCGGGATCGTCGGGATGGTAGGACGCGAAGCTCTGCTGGGTCTCGATCGCTTCCTCCTCCTCCTTCTGCTCCTCGACGACCCGGACCGACAGCGGCACGGCGGCCGGCACCGCGCCGAAACCGATCGGCGGCAGCGGCCGGACGGTGAACGCCGAAACCGGGAGGATCGTCGGCAGCAGCGTGGCCGACGACGCGACCACCGGTGGCTGAACCGGAAGCAGCGGCGGGACCCGGCCGATCGCGGCGAGGGGTGCTGGGGGGTGTGGCGGGGGAACTGTGATCGGGGTGGGCGCGATGGTCGGACCCGTCGTCCCGTTCGGGACCACACCCGTGGGTAGGATCCCCGTGCCGGTGGTGCCGCCTGGATTTGTGACCGTCACCGTTCCACACGGCTCGAGCACGCTCCCCTGCTGCACCGTCACCGGCATCGTGTAGCTGAGGCCGCCGCTGCTGATCGTGACCATCGTCGTGCCGGGGTTGTACGCGCAGAACAGGCCCGAAGTCGGGTCCGGGATCGGGTGGCCGTTCGCGTCCTGGAGGATCTGGCGCGGGTCGGTCGAGTTGGGATCGTGCTCGACGAAGTCGCCGATCTGCGGGTTCGACGAGGAGAACGTGTACGTAGGCTTGATGAACTGTCCGCAGGCGGTGCCGAGGCAGGTCTCGGGCAGCACCGTGTACGGGTCCGGCACCTTCGCGCTCTCACCGCCGTCCCATTCTTGACCCCCGAGAGGGCGCCGCGCGAGCCCCTGGAACAGCGCGACCTGACTGCGCCGCAGCAACGTTCCGTCGGTCGCGTCGAGCGCGAGCTGGCCGGCGTTCGGGATCAGCGACGCCGTGACGGGCGCCCGGTTCGTGCTCGCGTTGCGCTGCGAGGCGTTGACGCTCACGAGCAGGAAGCCGCTTGCCCCGAGGAACTCCTGTGCCGCGGCGGCGTTGCTCGGAAGGCTCACGTAGCCGAGCGTCCCCGTGCCGAACGCGGGAATCGAGTTGGCACCGGCCCCGATCATCTGGGACACGTTTTGCTGCGCCTCGTCGTAGAACAGGTAGGCCGAGGCGCCATGAGTCAACAGCACCTGCTGGACCGCGGCGCCGTCGCCGGCGCTGTTCAGAGCGCCGGCGTCGGTGATGTCGTCCCCGCCGACGACGATCGCCGGGATCCCGGCCTGACTGGCGCTGTCGAGCTGTGCCGCGAGCCAGCTCAGCTCGGCGCCGCCGTCGGCCTCGAGCGAGCCGGAGGAGAAGTCGAGCACGATCACTCGCACGGTTCCACCGGTTCCGGCCGAGTCGAACGCATACGCGGCCGTGCCCGGCGGCGGGGTCGGGGTTCCCGGCGGCGCCGCCCCCCCCGGCGCGTGCGAGCCGAGGATGCTGGTGAAGCCGGCAGCGCCGCCTGCCGCGGCGTTGACATCGGTCGGAGTGGCGGCAGCGTACACCGGCAGCGTCCCGCCGCTCGAGAGTAGTCCGGCGTAGTCCGAGAGCTCGCGGTCGAACGCGTCCGGGCTCAGCGTGCTGCCGGCCGCACTGACGCGCTGGCCGGCATACAGGAATGCTCGAAGGCCGCTGATCTGATTTGCGCGTCCGATCGCTGAGCTCAGCCATACGTCGGGCCCGAGCCGCTGGTTGGCGTCGCTCGAACACGGCATCGCGCAGCCAGATCCACCTCCGAGCGCGAACGTCGCCTGCGCGGGCGGAATCGAGATCGGGGCGCTCGTGCTCGCGGGCGGGGACGGCCCAGGTCCGTAGCGCATGACGCCGGCGGTCTCCGCCGCGCCGGCGGCCCCTGGCGCTCCGAATTGCTGCAGATCGATGCCGCCGGTCTGGCCGCCGACCGCCCATCCCTGGGCGCCGGACGGGTCTACCAGCAGAGCGAGAACGGGGTCGGGCCATCCCGCGAGGTCGGAGTTGTTCACCCCTCCGCCGAACTCGTTGGGATAGTCGTCGAGCTCTTGGTCGGACCATCCGCTTGCCGTCTCGCGCAGCAGAAATGTCTGGCTGGGGAGCGGGTCCGGCCCGAGCAGCAGCGGTGGCTGGCCCGGCGCTACCGGGGGCGGGTTGTCTGCGTCCTGCCACAGGATCGACGCCGGCCCATTGGGATCGGTGCCCGGATCGATATCGATCGAGACCAGCGCACGCACCGACGCGCCGTCCCTGATCGCCGCCAGCGCGGCGATGTTCCCGATCGTCGCGTCGCCCAGCGGGGTGCTCGAAAAGCGCCACGTCGTCGAGGCGGAATCACGCTCGAGTACGACCCCGGGTCCGGCGGCGACGGCGCCGCCGTCGGGCAGCCCGGCGACCCTGCTCATCACCGTCTCGTTGGCTGGCAGCGTGGCCAGGAGGGCCTGGGCGGAGGGATCGAGCGTCCAGCCGGCGCCGTAGTTCACGAGGATCCCGCCCTCCTCCTGTCCCGAGCCGTCGGGGTTCAGCATCCGGTAGCTCGCGATCGCCTCGCCGCCGGCGAACGCGATCGAGGTGAAGTTCGCTTGCGCGACCGCGGTCGGCAAGACCTGCTGGGTCCAGGTCTTGTCGTACGCCAGCAGCACGCCCTGCTTGCCGACGGCGTAGCCCAGGTCGGGGTCCGTCGAGGAGAAGGCGATCGCGGTCAGGTTGGCGTGGAAGTTCAGGGGCTTGGCGGGATCCGGCTCCCAGAGCCCGGTCTCCGAGGTCCAGATCCACATCGCTCCGTCGTCCCCGACGGCGAACGCGCGCTCGGGAGTCGGCCATGCAACGCCCCGCAGCGTCGGCGTCTGCACGACGCCGGCGGAGTTGTACAGAAACTCCGGGATCCAGCCCTTACCCGGCGTGTACCTGGCGATCTCGCCGCCAAGCCCGACTGCGAGCGCCTGAGCGCTGCCGTCACCTGGGGTCGAGCCGGGGGCGCCGACGAGTGCGAGCAGCGGCTGGCGGAAAGGCACCGGCCAGGAGGACAGCGCGTTCGCCGCCGCGCTGCCGGTGACCTGGACGACCTGCGGGCTCTGCGAGCTCGGGAGCGCGGTGCCCAGCCACCCCTCGGTCGGAGATGCGAACGCGGCGCCGCCCTCTTTGTCGGCGAGCGTCACGCCGCCCGGCGCCACCGGACCGCCCCCGCCGCCGAGGCCGGGTGCATCGCCGCCGGTGATCTCGTAGGAGAACGAGCTACCGCCTTCGGACAGGTTCAGCACCGCAGCCTCGGGCAGTCCCGTGATCATGCGGGCTCCGGGATCCGTCGGGGACGAACCCGGCCAGGCGAAGCTGCCGTATGCGGCCGGCAATGTCGCCCCGAGCGACGGCGTGCCGGGTGCGCACAGCGAGGTCGGATAGCACCACGTCCCGGCGACCTCGCCCGCTGGTGCTCCGGCCACGAACACGCTGGCGCTACCCGTGTCTGCCGGGCCTACGCTGAGTCCAAAATCGATCCACACCCCGCCGCCGCTGGCGGTCAATAGGGCACCGCTTCCGACCGGCAAGGCGGTCTCGCCGAACAGCGGCGGGATGCCTGACCCGAACAGCCAGGTCTTCGGCTGCTGCTGCACCCAGACCGGAGCTCCAGAGGATCCGGTCTCTCGCTCGAACAGCAGCGGGTTGCTCGAGCTCGCCGCGGTCGCGAGTAGCCACGCGTTGCCCGCCGAGCTCGCCGACAGCGCGAGCACCGTGAGCGCGCCGCTCGCCCAATTGGCGCAGGTGGCGGCGCTGCTACCGAGGCCGCATATCGGCTCGCGCGACCACTGCCCGTCGACGTAGTGGAGCACGCCGGGCACAGCGGTCGACTCCGACCCTGGGGCGATCAGGACTCCGACGTGGCCGCTCTCGTCGATCACCGCCATCGTCGGGATGCCCGACGTGGGGTACAGCGTCTCACCGGCGCGGAGCCCATCGGGGCCGGTAGTCGGCGGAGCGGTGGGGCCGACGAACGCCGCGCCGGGATCGCGAGTGGCGAGGCTGTCGGTTCCGTTGCTATCCGTCCCGGCGAGCACGACTCCCCCGTCGGGCGTCACCTCGCTCGCGGCCCACGGGAGCGAGATCGGACTACCGTTCTGGTCGTCGACCGGCACGATCTGCCAGTCGCCCGCGGCGGTCGTGTAGCGGAGCAGCACCTGGGAGTTGGCGATCGTCTGACCGCCGACAGTCGCCGGCACGGCCGTGACCCGACCCTGTGCCCATGTCTCGCCTGGCGCCTCGCCGGGCGAGGCGCCGATCACGCTGACGGCCTCGGCCGGCATTCCGAGTACCGGAAACGAGTTCAGGCCTTGGGCAACCGCCGGCGGCGCGGCGCTCACCAACCATGTAGCACCGAGGCCGATGCAGACGAGCGCCGCACGCCATGACCGGGGAGCCCGGCCGGTTGTCCGCCCACAGCCCTCCATCTACCCGATCGGCTGCGATTCGCACTGCAGGTGGGCAACCGTCGCGCGCGCGACGGCACGAACACGTCGTGGCAGTGGCGCAAACCACAGCCGCCTGACGACTGCCTGACCCGGCCCTAGCAGATAAGTCAGGACGCGCTGCGCGGCCGCTGTCTCGGGCGCGCTCAGACCAGCGATGCATGGGTCTCGATAGGTCAACAGGTACGCGCTTGTGAGCAGTGGATACGTGCTGTTCGTTGCCGTGGCGATCGTCGGCGCCACGTACGTTTTCGAGGCTGTCCGCAGCGCAGCCGCCGTAAGCCCGTTCTGTAGCGCCACCGGCTGCTCGGTGTAGCCGATCGAGCCGCGGGTGCTGGTGATCGACTGAACCACTGCCTGATCGCCGAGATCAGCTGTCCCGCCGGGCCAGTGGATTGTCGGGCCGCTGCCGATCTTCCGCCGCCAGCGCTTGGAGCTTGCCGACAGGTAGCCGGTCAGGATCGCCGTAGCGGTCGCAGGATCGCTTCGGTGCACGACTCTGATCGGAATCGCGGGCAAGCTCACGCCCGGGTTGTCGCGCTTGATCTCACGGTTGTTCCAACTCGCGACCGAGCCGCGGAAGATGTCGGCGAGGGTCTTGCCGTCGAGATTCAGCCGCACGTGAACCGACGGCAGGTCGTAGATCACCGACACGCCCCAGACCGCCACCGGCACGACCTCGGCGTATGTCGCTCCCTGGCGCGACAGCACCTGTGACGGGGCCGGTCCATCACCGGCATCGAACGCGAGCCTTCCGGCGAGAAAGCCGGACATCGCCGCGCGGGGATCGAGCAGCTGGTAATTGAGCCTCAGCCCCTGACCCGACAGGAGGCTTCCTGCCTCCTCGTAGATCGGGAACTCGACCGGTCCCCCGGCGCCCCATACGATCGTGCGTGAGCCGGGTCCCGCGATCGAAGTGGGCGGTAGGCCTGAGGCGCCACCGCACCCCGCCACAGTGGCGCCCGCGGAAGCGGCGACGCAGACGAGTGCCGCCAAGCGCCGCTTCCGCGTCCAGCGCTGCGCCATCACCGGCATTTCTAACTCGTGCTCTGGTTGGCCGCGCCCGGTGTCGGGTTGAACGCACATCGGAAGTTCTCCGGCTGCGCTACTGGCTCGGACCCGGCGAAGCCACCCTTCTGACGGTTCGAGTAGACGGTCACGTACTGGAGCGTCTCGGGCTGGGGGTTGGCGGGTTCAGGCAGCGGGTTGGGCTCGCCGGTGTTCGGGTTGCCCGTCGACCCGACCGTGACGCCCTCCGAGCCGGCGGCGTCCGAACCGGCGGCGACCGTCACGAGCGTGGCGCTCATCTCCCGCTGGTCCTTCAATCCGAGGGACGGATCCTGATCGATCGTGGCGGTCAGCGGCGAGTCGTTGATCGTCGACTCAAGCTTGACGCGGTTGGCTGCGCCGATCAGCTGCGCGGCCGTCGGAAGGTAGCCGCCGAGGCGCACGCACGCCTGCGAGGACCAGAAGTAGTTGTTCAGGCCGACGTCGGCGTTCGTCAGCGGGTAGGGCGAGGCCATCAAGCACCAGCTGCCGAGATCGACGGTCGTCGGCGGGCAGCTCGGCGCCAGCGAGCTGGCGCTCTGGCCGCCGACTTTGTTTGCGTCCTTCGCCCGGGGAACCGTGGGCAGATACTTGACTGGGATCTTGCCATGGGCCCCTAGCCGGACGAGCGTCCCCGCCTTGGCCCCCGGGTGACGCTTGACCGGGCCCGTGCCGATGTTGAGCGCCGCCACCCTTGCCGGCGCGCCGTGGCCCGGCCTGGCTGCGCCCGCCAAGCCGGTCGTCGACGCCACGAGCGAGCCGATCGACACCGCCAGTGCCGCCCAGGCTACGACATTCACGTCGGGGGCGCGCATCCGCTGCCGCACCCGATCAGGCCTCCGGTTCCGGGCTTCGGTCCGAATGGCCCTCGCCCCGCTCCTGGCCCTCGACGGCCCACAGCTCCGACATCTCGATCGGCTCCACGGTCGACAGCACAGCGTCAAGCGCGAGGCCTGACAGTGTCTCGTGCTCGACCAGGGCGTGGGCCGTCTCTTCGACCGCGTTCCAGTTGCGGCTCAACAGGTGCGCGGCCCGTGCCTCCGCGTCACTGACGAGGCGCTCGACCTCGCGGTCGATCAGGTCAAGCGTCGAGGGTCCGGTGCTGCCGAGGTCCTGGAGTGATGCACCGAGAAACACCTCGCCGCCGGCCTCTCCGATCGTCACCGGGCCGAGCGCGTCCGACATACCGAACGAGGTCACCATCGTGCGGGCGAGCGAGGTAGCCGCGTGGAGGTCGTCGCTGACCCCGGTCGAGAAGGTACCGAACGCGAGCCGCTCGCCGGCGGCGCCGGCGAGCATCGCGACGAGCTGAGTCTGGAGCGACAAGCGGCTGTGAATCCTCGCGTCGCGGTCGGTGAGCATGTGCGCCGCGACTCCGAGCTGGCGACCGCGGGCGACGATCGACAGCTTGCGATGCGCGGCCGCTTGGCCCGTGGCCTCGGTCACTACAGCGTGCGAGGACTCGTGGATCGCGATCACCCATCGTTCGTCCGCGGTCAGCGCGTGCGGCTTCGCCGGACCGGCGATAACGCGGTCGATCGCCTCCTCGAGCTCGTGCTGCTCGATCTCTTTCCTGCCGCCGCGGACGGTGAGCAGGGCGGCCTCGTTGATCACGTTCGCCAGCTCCGCGCCCGAGAACCCGGGGGTCAGACGCGCGATCTACTCGATCGAGGCGTCGCGCGCAAGTGGCCGCTTGGCGGCGTAGAGCTGAAGGATCGCGAGCCTGCCGTGGACGTCGGGTACGTCGACTGTGACCTGCCGGTCGAAGCGGCCGGGACGTAGCAGCGCGGGGTCGAGGATGTCAGGCCGGTTCGTCGCCGCCATCACGACGAGCCCTGCGTCGCCGCCGAAACCGTCCATCTCGACCAGCAGCTGGTTGAGCGTCTGCTCGCGCTCGTCGTTGCCCTGCCCGATCCCAGCGCCGCGCTTGCGCCCGGCGGCGTCGAGCTCGTCGATGAAGATGATCGCCGGCGCCGCCTTACGCGCCTTGCGAAACAGGTCACGGACTCGGGCCGCGCCGACGCCGACCAGTGATTCGACGAACTCGGATCCCGACAGCGAGAAGAACGCTGCGTCGGCCTCGCCGGCAGTCGCCTTGGCCAGTAGCGTCTTGCCGGTGCCAGGCGGCCCGACCAGCAGTACACCCTTCGGCGCGGCCGCGCCGATGCTCGTGTAGCGGGTGGGATTCGCAAGGAAATCCTTGATCTCGCGAAGCTCCGCGACGGCCTCGCCCGCGCCGGCGACGTCGTCGAAGGTGATCATGTCGCTTGTTCCCTTACCCCTGCGCTTCCCCTTGCCCGCGAAGGCGGAGAATCCCGCTATCGCCCCCGCGCCACCGTCTGCGGAGAGCCTGGTGAAGAACGCAAACAGGCATACCAGCAGAACGATCGGGATCAAGAACTGGACCAGGATCTGGCGCTCGGGCTTGCCGGACTGCGGATCCACGCTCACGCGCGCGCCGTTGCTGGTCAGCTCCGTGATCAGTGATTGTGTCGCAGCCCCGGAGCTCGGATAGTTGGCGTAGAAGCGCTGGCCGTCGAAGGTGTCGACGATCACCTTCGCGTCATGGTCGAGCAGCGTCGCGTCGGCGATCTGACGATTAGCGGCGAGCGTGAGGACGCGCGAGATCGGGAACTGCTGCCCCGTCCGCCCGGGCTGGATTGACCCCAGCAGCACGAAGAACGTGATCACCAGGGCGATCGATGCGAGCAGCAGCCCCGTCGTGAGCAAGTCCTTGGTGAAGAACTTCAGCAGCGCCTTCCCGACCGATTGCAGGAATGCAAGCAGCGGGTTTTGGCGCTTTTTCGCGAGACCGGAGCGGACAGGAGGCGGCTTGCGCCCTGCGGTAGCGGGGGCGACCCGTTTCGGGCGCCGGAAGCTCGACGGCTCAGGGTTGTCGTTGTCGTTGTCCGTA